>Ga0315539_1002639_pt1 | contig 12866 bp, 5 predicted proteins | sample SalMarSW160150MG_FD_203097 | JGI IMG/M metagenome (GOLD analysis project Ga0315539, IMG submission 203097) | Salt marsh sediment microbial communities from the Plum Island Ecosystem LTER, Massachusetts, United States - Salt Marsh Sediment SW1601-150 ... | reverse complement strand
GGCCCTTCAACTCGTAGTACTTGCTCTCTGCCTCTTTGAAGTCCATCCTCGCTCTCCAACTGCACGACGTCTATCTCACATCCAGCGAATCATACCCATGGGGTCAGGGGCCTTCGGGTACGCACACGCCATTGCTGTGGACCCTAGGAAAGCATGACTCCCACCAACATGCAGACCGTCTCACTAGTCGTCGTAGTACGGCTCCTCCTCCTCGGGCTCTCCGTCCCGCTCGTGGATAATGGTATGCGAGGGGCCGCAACAACAGGATGGGCCTGTTTCAGATCGCACGATGCACACCCGCCAATACCAGGTGCCTGGGCCCGGGCCATGGATCTCCGCGTTCACGTGTCCACCCGCCTCCCACAACTGCCCGTGACCCTGTGAGTCCTTCCACGTCAGAATAGGCGTGCGGCCCCACGAACTCTGATCCTGACTGTACTCCAGTACATAAGAGAAGCCAGCGGGGACCGACCCACCCAACACGTCCCATTCAATGCCGAAAAGACCGTAGGGAGGTCCTCCCGAGGGGACGTTGATGCGAAACGTGGGGCAATCCGGCGGGCATGCGGGAGTGGTGGCCGTTGGTCTGGCGGTGCTGGTAGCCGTGGGCGTGCTGGTCGGCTCCCTGGTGGCTGTCGGCGTGCTGGTAGGCGTGTGACTGGGGGTCTCTACGGGCTCAGCATACTCTTCTGCCAGCGGTCTATTGCCAAACGACCACAGGTCAATGCTCTCTAAGTTGCAGGCTACGGAAATCTCAGGCTCTTCCTCTTCCTCCTCCTCCAGAGCGACGACTGCTTCCTGATAGTACTCAGGTGGTGAGCCAGGTTCGACCAGCAAGGTCTCTCCTGCCAACAGTTCTACGGTCTGCCCACCACCGGTAACGTTCGCCACCCCCTCGTAGCCGGTGAGCCACGTATTGCCCCCCTTGTCGGCCGCGACACCGTACTGGGTCCCGCCCGCGAGCACTGTCGCTGCGACCGTGGTCACCTGATGCAAAGAACCAGACGGGAGGTCACCGATGACATTCCACAGCTCCCCCATGGCCAGATCGAGGTTAATGTCCACAGGCTGACCATCAGCCACATGCAGGTGCGAGACCGTGAGTTCCGTGAACGCCCTCAGTTCTGTCGTGGTGTCCTCGACGAACGTGAGCAGAGCCTGCGAGCCTCCACCCACTCTGATCCTGTCTCCCGCCGTGACGACGAAATCATCGGCCACCTCCATCCAGTTGCCTTCTCCACCATCCTGGACGAAGACATTGCCTTCCAGGACCGATAGGGTGGCGCCCGTCTCTTCAACGGCGCCAGGCGACATCACGATCACTGCCGCTTCCACGACGACCAGGATCAGCAAGACAAAAACGGCGCCCACGGTCACCAGAAGAGGCAGGTTGCTGCCCTTGGTCGGGGCCTCGTATACGGCCTCTGGGGCCACCGGGGGCGGTGCCGGAGGCTGCAGGTCGGGGAGCCTGCCCCCGCAGCTCATGCAGAAGCGATCCTGTGCCTTGTTCTCAGCTCCACAGCTCGGACAGAAGATTCGAGAAGCGCTCATGTACCACGACCTCCGTCGGTATCCCTTGATCCCTTGTGGGTCTCCCTATTGGCTTGAACTCGGTGCAACATCTCCTGGCTTCCTCGCACGGGATACCGGCTATGGCTTGCCGAAATAGATGAACTCATGGAGCATCTTCAGCTCAGCCGGGGTCGAATCTCCCAGCCTGCACACGTCGGCCATCTCCTGCTTAGCCTCCATGAAAGCTGCCAAGGGTGCCTCGCCCCGGTCCACAGCGCTCAAGAAGGCCTCATGGAACACGGCATCATGTCGCATGGGACCCGTGGGGTTTGGCCCGCTGGTCCACAGCGGCGAGTAGGTGATGCCGGTGGAACCTACGAAGGCGCGGGCACCACTCTCCAAGAAAGACAAGGTGATGGAACTCTCGGGAGTCCGGCCGAACGTGTAGCTGCCATAGCATGCACCACTCAGGACTACGCCTTGAGAACCAGCTTCTTCGACGGTGAAGGCATCAGGATATGCATCCTCCTCACCCCACCATATACTGGTATCCCACGATCCTCCGTGAAGCATGAAGTAGCTCTGCCGGACGTCTACCTGTGAGGAATCAACCTGCCCGTGTCTGGTGGGCAGGCTCCAGCGGAGCGCGCGATCAGCTCCGAAGACCTGGGTGGCCACTCCATCGGCATGGGGACGCTTGGAGTTGGCCAGGGTGAAGTCGCCGCTTGCGGGCACACTGGAAGGTGACAACTGGGTTAGTAGCAGGTCCAGTGAGTATCCATCGGGGATGCGAGCCACAGGGATGTCCGGGACGCCCAAATCATCGTGGTCATTGTCGCCATAGACGTCGTCGGTGAGGAGCACATCGCCGTCGGTCGTGGGATTCGGCAGCACGGCGAACGGAATGATGTCCGGGTCTCCCACGATCAAGACGAAGGGGCACGTCTCCGCGATGTTGCCCACCTCGTGCAGCAGTCCATCGATCTGATCGAAGCCTTGCTGCCCAAACCTATCGAGCAGCGCCTGACGATGGGAGATGATCAGGCTCAGATCCGGCCCTCCCTGTGCCAGCGTTTTCTCGATGAAAGCATCGATCTCCGTCTGATTTATGCCCACGCCCAGGTCGTCCAGGTAGATCAGTTGCACCGGCCCACAATCCCCCGACGCTGGGGGGACAGGTGGTGGGGCCGGCGGCACAGGCGGCTGGGGCGGGGGCCCCGGCGGCTGAGGCGGCCCGATGGGTGGCCCCACGGGGGGCGGTGCAGGGGGTTGAACTGGCCCCGGCGGTTGAACTGGTCCGGTCGGCTGAGGGACGATGAAGTAACGCGTGCAGAAAACAAACTGCTTGCCATCGTCCACAGTCGCCTGAATAAGGTAAGTCCCGGCTGGCAAACCGCCCGGAATCGAGTATGTCCAGCGGGGGCTCGCCTGCCCGAGAACGCCGGCGGTGCCGGGACGACCAGTTTGAGGATCGAACAAGGCCCCAAGGGAGTAAGTCAGACTGTCTTGGTCACCATCTTGCGCCCGCACGGTTACTTCTAGGGAGGTATCTCCGGCGGAAGGAACGCTCGGGGACAGATCTATGCCCACGCACTGCGGCGGACTGTTCTGCGGAGTGCTGACACTCCAGTATTTGAAGCACCATGCGTCGTAGGTGCCATCGCTGATCCTTGCACGAAGTGTGTAGTACCCCGGGTTCCAGGCGGCGGCTGGATAGCTCACCGTGAGATTCCACCCCTGGAATTGACAATTCACCGGTGGAACAGGGCCGGATAAATCGCAATCAGAAGGACTCGCGCCGGCGGCCAATCCACTGGCAGTCACGCTGCCTTGGAAAGTGGTATCTCCTGGCCCAATCGGGTCGGGCACCGTAGTGATGGTGCAAGACGTCTGCGGCGGTCCGGGCGGCTGCACTGTGGGCGGCTGTGTAGTCGTCACGGGTGGTCCGGGCGGCTGCACCGCAGGCGGTTCGGTAGTCGGCGAGGGTGGTCCGGTATACGGCGGACCCGCCCCCGGGACAATGAAATGACGCTGGCATGCAACGCTCTCTTGCCCATCGAAGATGTGTACCAGAACTGTGTGAGAACCCGCTTGGAGACCGCCAGGGATAGAGAAGGTGTAACTGGGAGGCGAAACAACGCCTGGCGGAGTCACACTGGCCCCTATGCTGACCACACCCCGCAGTAGTTGGAAGTCGTAGTCTAACGAGTCACCGCTATCCTGATCGAAGACATCAACCTCCGCTCTCAGGGAGGTCGCACCCGCGGCAGGCGAAGAGGGCAGTATTCGCACATCGAGGCACTGAGGCGGGTTGTTCGGGGGTACGTCGCCGATGCTGAAGAGCTTCTGACACTGCGCAACGTACTGTCCATCGGTGACCCGCACGCTGAGGCTGTAGAAACCAGAAGGATAAGTCGTACCACCCCACATGATTGTTGGATTCCCACCCTCACCATGCTCATACTTGCCCGGCCCCGACAATACCCACGTCCAGGTCGTGTCGGGTCCGAACCCGGTAGCGGTGAAGCTGGCCTGGAAGGTAGTATCTTGGGGCCCGATTTGGTCGGGAGTGGTGATGATGGTGCAAGACATCTCCGGCGGAGTCTCCGGCTGCGGTCGCGTTGTGCAATTCAAGGTTAGCTCCGGAGAAACGACGGTAGTCGGCGGCTCCAGCCATTCAGTACTGGGGATCTCCTTGGCATCTACGCTCACCGGCGTGAACTCGCCGCTCATTTCGCTGATGGTCACAGAACCATCACCATTGCGAATGCCATCGGCCGTGGCGTCCAGATCGAATACTGGGTTCCTTAGTTCAGCTCGATAGGAGCGATCGAACCTATCGTCCACAGAGTTGTCAATATCCACCGTAGCAGTGCCGGTAGCCCCCAAGGTGAAGACTCCGGTGTCGCCGCCGGAATAGAAGCCGTCAAATTGTATGATGACGCTAACTGTGCGCTCCTCCATGTAGTCCTGCGAGGAACCGTCCTCATCGTAGAGGCGCGACATGTGGGCCCCAACGAACGTGCTCCGATAGGTACCCTGGGCCGACCCGCCAGCAGCAGGAAATCCCAGCTCCATGGACACATCATACTTTGGGGGCAGAAGATTCTCGTTCCCCTCCTCCAGGTAGCAGGAGCAGTAGACCATCTCCTCCTCGTCCCCACCCTCCTGGGCCATCATGGATGGAGGCCCAGCCAGAGGCACGAGCATGGCCAGACAGGCCAACGAAAGTAGGACCCTTGTCAGACGTGTTCTCATCCTCGATCTCCTGCAACCCTACCGGTTGGACCACAAAAGGAGTCACCGGGTGCTTCCTTCGGCTCGCTGACGCGGCCAAGGCAGTTTACCACACCCCGGCCAGTGGTGCAATCGGATCCTGGCAAGGTCTATCCAGACCCCATCGTGCTCGCCAAGGGGTGCGCCCTATTCGCCCTCTATTCGCAGCGGGACGCCCAGCACGATGCGGTTGTCGAGCACGTTTCCTGCGGAATCCACCAGCGGCAGCCGTCGGAAGTCGGGCGTGCCAGCGTCGTACATGCCTACCTCTATCAGGTACTTTCCCGGCGGAGCGTCGCCATCCACGGTCAGTTGGTATTCGTCGCGCAAGTACTGCAGCGGCACCCATCCCGTGGTAGGACGCGCCCCGTCCATGGGCACACTGTCCATCTGGCCGCGCACCTGGCTGTCCTCATCCAGCAGGTGGGTGAAGACCGTGTATGAGGTGTCCATGGACTCCAGCGCCTGCCAGTACAGGGTGAGGTACAACGTGTCGCCGGGGCGCAACACCTCGGTGCTCAAATCGTATCCGTACAGCGCCGCCTTGTCTCCCAGATTGCCCATCTCGACACGATGCTGGACCTCCGGCGTTGAGAATACGCGCTCCGTGGCTTTGATCTCGACGGCAGCCAGGGTTACCTCGGCGCCGACCTCGCTCCCCCGACAGACCACAGCCGCAGACTCTCCACCGGAAGGGTCCTCGAAGGCGATCCAACTCTCTTCCCCGAGTGATTCGTCCTCGGAGGGTGGCCAGGAACCAGTGCCCAACCCGCCACGGCAGAGTAGAAGGGTCGCTCGCAACTCCCCCCGACCGCGAGCTGCGCTGACGGGCACCCTGTAATCGTACTGACCGAGCACGACCTCATCCTCCCGCCACTGCGACGTGGGATAGTACACGCTGGCCGGGTGGTAGGTCTGTCCACCCGGGGCAGAACCGACGGTGAAAGCCACTCCCACCACGTCAGGCCCGTCTATCACCTCGTCCGCCAGTATCCCCTGCTCGTCGTACAGCCGCAGCAGCAGAACGTAGTCGTCGGACAATGAAGAGATAGCACGCCAGTACAACTTCAGCCCGAGGGTGTCACCTGGCTGAGCGGAATCCACGCTGAGGTCGTATCCCACGAGCCCCAGTCCATCGACTAGGGAAGCCTCCAAGGCGTTCGATGGCTGCACTTCGGCGACAGAGGCTGGTTCGCCTCTCGACAACTCCACAGACCCGAGCGTGGCGGTCGTTCCCATAGGCGTGCCGTTAGCATCCAGGACGTCCAGCCCAACGAGATCGACGTCGCTGTACAGGCTCGCCTGGAGTTCGTACAAACCCGGTGGAGTCCCCACCGTGGGGGTCATGCCCACCGTGCCGAAGAGCTTCTCTCCAGTCGACCAGCGGAATGTCGGATAGAGGAGTGACGTGGGACGCCCGTCGTACCCTCCCCACTCGTGCCCGGCATCGTCCCGCAGTCTGAGGGACACCTTATAGTCCTCCGGGAGATCCTGGAGGGCCTGCCAGTACAGCGTGACCTCTAGCCCACTGGTGGCGGCATCCTCTGCCAAGACGGAGTAGCCCAGCAGTTGCACCCGGTTGTCGAAGTTGACGGTCACGGGATGGTCCAGACGCGGCTCGCTGGAGAAATGTACTCCAGGGGGCAGAGCGTAGTGCAGCAGCTTCAGACCCCAGAAGCCTCCCTCATAGGGGATCAGCTCGCCCTCTTCGCCAAGCATTCTGGTCAGGAACCCGACGGGATCCACCACGTCGTGCTGCCACAAGAGCACCCATACGCCATCCCTTCCTGGAAGTATGCGGTTCAACTCGTCGGCCAGGCCGTAGCCCAGGACGTTCTCCGCGGACAGAGTAGGCTCATCGGGGATGGGATACCAGTCGTCGCCCTGGTAGTAATAGCTGAAGACCGGGAAGAAGTGCCCGGAAGAGAGAACAACGACCTCGTTCTCTCCCTTGTGCTCCTCGATGAAGCGGGCAGCGCTGCGGAAGTCGTCCTTCAGGAAATCGATGTCGAAGTAGGCGTTGTAGACTGCGTATCCCGAGGTCACGCCCAGGTAGCACAGGAACAGACACCCGACGATCAAAACGGCGTTCCTGCCCCGGCCGACCCTGGTCCTGCCCAGGTCCAGCAGGGTAGCCAGGCCCCCGGCGATCAAGAGGAAAAACGCTGGAGCCGACAGCATCAGGTACCGGGGGTGGAACTTGGCCCGCTGATAGGAGATCAAGACCAGTAGCAGACACGGAAGGCCAAGGTACAACAGCAGGCCCAACACGGTTAGCCAGGGGCGGCTGTCGATCATGGGCATGAAAGCAGCGTCAGCACCCCCCGCTGGCCTCCGTCCCCGCGCTGCCTTGGAAATCAAGATCACCAGCGCCACCGCCAGGATCAAGAGGTGCCCCACAGCGATGGGTTGGGCCAGGATCTCTAGGACGCTGTGGCCCGTGCTGAAGGTGATCAGCGTCTTCCGCAGCACCTCACCCACCCTCAGCGTGCCCTGCCAGTAGCTGACGTCGGCACCGTACCGCTGGAGGACGAAGCCGCTCCAGGGCAGATACGCCCCCACCACCGCGGCCTGGCACAACAGCAGGCTGAGCACCGTCGGCCATCGCTGACGGACCCGCCCCCTGCTCCACTGTGCCCACCAGCACAGGAAGAACAGTAACTGGAAAGCCAGCACGAAGAAGGCATAGAAATGGGTGTACACGGCAACTACGTTGGTCACCACGTATGCCGCCCACAACACCGCTCGCCTCCCGCTTCCGCCTACGATGCGCAGCAGTAGAAACGTGGACAGCAGACAGAGGAAGGTGACCAGGGTGTACATGCGCGCTTCCTGGGAGTACCACAGGAACAACGGTGAGATGGTTACCAAAGCCGCGGAGAGCAGACCGCCGTTCTCGCCCAAGAGACGTTTGCCCACAGTCCAGATCAGAGGGACGGTCAGCAGTCCGAAGATCGTCGAGAGGAAGCGCAGTGAGAACTCGGTGCTGCCGAAGAGCAGGACCCAGAAATGCAGAAGGTAGTAGTAGAACGGCGGGTGGATGTCATGCGCGGTGCGCGAGGTGATCTCGCCCAGGCCCATCCTGGCCAGGTAGACGCTGAATCCCTCATCGTACCACAGGCTCTGGTAGTCCAGGCGGAAGGTGTAGAGGAAGAAGGCCAGGAAGACCAGAAACAGAAGCAGAACTATTGGGGGAAAACGGCGCAGCCTTTGCATGAAGAACTACCCTTCTCCCAAGTATCCTAACATAGCTGGGGGCCCCTTTCAACCGTCGAGGGTCAGTCCGCAGCCACGAACCGTACCTCATCGACCGCAGCCGCTACGGACGGCTCTGTGAAACACTGCCCCACGCACACGCTCACGGGCCGGATGAGTTCTGTAGCCTCCAGAGCCTGCCCTGGCTCAGCGCCCTTGACTCCGATGATAGCGTGCCCCCAGCGAAACATGCCGCGCAGATCGCTCTCAGCGCCTATGGTCCGCAGAGCCTGAACCGCGTCCTCAGTCAGACGGAGTGAGGCCTCGTCCTCGACTGCCACCGCCACGATCTTCCCCTCGGGGATCGCTGCAATGAAACCTGCCAGACCGGCCGATTCCTCCTCGCTGGCGAAGGTGTCGAAATGACCTGTCGCTTCCACAGCGCCGGTCACCGGATCCAGAACCACCACGTTGTACCCCCGCTCGTCGGGGGAGACGTTGCGCCCGTCCACGTAGATGTGACCGAAGTCCCCCACCTCTTCCCCGGCGCTCTTGACCAGGATGTTGACCGGGGATGTCACGCCAGTGTCGCCCACCGCGTACTCCCCGTCCAAGATCTCGTCCGTGGGGAAGAGACGGCGAAAACGAAACTGGAGCTCGTTGAGCCCCTCGCGCAAGAGTGCCGAGGGAAGGGGGACTTCGTAGTCGCGCCAGCCCTCCTGCAACTCCAGGGAGGTCACTGCCTTGCCGTTGAGCACCACCTCCATACTCTGCCCGGAGCCGGGAGCCATGACGAGCAGGCTCATTCTCCGATGGTCAGGAGACAGGACCGCTAGGAAACGGGCCTCCCTGCGCTGCGCCCACACGTAGTCAGCCCCGCTCTCGCTCCAACCCTCCCCCAGATGTAGGCGAGCTTGGTCTGTACCCAGGTCGACGAACACCTCCTCCTGCGGGGACGCCGGAGCGATTCGATAGACGAGAAGACCGCCCCCCTCGTAGACTGGTTCGCCGCCGATTACTCCTTGCACATAGTCGATCAGCGCCGACGAGATCTCCTCGGTGTGCAGGACGACATACCGAACCCCCAGCAGCCGGAGCACGCCGGGCGCCAGTTCCCGGTCGCGCTCCCTCGTGGCCTGGTCCACTTCGTGGCCGTTCTCCAGAGCGATGATGGTGTTGATCACAGGTGCCTCGGTGAAGTACTGGAACTTGAACTCCGGGTTGCGGGAGGTGTTTCCGCCCAGCAGCCGCTTCTGATGCGTCGTCTGGTAGAACTGCTCGAACATGATCACCGGGTCCATGGTGCCTGTGACCCGGAAACCATTCCTCCAGGCCAGGGGTATCTCCAGCACGGCGAAATCCCCGGGGTCCTCGGCGATGGCGTCGTATGCCTCCGGCACTCTGAAGTCGGAAAGGGGCAAGGGAATCGAGAGGTGCTCGAAGAGGACCAATAGGGCGAAGGCCGCGGAGACGGCGCGTTTCCATCTCGCGCTGCGCAGAAGACCCGTCAGACGATAGAGGCCATAGCTGGCCAGGGTGGCCCAGCACAGGGCCAGCATCACGCTGTAGCGAGAGGGATAGCGATTGCCCTTGAAGAAGGGCAGCGCCTGCAACAGGTCGAAAGGCAGGGGTAACTCGTGCTCCTGCCCGTTGAAACGAAGCGTGGGACCGAGCGAGATGGCCACGAAGACGAGAGCGGCTGCGATCCAGAAGCGCACGGCACGATCCCTGAACTGGGATACCGCACCGAAGATAGCCAGCCCAAGCACGGCATAGCCGATGAACACGAAGTTGAGATAGGAGAAATCGAAACTCTTCCGCCACAGATCGGCCAGAGGGTGGAGGCGGCCGGGCACGAAGAAACCCAGCAGGTCCGCCGAGAAGACGTTGGCGAAGCCCAAGCCCTCCACCAGGAAGTCCCCTTCCACGGCCATCACCCTCCACATACGATAGAGGATGGGAGACATACCCACGACGAACAGCGTCCCCATGAGGGCCAGGTTTCGGACGAACAGAAGGTTCTTTCGCCAGCCCTCCACCGCTAGCCAGTACAGGAAGTAGACGACGGTGAAGACGAGGAGGAAAGAAGCGTAGGTGAACTCGGTGTACCCGTTGAGGAGCAGAAAGACTACGGCCAACAGGGGATAGTACATCCCCCCAGGCCGCCTCCTGGACTTGATCAGGAATAGCACGTAGAAGGGTATCCACTGCGTGCTCAGGATGTTGAACTGGCCCAGGGAGGCGTAGAGGAACCGGTTCGACGAGAAGGCGTAGATCAATCCCGCGATAAAGGGCACAGCCGGATGAGCGCCCCGGGGCAGAAGATACTTGATGAGCAAGTAGGCTCCGTAGGCCGACAGGACGAACGTGGCGAAGACGATCACGTTGTTCGTGCCTACCAGTCCCAGGAGGGGCTGTAGGGGCACCGAGGCGAAGCCGTTGGCGATGGTCACCGTATAGAAGGTAAGGTCGATGCCGATGGGGTAGAACAAGAACTCGCAGAGGAGAGGGTTGGAGTGGAGATCCACCACGGCGTGTTTGACCCACCACAGGTTCCACACCAGGGCTGGGTCGTCGCTACCGTCGCCGGGGACGTGGGTGGTGAAATGGAGAATGAGAGGCCAGGTCAAGACGACCGTCAGGGCCAGATACAGCCCCAGAACGAGAAGATGTTCTCTCCAGGCGACTCGATTCAGCAAGAACGGCTGCTCCTACGTTCGAACCTAGGGGAACGACTCCACACAAGCGACAAGAAGCCCACCATAGTATAGCTACTTCCACGAACCTTGGGCAACCACCCAGCGGTTTACATCCAGCGCCAACTGGCGTAGAATAGCCCAAACCGAGGCCCACGCATGCTCACCTACCAACAAGCCCTTGACTACATCTACTCCTTCATAGACCACGAGAAGCTCCAGCCCGACAAGTACGAGCCGAGCCGGTTCGACCTGACCAATATGCGCGCCCTCCTGGGCATGCTGGGAGACCCCCATCACCACCTCCGCGCCGTCCACGTAGCCGGGACCAAAGGCAAAGGCTCCACCTGCGCGATGATGGCTAGCGTGCTCCAAGTGGCGGACTACAAGGCCGGCCTCTTCACCCAGCCGCACCTGCACACCTTCCGCGAACGGATCCAGATCAACGGTCGCCTGGTCAGCGAAGAAGAGATGGTGACCTTGCTGGAGAAGCAAAGACCTTCCATCGAGCAGCTTCCCGACCCCAGCACCTTCGAGATCATGACCGCCCTGGCCTTTCAGTACTTCGCAGAGCAAGAGGTGGATTTCGCCGTCATCGAGACTGGCCTTGGAGGCCGGCTGGACACTACCAACGTCCTGGATCCTCTCGTCGCGGCCATCACCTCCATCAGCTACGACCACACCTACATCCTGGGCAATACCCTGGCCGAGATCGCCAGCGAGAAGGCCGGGATCATCAAAGAGGGGAAGCCTGTCGTCTGCGCTCCGCAGCGGCCAGAGGCGCAGAAGGTCATCGTTGATAAGTGCTTGGAGAGGAACGCGCCTCTGACCCTGGTCGGCAGAGACTGGCTCTGGGAACGCACAGAGGCCAACGTGGACGGCCAGGGCCTGCGCCTGACCTGCCAGATGCCCGACGCGGAAGGGCTGATGCTTCCCGGTACGGAGGAAGAGTTCTGGGTCCCCTTCCTGGGCCCCTACCAGCTCATCAACGCCACCACCGCCATCGCCACCCTCGATCAACTGTATCGTCAGGGAGTTGACGTCTCACTGGAGCACGTGAACGAGGGCCTCAGAACGACGCACTGGCCGGGACGCCTGGAGATCCTGAGTCGGAATCCCCTGCTGGTCATGGACGGAGCCCACAACGTGGATTCCGTACAGCGTATGACGAGGACCCTTGCTGAGGATCTACCCTTCGACCGGCTCATCGTCGTGGCTGGCTTCTCGGCCGACAAGGACATCGCAGGCATGATGGCCGAACTGACTTCGACAGCGGACGAGTTGGTGCTCACCAAGTCGGTACACCCCCGCTCCGCCGACCCCGAGGAGGTTGCCAAGAGGACAAGTGGCACGAAGTCACGAATCAGTGTGATCGAGAACGTACCGGCTGCCCTGTGGCACGCCCTCAAGGAGGCCCGCCCAGAGGACTTGGTCTGCGTGACCGGATCTCTCTTCGTGGTGGCGGAGGCAAGGGCCGCCTGGCTGGACGCGCAGGGCGTGGACTTCGAGAGAGACCCAGCCTCGTAGTCTTCCGAGGTGTGCCTCTATCCGGGCGTGCCTGCATAAAATTCCTCGATGGCTCCGTTGACCGCCCCCGGCTGCTCCAGCATCACCATGTGCCCAGCCTGGGGGATGACCGCCAGCGTGGCCCCAGGGATGTTGTCCCGGAGGTAGTAGGCATACTTCAGGGGTGTTAGCCTGTCCTCCTCGCCGCACAGGACCAGCGTAGGGCAGCAGATCTCCCCCAGCCTCTCCATCACGTCGAAGGCGTCACAGGCCGCGAAATCGTCGTGGACCACCTGGGCATCGTTCTCCAGCCACTCCTCCTGGCCCAGATGGACCAGGTCGGCTGGCGCCTGCTCAGAGTACGCCCAGCCCAGCATCATTCCCACGCTGGCCGGGAAGTCCTGGAGTAGCCCTTCGAGCAGGCTGGGCAGCACGCGCAACCGGGCACCAGCACCTACCAGAACCAGTCTCTCCACGCGCGAAGGATAGTTCAGGGCCAGACACTGTCCGATGGCCCCGCCCATAGAATGCCCAACCAGCGTCACCCGGGAGAGGTCCAGATCGTCGAGGAGTCGAAGCATAACTTCCGCATACGCTTCGATGGACGACCGCCCGGGCCCGCCAGAACGACCATGCCCTGGCAGGTCCACTGCGTACCTGCTGACACCCTTCAATCCCTGG
>Ga0315539_1002634_pt1 | contig 12875 bp, 9 predicted proteins | sample SalMarSW160150MG_FD_203097 | JGI IMG/M metagenome (GOLD analysis project Ga0315539, IMG submission 203097) | Salt marsh sediment microbial communities from the Plum Island Ecosystem LTER, Massachusetts, United States - Salt Marsh Sediment SW1601-150 ... | reverse complement strand
TGGGGGTACTGTGAGCAATTCTTATTCCAGAGGCAGTGTGACTGGCGAGGGCGAGTGGCTTGTTGGTGGTCTGGTGGGAGGGATTGGATGGAGTGGGGGTACTGTGAGCAGCTCCTATTCCACCGCTAACGTGACTGGGTATTCGCAGTATGTTGGCGGTCTGGTGGGAGGGAATTGGGGCACTGTGAGTAACTCCTATTCCATAGGCAGCGTGATTGGGGACGGCTGGGGTATTGGCAGTCTGGCGGGAGGGAATTGGGGTATTGTGAGCAACTCCTATTCCAGCGGCAGCGTGACTGGCGGTTGGAGTGTTGGTGGTCTGGTGGGATGGAACCATGTGGGCACTGTGAGCAACTCCTATTCCACAGGCAGCGTAACTGGCTCCTGGCAGGTTGGTGGTCTGGTGGGACAAAATCGTGACGGCACTGTGAGCAACTCCTACTATAGTTACGATGAGGTTCTCATCAATGGCAGGAATATAATCACTATTGGAGCTTTGTCCAATGAAGACTTCGGCCAATGGCTGGATAACGGTAAGTTCTTGAATATCAATGAAAAGCTTACTCAAGAAGATGGTTACTATCTGATAAACGATGTCAATGACTTCAAAAGCCTACTGGCATTCGGTCAAAATGGTGCATTGAAATTCAGATTGGCAAACGACCTGGATTTAGGCGGTGAGCCAAACTTCTACATCCCGTATCTGGCTGGAGAGTTCGATGGCAATGGTCACAAAATCGTGAATTTGAGCTTCAGCTTTGATTTCATCTCGCAAGTGGGATTATTTGGATATCTTGCCTCTGGTGGAGCAGTTACTGGAGTGAGTGCCGAGAATGTAAACATAACTAGCGAGTGTATTGTTGGTGGTCTGGTGGGGGACAATGATGGCACTGTGAGCAACTCCTATTCCACCGGCAGGGTAGCTGGTTATTGGTCTGTTGGCGGTCTAGTGGGATGCATTGGATGGAACGGGGGCACTGTAAGCAATTCCCACTACAATTATGACGAGGTTCTCATCAATGACAGGCATATAATCACTATTGGAGCTTTGTTCAATGAAGACTTCGACCAATGGCTGGCTAACGATAAGTTCTTGGATGTCAATGGAAGGCTTGCTCAAGAAGATGGTTATTATCTGATAAACGATGTCAGCGATTTCAAACAGCTACTGGCGTTTGGTCAAAATGATACTCTGAAGTTCAGATTGACAAACGATCTGGATTTGGCAACTCAAGCCAACTTCTACATCCCTTATCTGGCTGGAGAGTTTGATGGAAATGGCCACAAAATCCGGAACTTAAACTTCAACTTAGGCTTTATTTCGCAAGTCGGATTATTTGGATACCTTGCCTCTGGTGGAAAAGTCAGTGAAGTAGGTGTCGAGAACGTAAACGTAGACGGTAACCAACAGGTAGGCGGTCTGGTGGGAGGGAACTCGGGCACCTTGAGCAACTCCTATTCGAAAGGCAGTGTGACTGGCAGTTCGTGTGTTGGTGGTCTGGCGGGATGGAATGATGGCACTGTGAGCAACTCCTATTCCACCGGCAGTGTGCCTGGCTCTTACGACCATGTTGGCGGTCTGGTGGGATGGAATTATGGGGGCACTGGGGCCACTGTGAGCAACTCATATTCCACTGGCAAAGTGACTGGCGATGACTGTGTGGGCGGCTTGGTGGGAGAGAATCATGCCACTGTGAGCAACTCCTTCTGGGATATGGAAACCAGCGAACAATCTACTTCGGAAGGCGGGATAGGCAGGACCACCGCGCAAATGCAGAGCATCGCCACCTTCATACTCTGGGACATAATCGCCGTCGCTCCTGGCGTGACCAACACAGCCTATACCTGGAATATCGTTGACGGGCAAACCTATCCCTTCCTGAGCTGGCAATCCGTGTCTTAGCACAACTAGAGCTTAGATGGTTGAGCCAGGCCTGTGATATGCCTGAGGGTGGAATTGCATATTAGCACGAAAAGCTACCCAACAAAGTAGTGTTTTGTGCAACCAGTGGTACGCTTGGTGATTAGCTTGACAGGGGCTGGTGCGGAGGCCAACATGCCCCAATTTAACAGCGAACGAATGCCATGCTCAGTTTTCGCGATGATTGACCAGCCTTGACCCTTAAGTTCTTGCTCTAATCTGGATTTTTCAATATACTGGCGAAGGTAACTAGATGAAATTGGACAGGCGAATAACCAATCTCATTATTACAGGTTTCTCAGGCACTGGTAAATCTCTGGTGGCTATGGAGGTAGCCCTGAGATTAAATTGGAATTTCATTGATACCGATGATGAGATAGTTAGACAAACCGGCAAGACTATCGCCGAGATTTTCCGTCAGGATGGGGAGGACAAGTTCAGGGAACTGGAACGCGAGACGATTAGAAAAGCTTGCCAACAAAAGCAGACAGTCATAGCTATTGGCGGCGGTGCCATAGTTGATCCGCAAAACTATGAGTTGCTTGCCAAAACTGGGTTAATTGTTTGCCTGGAGGCTAAGCCCGAGACAATCTATGAGCGCTTATTCCGTGAGGATGCTTACAGTTCTGAGACCGAAGTCCGCCCCCTTTTAGCTAACGATAACCCCTTGGAACGCATCAGGCAGCTTAAAGCCTCCCGGCAGCCTTACTACGCTAATGTTGACTGTACAGTCCATACCGACAATTTAAACATCAGCCAGGTAGCAGAGGAGGTAATAAGGGCTTCGGGATTGCTTCGTCGCGCTCACCCTCACCCTAACCCTCACCTTAATCCTCTCCCGTCAAGGAAGAGGAAATTAGGCTCACAGCTAAAGGCTGATGATGACGTTGCCTGCGTGGTGGAGACTGCGACTCAAAGTTATCCTGTCTTTGTTGGCTATGGTTTATTGGACAAGCTGGGCGAAAAGATGAAGAAAGCTGCTCTATCTGGCACAGCCACCATAATTAGCGACGAAAACGTATTCTCTCTTTATGGCAGCAAAGTTGGAGGGATCCTTAAGAACGCTAGTTTTGGCGTTAATTCCTTTGTAGTGCCGCCGGGTGAAGAAACGAAAAGCATGGACTATGCCATCAAGATTTATGATTTCCTTGTCGAGCATCGGGCGGAGCGAGACGACATTATCATCGCTTTGGGTGGGGGCATGGTAGGTGACTTAGCGGGTTTTGTCGCTGCCACCTTTTTACGGGGCATGCCCTGGGTACAGGTGCCGACCAGTTTGGTAGCCATGGTTGATGCCAGCATCGGGGGTAAGGTCGGGGTTAATCATCCTGAGGGAAAAAACCTTATTGGTGCCTTCTATCAGCCTAACCTGGTTTTGGCTGACTGTCAGACTCTTACCACTCTACCTAAGCGTGAGCTGATCTCAGGCTGGGCTGAAGTTATTAAGCATGGCATGATCCTTGATGAGGAATTTGTTCGATTCCTGGAGAGCAATGTTAATAGGCTGATAAAACTGGAGCCGGAGCTGCTCACCCGGGCTATTGCCCGTAGCGCTGCTATCAAGGCTCAGATAGTCAGCCAAGATGAAAAAGAAAGGGAAGGGAAACGTACCATTTTAAATTATGGGCATACCATCGCTCATGGATTGGAGACAGCTACTAAGTATAAGAATTTTCTTCATGGCGAGGCGGTAGCCATAGGCATGGTGGGAGCCACTAAGCTCAGTCAGCGATTAGGTCTTTTGCCTTCAGCAGCAGTGGAGCGACAGCAAACCCTGTTGCAGAAATTCGGCCTACCTACGTCATTGCGAGCTAAGCGAAGCAATCTCAAGTTGAGCCTTGCCGGGATAACTAGGGCCATGGAACTGGATAAAAAAGTGAGAGGGAAGAAAATCCGCTGGGTGCTGTTACAAGATATCGGCAAAGTGGGAATTCGTAGCGATGTGCCTCGCCAGGATGTGCAAGCGATTCTTCTAGAGTTGTGGCGACACGACACCTAATTCAAATGTCGCAAAAAAAGATTAATAACGCCTAGCAAACCAATGAAGCGGACGGCTTGCAGTCGCTGTTGATTTAGAACGTTAGGCAGGAAAAAATGATACAATTAAGAGGAAGAATATCAAAGAGGAGATTATGGGTACCACAAGATTTATATACTGGCAAGATGATGATATGTGGCTCGGTTATTTGGAAGAATATCCAGATTATATGACGCAAGGAAAGTCGTTAGAAGAATTAAAAGAAAACCTCAAAGATATTTATGACGATTTAACCAGTGGTGCTATTCCCTATGTTCGTAAAGTTGCCGAACTGGAAATAGCATGAAAAGGAAGGAACTGGTAAGGTAACTGAAAGAGGTGGGTTGTATTTTTATCAGGCGTGGAAGAAGACACGATTGGTATCAGAATCCGAGAACAAAAATTGCTCAACCTGTTCCGAGGCATAGCGAAATCAACGACAATCTTGCAAAACATATCATGAAGATGTTGAGGTGGGATGGCTAACAGCCATCCCTGATTTCAGGCGATAAAACAGAAATTCACCTAAAGCACACAGACATGCTGATTGCGCTCACGAAAGCCCCTGTTCGACTAATTAGCGCCGCACGTGATAGGAACTCGGTGCCATAAGTCGGTGCCGGAGTCTCAATGTAAGTAAAGATGCCTTCTTGGGAAAGGCATTCCCAACATGGACGGAGATGATGGGTGAAGTCTCAGCGGCTCAATTGAAAGCAAGCCCCTTTATACGCTATAATGAACAATTCAAAAAGGAGACTATCCTTGCTCAAGAGCCATAACTGTAGTGAACTGAGAAAAACCCATGCTGGACAAGAGGTAACTTTAGCTGGCTGGGTGCACCGGCGTCGTGACCATGGCGGGAAGGTATTCATTGACCTGCGTGACCGGGAAGGCATAGTCCAAGTAGTGTTCAATCCCCAGGTATCACAAGAGGCATATGAGGTAGCTGGCTCGCTCCGTAGCGAGTACGTAATTCAGGTTGCTGGAGAGATTACTACCCGCCCTGAAGGGACAGAGAATCGCAAATTGGCTACCGGAGATATTGAAGTCGTCGCGAAAGAAGCTGTCATCCTTAATCCATCCAAAACGCCGCCATTTTATATAAATGAAGATGAAGAAGTTGAAGAATCACTGTGCCTCAAAAATCGCTACCTGTACCTGAGAAGACCCAGGATGAAGGACAATCTTCTCTTACGTCACATGATGATAAAGTTCATTCGTGATTTCCTCGACGCTAAAGGATTTGTTGAAATTGAAACACCTATCTTGATTAAAAGCACGCCAGAGGGAGCCCGAGATTACCTTGTGCCCAGCCGTATCAATCCCGGCAAGTTTTATGCTCTTCCTCAATCTCCACAGCAGCTCAAGCAAATACTCATGGTAGCCGGGTTTGACAAGTATTTTCAGATAGCTCGTTGCTTCAGGGATGAGGACCTCCGGGCAGATCGCCAGCCTGAGTTTACCCAGCTTGACATGGAGATAAGTTTCATCGAAGTAAAGGACATATTGCAGCTCGTGGAGGAACTCTTCGCCTCGCTTGTGAAGACTGTTAAACCTGATATGCGATTACTGGAGCCCTTTCCCTACCTTTCCTATAAAGAAGCGATGGAGAAGTATGGCACAGATAAACCGGATATCAGATTTGGCCTGGAGCTCAAGGATATATCTGATGTCGCAGCCAATACCGACTTTCAGGTTTTTCGTTCGGCCCTCAATGATAATGGTAAGGTGAAAGGAATATGCGTTCCTGGCTGTGGTCATTATACTCGCCATCAACTTGATGAATTGATAAATTTAGCCAAGAGCTATGGTGCCCAGGGTTTGATGACCATGGCTTTCACAGGAGAGGCAATAACTTTGGATGAGGTAAAATCAGCGGCTGCTAAATATCTGACCCCTCGCCAATTGGAAGAAATAGCCGGTAGATTCGAAGCAAAACCTGGTGACCTTGTACTTATCGTGGCTGATAAGCTGGAGGTAGTCAACAAGACACTGGATGAGTTACGCCGTGAGATGGCACAGCGACTTAATCTGGCTGATGCCGACCTGCTGGCTTTTACCTTCGTAGTTGATTTTCCTTTTTTGGAGAGGAATGAGGTTGAGAATCGTTGGGAACCCATGCACCATCCGTTTACTGCTCCTCGATGGGAAGATGTGTCGCTTCTTGATACAGAACCAGCTAAGGTCTATGGTCAACATTATGATGTAGTGTGCAATGGTTGTGAACTTGGCAGCGGCAGTATCAGGATTCACAATCGTCAGCTTCAAGAAAAAATATTCGGCCTCCTTGGTTACAGTAAAGAAGAAACGGAGAGCCGCTTTGGAGGTCTCTTGGAGGCACTGGAATACGGAGCACCGCCCCATGGCGGTATTGCAATAGGACTGGACCGTTTGGTGATGTTATTTGCCGGGGAGCAGAGCATAAGGGAGGTTATTGCTTTCCCGAAAAATCAGAACGCCGTTGATATGATGCTGGACAGCCCCTCATATGTTAATAAGCATCAGCTTGACGAACTGAACCTTAAGCTAAAGCACGAGGTTCTTCACCCACAATGACAAGGAATGAGACGTGAAAGTAAGCACAGAAAATTTGGGGAATTGCCAGACAGGCCTTACTATTGAGGCTGAAGACAGCGAGTTAGATAAATCACTGGACGAGGCTTATCATCACCTGGTTAATGAGGTATCCATACCTGGTTTCCGCAAAGGAAAAGCACCGCGAGCTATTCTGGTGCAGCACATAGGAAAGAAGAATTTGTTGGAAGAGGCATTGGAGCGTCTTATACCACAGCTTTATAAACAGGCGATCGAGTCTCAGGAAATCGAACCCATCGCCAGATCAGAAATAGAAATTATTCAAACTGAGCCTTTGGTTTTCAAAGCCATAGTGTCTCTCAAACCTGAAATTAAGCTTGGCGATTACCATAGCATAAGGGTGGAGCCCGGCCCCGTAATAAAAATCGCCAAGAAAGAAGTTACTGCTGCCATGGAAGAGTTCCGGGAAAGACAAGGGGCATGGGTGCCTGTAGGCCGCTCTGTTGAGCTGGGTGATTTAGTTACCATGGACATCGAAGCCAATGTAGACGGGAAACCCTGGTTAAATCATAAAGGCGTATTATATGAGGTGGATAAAGATTCGAGTTCACCTGTGCCTGGATTTGCCTCCCATTTGCAGGGCGCTGAGAAAAATAAAGAAATGACCTTCAGCTTGACTGTTCCTGATGACTACCCCATTAAAGAAATGTGTGGCAAGGAAGGCACTTTCAAAGTCGCTGTTACCGAAATAAAGGAGAAACAGTTGCCAGAGCTTGATGATGAATTGGCTCAGAGTGCCGGCTATGATAACTTGGCGGATATGAGGAAGAAGGTGGCTGCTGATTTAAGAGCCAAAGCTGAGGCCATGAATCGCTTGGAGTCGAAGCAAAAGGCGCTTGACGCTCTGGTGGAAATCAGCGAGGTGAGCTATCCCCCTATTTTGGAGGACGAGGAAATTACCGGACTTCTTAGAGACGAGGCACAGCGCTTGGGCTTTAGAGAGCTAGCGGATTACCTGAAGAAGACTAGTAAAACAGAAGAGGAACTTAAACAAGAACTGCGTCCTATAGCGCAGAAGCGGCTTATTCAGGGTCTTGTCTTAGGTAAATTAGCTGAAGAAGAAAAGATTGAAATTAGTTCCGCAGAAGTAGATAATAAGATAGATGAGATTACTAATGATGCTGAAGACAGGGAAAAGGCAAGCCAATTCTTCTCACTACCCCAAGTTAGGCAATCAATTGAACAATCTCTGCTTACTCAGAAGACGATGGACCGATTATCACAAATAACCATTGGCAATGCTAAAAATATGACAAAGGGGGAATGATGGAAATAATATCTCAGGTGATAATTCCTACAGTGACCGAGACCGGTGCTCGGGGTGAACGTATTTTCGACATATATTCTCTCTTGCTCAGGGAGAGAATCGTTTTTTTGGGCACGCCGATCAACGACCAGATAGCCAATCTTATTATCGCTCAACTCCTCTACTTAGAGAGAGAAGACCCGGAAAAGGATATAAACCTTTATATTCATTGTCCGGGTGGCATCATCAGCGCTGGCTTAGCAATTTACGATACTATGCAGATTCTTCGCTGCCAGATATCCACCATTTGTGTTGGTTTAGCAGCTAGCATGGGCACTTTGCTTCTTTGTGCTGGGACTAAAGGAAAAAGGTACGCTTTACCCAATTCAACCATACATCTGCACCAGGCAGTTGGTGGTGCTCAGGGGCAGGCGGCGGATATTGAAATTGCCGCCAGAGAAATAATGAGGATGCAGGAAATGATACGTAATATCATAGCTAAGCACACTGGTCAACCGGTAGAAAAAATTGCCCACGACACCGATAGAGACTTTTATCTTAGCGCTGAACAAGCGGTGGAATACGGCATTATAGATGAAATACTTAGCAAGCCAGCCAAGAAATAAAATGGATGCGCTACGGTTAACAACGACCGGGGGCTGGGTCAAGTTAACCTGACCCAATGGCACTGCTTGGAAGGGCTGAGGCGTATTTTAGTTTTAACTGGTTAAGATGATAGCGGGAATGCCAGACTGGTTGGAGGCAAGTGCTATAGTTTATGCCGCAGGTGAAGCATTCGGTGGGCTGGGCAAAGCGGGCTTGATTACCATCATCGTCGTTTCCATAATCGTTATTATTACCTTCGTGTGGGTCTTCCGTGAGACGGGAAGGCGAGAGTAAGTAATCTGTAATTAGCCCAGTTTGGCAGCTTCCTCTCTAATCAGATGTCGGATCCTTTTATGGATTTTCAGCGGAGTAGATATATTCTTTTCTTCAGCCAGCCAGTGAAAATGCTCTCTATCGCCGCTTCCTCCAGCTTTCTCCCTCCCTTTGATTATTCTTTCAACAGCGTGGCGCCCACCTTTCTCCCAGGCTTTGAGGACCACCCACAAATCATATAGACTTACCGATGCCAGACCCAGAGTGGAATAGGGCAAGGCGTACTCATTAGCATTGAAAGCAATGGCTAAGCCACCTGCTTTGTTCACAGCCCGAAGCATTTTGAAATCTGTGATGCTATCCCCTACCACCGTCCAATGAGAAAGCGGTTTTCCCATCCTGGTGCTAAAGTTCTCCAGTGCCTCTACCTTGCGCCTCCCTCCTACTGGTTTCACCTGGCCTATAATTCTTCCCGAACTTGTTTGGGGTAATTTCTGCCAATAAAAATAGTCCAGATATTCCCTTATTCTAGTATCGTCAGTAAAGGGATTAAGATTCACAATTTCGTGTTCTGTTTGCTCCAGTAAGGCAAATTCATCCTGGCTTAATAGTTGATGAATCTGCGCTAAGGGAAAGGAAGTGCAGGCTACATTCTCACCGGGTATGCTCAGTCTCTGTGTGATGGGGAAGGCATATTGTTTGTAACTGGTACTAATACAAAATATGTCCCACCTTCGAGATTTAAGTTTGGAGATTAATTCAGTTGCCCCTGGGGTTAACCCAGCTTTCTGCCCCATAGCGGTGATTTGTTTCTCTTCTATCCCGTGATAGGCAAGGAAAGGAGTGATGAGAGCAAGTGTGTCTCCCGGCTCATAGTCAGGCCGACCTTCTAAAGTCAGCAGATCATCATAACGGCTGAGGACTTCGAAAATCTTGCCACCACGGGGGAATAGCTTCATCAGTTCATAGGCATTATCTTGGGGAGCTAGGGGTCCTTCGAGGTCAAAGCAAATCAAGTTCATCTCAGATTTTTCTTCACCTCCTCATCTATCCTGCCACTAAGGTTGTAGCCACTGATTAACTTTCCTTGAGCATCAATTACTCTCCTGTCCTTTATGCCGACCTCGCCCCGGCTCAGAGCTTGTAAGGTCAGGATGATAAGGGGAAACTCTCTAGCAAGTTCGTGCTGTCGAATAAGACGAAACAGCATATTTGTGTCGCACTTCCTCCAATATTCAGCGAAAGGATCACCCTTAATAGAGAAGAGGCAGTAGCTAACTACCGGTCCTCTATCCAGTTCAGGGGTGGCCAGGTGTATCATTGCTCCGGCTGTGTCAGCTTCATTTTGTATCAACGTCCAAATTACCTCCTGCCAGCTACCTGTAGGGCCACCGGGAGGTGCAGGATGAAGGTTAATCATATCGTATTTCTGGCATAGCTCTTTACTCACGATGAGCATATAGCCAGCAAGAACACAAAGGTCGGGAGCAAATGGTACAATCTTCTTGTTTACCTCTCTATCGTATTCGATACGCCATTCTTGTTCTTGTCCAGCGGTCTTGAACTTTTTGTGAGATAAACAGACAAGAGGAATGTTGTAGCTCCAAACAAGCTCAAAGAACAGGTCGCTTTCCTTCGCATCGCCAGGTTCTCGGTTGCTAAACACGAAGTTAATCTTTCCATCAATGTCGCCCCTGTGAATTTTATCCTGCACAGCTTGTAAAAGCTGTCGGGCAGCTTCATCTCTCCCTGTAGAAAACCAACCAATGTTCAGCAAGAGCCCGTTTTACCCTCCTCGCCCTTTGTCATTCTGAGCAAAGCGAAGAATCTCCCAATGTATGTTTCCTTATTTTGGCCCACATGCTAGCAAAATGAGCCAAATAGCTAGATTTTTGCCCGAATATTTTGCCCCGAGCTAAGGAATTTAGGAAGTCGTCAGGTCCATCGAATTCGGGCATTTCCACATATGCTCGGCCAATTTCGCTTAAAGTATGGGCGTCGCTGCCAGCGCTGGCAGCCTTTCCATGCTCTTTGGCTAGTTTCCATGCTTTGGCGTTGCTATTAGAAAATGGCGTGCGAGAATTAAAAGTCTCAATAATATCGACCTGGGATAAAATCTCCGTCGAGGTTAGAGGGTTAACATTCCAGGGCAGTGATCGGCCAAAGGGGTGGGGAATACCCACTAGACCGCCTTGGCTTCGGATTCGAGATATTGTTTCCTGGGGAGACAATCCCCGGGGAACTGCTTCACTAAGAAAGAGCCCCATTATTTCACCCACAGGTGTTAAGACCTCCTCAGCAATGATTACTTTGAATGGGGCAATTTCCTTTAACTTTAAGGCGCCAGCAATAGTGTTGTGGTCAGCTACGGCTATACAATTTATGTCTAGCTCGAGGCATCGCTCGACTATTTGCTCCAAAGGCGAGAGGCAATCCATAGAATAACAGGTATGAATATGTAAATCAGCTTTTATCAATTAGCTTGCCCGTCTCATTGTTGCCTATCGGTCATTCTGAGCGAACGGAGAATCTGTACCTTTTGCCAGCTACCTGATTATACCAGATTCCTTAAAATTTGCAGCTAAATTCGTTTAGCCTCAGTGCGTTATAACTTTTAGGGAGAGGAGCCAGCGTTACTGCTAAGAAAAAGGCAAACCAAGTGATGTTAGCCAGCTTTCTCTACATATTCCCCGGTGCGTGTATTGACTTTGATAATGTCACCTGTATCAATGAAAAGAGGAACCTGTGTGGTTGCTCCCGTTTCTAGCTTGGCTGCTTTGGTGCCTGCGGTGGCCCTATCCCCCTTGAAGCCCGGCTCTGTTTCCGTAACCTGAAGCTCTACCGAAGTCGGTAGCTCTATCGCTACTGTATCCCCCTTGCAGGTTAAAATCTCTAGCATCAGCCCCTCTTTTAGATAATTTGTACTCTCTCCTATCTGAGCATAAGTTAGCATAATCTGTTCGTAACTTTCGTTATCCATGAAGTAATAGAGGTCGCCGTCGCTATAAAGGTACTGGACCGGTCGATGCTCCAGAAATACTGTTGTAACTTTGTCGCCGGATTGGAAATTCCGCTCGGCAACATTTCCACTACGAACGTCACGAAGTTTCAACTTAACTACAGGCTGCCTTTGTTGCATCTTAACGTGTTGGTATTCCAGGATTTGGTATATTTCGCCATCTAGTTCTATAGCAGCTCCCTTTCTCAATTCCCCGGCATCAATCATTTATCAACCTCCGTGTTTATTGATAGTGAATTGTCACTCTGACTTTTTCGCTCCTTGTCAGAATAACAAATCCCTCTTTGTCTTGCTAAGCACTTTGGCCTTGCCATTTCCCAAAACTACCATATCTTCAATCCTAACACCACCTTGTCCCGCAAGGTAAATTCCTGGTTCAATGGTAAAAACCATGCCATCTGCAAGTGAATCGGACGAGCTGGGACCAAGAGAGGGAAATTCGTGCACCGCTAGCCCAACACCATGTCCTAGACCATGTCCAAAGGCATCTCCATAGCCGGCTTGTTCAACAACGCTTCGAGCCAATCGGTCTGCCTGCGAAGCATCCATACCTGATTGAATTTTCTCTATGGTGGTGGTCTGTGCTTTGAGAACTATATTATAAATTTCCTGTAGGGTTTTGTCTGCTTTGCCTAAAAATAAAGTGCGACTGAAGTCGCTGCAATAACCGTTGATTCTGGCCCCCATGTCAATCAACACTGGTTCACCATAGCAAATTATTTTTTCCATAGGTCGAGCATGGGGCAAAGCTGAATTTGGGCCTGAAGCCACGATGATTTCAAAGGGTATTCCTTCACTGCCTTCCTGACGAAGGAACTTTTCTATCTCCCAGGCTGCCTCCTTTTCCGTTATGCCAGGACGAATTATTGCCCTTGCCTGTTCAAAGGCGGCATCGGCTAGCTCTACTGCTTTTGTGATAAACCCTAGTTCTTCGTTTTCTTTTATGGAGCGAAGCTGTTCCACTATGCTAGTAGTGGAAACAAGCTCAAGGTCGGCTGGCTTGGTCTTTATTGCCTCACTGAGTTTGTGATAACCCTCATAAGAAATAGAATTTGCCTCGAAGCCTAGTTTGTGCCACCCCAAATCAGAGACCAAACTAGGAAGCCAGTCACGCAAGTCTCGCTTAATCTGTATAATTTCAAAATATGGCGACTCTTCCTTAGCTTGCTCAACATAGCGAAAGTCAGTAGCCAAAATG
>Ga0315539_1002633_pt1 | contig 12875 bp, 12 predicted proteins | sample SalMarSW160150MG_FD_203097 | JGI IMG/M metagenome (GOLD analysis project Ga0315539, IMG submission 203097) | Salt marsh sediment microbial communities from the Plum Island Ecosystem LTER, Massachusetts, United States - Salt Marsh Sediment SW1601-150 ... | reverse complement strand
TAGAAGGCCTGGCTGGTGAGGCAGAAGCGGCAGCCCCAGTTACAGCCCCGCTCTACCTCAATTAAATACAGGTCGCCGAGCTCTGTGTCCGGTGTAACTACCACCGAGGCCACGGGAAAGTCGTCCAGGTTTTCCGCCCACTGCCGCGCCACCGGCTTACCCGAATGGTGCCGGGGGACATATACGCCGGGTAGAGAGCTTAGAGATTTGAGCAGGTCACGGCGCTTGCCCCCGATGCCCTCGGCTATAACGGGCAGTACCAGCGGGACTATGGGCTCGGCCTCACCGATGCAGAGGCAGTCAAAGAAGGGGGATATGGGCATGGGGTTGGCGATGACGCAGGGGCCGCCGGCGATAAGGAGCGGGTGCCGCTGGTCGCGGTCGGCGGCATATAAAGGGATGCCGCTGGCTTTTAAGATGCGGGCGACATTGAAATAGTCAAGCTCATAAGAAATAGAGAAGGCGATAACGGCGAAGTCGGCCAGCGGCCTTTGGGATTCCAGAGATACAGGTGGCGACTGGCTATTATCGGCTTCCCAGAAGGCTCTCTCGGCGACAACCCTGTCTTGGCCGTTGAGCAGTTTATAGAGGGCGTGGATGCCCAGGTTAGACATGCCCAGATAGTAGCTGTTGGGATAGACCAGGGCGAAGGGGACTCGGCCACCCCAGTCCTTGACGACGGTGCCCTGCTCCCGGGAGAGGTGCCGCCTGGCTTTTTCGACCTGCTGCCAAGTCATTGCCTTAAGCTACCCCACTGTCAGCTCAACGAAGCGGTTGTTTTTAAGGTTAAACAGCCCCGAAGAGCAGATTCTGAGAAAGGGTATGGCTGGGCTGGGGAGGGTGGCCAGGGTAAGGCCGAAATTATTGGATTTGGCGCCCAGCCCGGCGGCCGTCTGCTGGATACGCCGAAATTTATCGGCTATAGTCTCTAAGGGTTCGGTGGAGATGGTTCCCGCCACCGGCAGGGCTATCTCCGCCAGTATACTGCCACCGGCACAGATTACAATTCCCCCCCTCAGCTCTTTAATCCGGTTTACCGCCTGCGCCATATCGGTCTCGTCGGCGCCGACGGCTATAATATCGCCGCAGTCCCAGACATCAGTGGTGGCCATGGCTCCCTTTTTAAGTCCCAGCCCCCTGATTAAACCGGTAAAGCTCTTGCCCGTTCCGTAAGCCCTCTCGATAGCGGCTACCTTTATTATATCTTTACTGGCATCGGCTTTGAGCCGGCCGTCAGTCACCGGCATATCAATAAACTCTTGCCGGGTGACCAGGTCGGTGACCTGGTTTATCAGCCTCACCTTTGCCTGACGGTGGCCCTCTAACGGTATAGCGAAGTCATCAGCGGTAAAGTCTCTGGCCAGGTGTATGGTGTCCCAGAGCGACCGGGGGTAGCGGTGCTTCCGGGGCGGGACCAGCACCTGGCCGTTTTGGCTGACCACCCGCCCATTACTGATAACATATTCGGCTTTGACGGTCTTTAAATCGGGGATGATGGCGATATCGGCGTATTTACCGGGGGCGATGCCGCCGATATCGTCGTCTATGGCGAAGTGCCGGGCGACATTGACCGTGGCCATCTGTATCGCCCGGACGGGCTTAAAGCCGAGGTTTATGGCTTTCTGCACCACGAACTCCATATATCCGCCGCTGATAAGCTGCTCCGGCGCTACCCCGTCGGTTGATATTGCCAGCCGGTTGAGGACGGCATCGTCGTCTTTTATCTGAGAGATGGCTTCCAGCTCCCTCCGCACCGCGCCTTCCCTTATCAGGATAAAAAGCCCCAGCCTTACCCTTTCCCTGACCTCTTCGGCGGTGATCGGCTCGTGGCAGGAGGAGACGCCGGACGAGACATAGGCCTGGAGCTTAGCTCCGCTGGCGCCGGCGCTGTGCCCCTCCACCTTTTTGCCCTGCTTTATCGTCTCGGTGATAAGGTCGAGGATTCTGCGGTTGCCGCTCAGCACGTCGCCCCAGTAAACCTCGCCCAGCCCCAGGACATCTTTGCGCCGCAGCAGGCGGCGCAGCTGTTCAACGGTGATGGCGTGCTCTTCGGTCACCGGGCTTATGGTAACCACGGGTGGAACGGTAATAAAGACCTTTACCGGCTGTTTTTTGATAGAGGCTAAAAATTGAATTATCCCCTCATAGCCCAGAACGGAGCCGAGGTCGGAAACCTCGGTAATGATGGTGGTGGTGCCGCCGGCGATAGCGTACTTTAATATTCCGCTTATAGAGTAGGGGCCGTCAATATGGGTATGGCCGTCGATAAAGCCGGGGATGAGCGTCTTGCCGTTAGCGTTAATAACCCTGGTTGATTGGCCGATAGCCTTACCCGTGTCGCTGCCCACGTAGGCTATCCTGTTCCCTTTAATGAGTACGGAGGCTTTTTCCACCTCCCCGTTATAGACATTGACCACCGAGCCGTTAACTATGGCTAAATCGGCTTCCGCCTCCCCCAGCGCCACCCGCATGAGTTCATACCTTTTTTCTTGACTTCTGGGCATACCACCCCATTATATCGCCTGCGGGGTAAAAATGCGATTATGGGGTAAGAAAGGGCTTTAGCCCTTTTACGTTAAGGGTGGCGGGCGGGAAAAGATATAAAACGGGGGTGGGGGGCAAATACCGCTCTTACTGGGCTGGCGGGGGGTGAAAGCCCATCTGCGGTTTGGGGGGCTCGGAGGCTTCGGTCACCTTGCCGAACTTGGCCTCGTACTTTTCCAGGTTGGATTTCAGCGCCGAAAGCATCCTCTTGGTGTGACCCGGGCTGATAATAACCCGTGCCGTCACCGAGCCGATGGGCGGCGTTATCATCATGAAATCCAGAACGAACTCTTCTCTGGTATGGGCAATGACCATATTGTTGGAATAAACCCCGCCTCTGAGGTTTTCCGGGAATGAGATTTTCACTTCCTGCTTGGTGGGCTTCTCAACCATTTTGTGCCTCCCCGCCGTATTTAGTTTTAAAGGCTATTTCTAGCACTTGGTATATCCGCAGGATGGGCAGATAAAGCACCCCTCCTGATAGACCAGCAGGTTGCCGCAGTCGGGGCACTGCCCGGCCAGGTTCTTGGGGGGGTGGTTGTTATCCGGCGGGGCAGGCTCCTCGGCCTGGGGTGGGGGGGCTTCGCCGCTGATGTGCTTTTCCAGCACGCTGGCGATGGCATCGGCGCAGGATAGTACTGACTTGCCCTTCTCCCAGGCGATGGAGGGGCAGCGTATGCCCTTTAGCTGCTTCACCACCGGGGCGACATCCACTCCGGAACGGAGCGCCAGGGTTATCAGGCGGCAGGTGGCTTCAAGCTGGGCGGAGGCACAGCCGCCGGATTTGCCCAGGGTGGCGAAGACCTCGAAGATACCCTTGTCGTCATAAGCCACCGTGATATAAAGCGAACCGCAGCCGGTGTTAACCCGGGCAACGGTACCTTTGGTTTCGGTGGGTCTTTTCCGCGGCGTTAGTATCGCCACTTCCCCCTCCCCCTTATCTTCCTCCCCGGTGACCAGCACCTGAGAGTCGCGGCTCCGGTCGCGGTAGATGGTTATCCCCTTGAGCCCCAGCTCGTAGGCCATGGTGTAGACATTGGCGATGTCTTCCCTGGTGGCCTCCCTGGGGAAGTTGACCGTCTTGGAGACGGCGTTATCGGTGGACTGCTGGAAAGCGGCCTGCATCTGGACGTGCCACTCCGGGGTTATCTGGTGGGCGGTAACGAATACCCGCTTGATATCGTCCGGGATGCCTTCTATATCGCCGAGCTTGACCCCGGAGGCCAGCCGTTTCATAAGCTCCTCGGAGTAGAAACCCCCGTCCCTGGCTACTTTCTCAAAATAGGGGTTGCCCTCGGCCAGCTGGGCGCCGTCGAGGATATTGCGGGTATAGCTCAGGGCGAAGAGGGGCTCAATGCCGCTGGAGCAGCCGGAGATTATGCTTAGGGTGCCGGTGGGGGCGATGGTGGTGCAGGAGGCGTTGCGCATCCTGGGGCCGCCGGGAACATCGTAGATGCTGCCGGTAAAGGCGGGAAAGACGCCCCGCTCCTCGGCCAGCTCCGACGAGGCTTTGCCCGCCTCGTCGTGGACGAAGCGCATTACCTCGGAGCCGGTTTTCAGTGCCTCCTCCGAGTTATAGGGGACACCCAGCCTTATTAACATATCGGCAAAGCCCATCACCCCCAGTCCTATCTTCCTCGATTTCCTGGTCATTTCCGCTATCTGGGGCAGGGGGAACTTGTTGACATCAATGACATTATCCAGGAACCTGACCGCCGTCCTGACCGCCTCCGCCAGCCTGGCGTAGTCAATCTCAAATGTGCCGTCGCTGCTTTTGAGCATCCGGGCCAGGTTGATAGAGCCCAGGTTGCAGGACTCGTAGGGGAGGAGGGGCTGCTCGCCGCAGGGGTTGGTGGACTCGATTTTGCCCAGGTTGGGGGTGGGGTTGTCCCTGTTTATCCGGTCAATAAAGACGATGCCGGGGTCGCCGGTCTTCCAGGCCATATCTACGATTTTATCAAAGACTTCTCTGGCGTTGAGCTTGTCCGCCACTTTTTTGGTGCGGGGGCTTATCAGCTCGTAGTCCGTGCCCGCCTTGACCGCCTCCATGAACTGGGTGGTTACCGCCACCGAGATGTTAAAGTTGGTCAGCTTTCTGGGGTCTTCCTTGGCGGTGATGAACCTCATGATATCGGGGTGGTCAACGCTTAAGATGCCCATGTTGGCCCCCCGCCGCGTTCCCCCCTGCTTGGTGACGTCGGTGGTGGTATCGAATACCTCCATAAAGGAGACCGGGCCGCTGGCTACCCCCGAGGTGGATTTGACATAATCGCCCTCCGGTCTCAGGTTGCTGAAAGAGAAGCCGGTGCCGCCGCCGCTCTTGTGGATGAGGGCGGTGTACTTTACCGCGTCAAAGATGGACTCCATGGAGTCACCGACGGGAATGACAAAGCAGGCCGAAAGCTGACCCAGCTCCCGCCCGGCGTTCATCAGGGTAGGGGAGTTGGGCAGGAACTCCAGGTTGGCCATCAGCCGGTAGAACTCATCTTCTGTTTTACCGACATCTGCCTTGGGGTTATAGATGAGCTCGGCAGCGGCGATAGCCCGCGCCACCCGGCGGAACATCTCCTCCGGTGTTTCCACAACCTGCCCCTGCTTGTCTTTCTTTAAGTACCTCTTTTCCAGAACGCGCGTGGCGTTTTCGGTGAGACTAGCACCCGATGAGGGCTGGGCTTTGGGGCTGGCGGCGGCAGTTGGTTCCATCATCTCGGGCTTGACCTCCTCTCGCTGGGCTGGTTTTTCGGCCTCTAATATTTCCATGACCATAGCCTGGATTTCGGTACCGGTGGGCAGGGGCTTTGCCCGGCGGGGCTTAACCACCAGTTCCTCCATACCCGGGAAGGGTTGCTCCACCAGTTGCGCGGCCGCCGGCAGCGGCATATGTTCCAGGCGCGCAATCACCTGGGCGGCCAGCTTTTCCACCTGCTTTCTATCCGACATGCCGATGGATTCGGCGATGGCGAAGATAGAGCGGGCAATCCGGCTGTGGTTTACCTCGGCCTTGTTGGCTGGCTGTTTGTTCGGGCTCATGTCCGTCGTTTCCTCCGGTTCCTGACCGCACCGGCCATTTCCTCATCGGGCAGCAGGGGCAGCTGGCCGGGCAGGGGAGCGATTTTGGTTCCGGCATCGAGCAGGGTATCCACCTCCCGTTTCAGGGTGGTGATATCGGTAAAGTCCCGGTAGACGCTGGCAAAGCGGATATAGGCGATGTGGTCCAGGCTTTTTAACCGCTCCATGACCATGTCCCCGACGGCGGTGGCGGGTACTTCCGCCTTACCCTGCTGGTAAAGCTCGGATTCGATATCATCGGCCAGCTTATCCACGGTGCCGGTGGGGAGGGGGCGCTTTTCACAGGCCTTGCGGATGCCGCCCAGCAGCTTGGCGCTGTCAAATTCCTCTCTGCGGCCGTCCTTTTTAATGACGAAGAGGCTGCCGGGGTGTAATCTTTCGTAGGTGGTAAAGCGGGCGCCGCATTTGAGGCACTGGCGCCGGCGGCGTATCCCTTCGCCGGCATCGCGGGAGTCGATTACCTTGCAGTCGGCATAATCACAATACGGACAGTTCATGACAAATACTACATTATGTTGTGGGTAAGGACAAAGATAACACAATATATGGTGTTTGTCAAGAGTTTTTACCTCTAATTTTGACCAGAAAAATTATAGGGATTTTAAGAAGGATATTGTCCCCACCCCTGTTTTAACGGTTCTCTCTTTTCCCACCCAGCCCACCCTCATAAGCTGCGCTTCTAAAACTTTCTTCCCCGCCTCCTATTTGGTGTGGTGCCTCTATTTGCCTCTGGTGTTTTTGGGAAAAGGGGGTGGGGCGAAAAAGGAAGTCTAAGAGGGGCGAAGCCCCTTTTGGGTGGGTGGGTATGGGAAGTAAAACACCGGCCAGAAAGGGGGGCGTCCCACCCGCCTAAAAAAGAAAGCAAAAAGGCTGCAGCGCGTAGAACACCACAGCCTAAAAGCCTAGTCTCCGTTTAGTATATCAGTATGCTATTTAAATTACTTTATTTTCAGGGCACGCCGTGTGGAGTTTTAACCAGCTTGGTTGACTGCGTTACCGCTTGGCGCCTATGGCTGAACATCGGGCGGCGCAGGAAAGCTGGCATATCCAGTTCCTCCTCGCTCTTTAAGCCTTTTAGCAGATCAAAGAACTCATCTTCCCGGCTGACGCCGGCCATTCCCAGCTTGGAAGCAAATCCGGTGGCAATCAGGGTGATTCTCATCTCGTCACCCAGGGAGGGGTCCTGAACCACGCCGAAGATGATATTAGCCGATGGGTCTACCGCTTCCTTGATTACGTCGGCTGCCTCGTTAACCTCAAACAGGGTAAGACCGGTACCGCCGGCAACGTTGAACAATACTCCCTTTGCTCCCGCTATGGAGACATCCAGTAGCGGGCTGGCCAGCGCTTCCTTGGCCGCGTCAACCGCCCGGTTCTTGCTGGCACCAAAGCCGATGGACATCCAGGCGGGACCGGCGTCCTGCATCACGGTCTTAACATCGGCAAAGTCAAGGTTAATCAACCCGGGCACGGTGATAACCTCGGCTATCGCCTGAACGCCGTGGCGGAGCACATCGTCAGCCATCTTGAAGGCATTATCCACCACCGTCTTCGAGTCGCAGAGGTCAAGCAGACGGTCGTTGGGGATAATGATAAGGGTGTCAACCTTACCCAGCAGGCGAACGATACCATCATCGGCCACCTCATTGCGGTGGACGCCTTCAAAGGTGAAGGGTTTGGTGACCACGGCAATGGTCAGTGCCCCGGTCTGCTTGCTTACCTCAGCTACCACCGGAGCGGCCCCAGTGCCGGTGCCACCACCCATGCCGCAGGTGATAAACACCATATCGGCCCCGGTCAGCAGTTCCTTGATTTCGTCCCGGGTCTCCTCGGCTGCCTTCTGACCGGCGTTATGGTCACCGCCCACGCCCAATCCCCGGGTCAGCTTCTCTCCGAGTTGGACGCGGATAGGAGCTTCGGTAACGGACAGAGCCTGGGCATCGGTATTCATGCCGATGAACTCCACCCCCCGAATTTGCTCCCTGACCATGCGGGTTATGGCGTTGCAACCACCACCACCCAGACCGATAACCTTGATCCTAGCCGGGCTGGGATTAAAAGCTGCTTTTGCCATCTCTCCTCCTCCTTTTTACCTTATTATTAGTCATAAATTATACCTAGCGGAACAGACCGAAGAATTTGGAGAACATGCGCCGCAAACCGCCGCCAAAGCCGTCGCCCTGCCAGGTGCGCTTTCCCCTGTATTTGGCTCCCCAGAGCAACAGACCAACGCTGGTGGCATAGGCCGGATCCTGCAGGGCATCGGAAATGCCGTATATATTCATGGGAAGCCCGACCCTTACCGGTAGTTGCAGGGTATTGCGCCCTAGCGCTTCTATGCCGGCTAGGTTAGAACTACCGCCAGTGAGTACCAAACCGTCAGGGACCAGTGTTTCATATTCCGAATTTGGCATCTCGAGTACAATCAACCTCAGGACTTCTTCTACCCTGGCCCGGATAATGTCGCACAGGTCCTGGTGAGAGACACCGTGCCCGTTGGTAAGCAGGGTATCCTTGTCGATGTGGGAGCCTTTTCCTTCGTAGACCGGGGTAACGCTGCCGTACTTCTTTTTCATCTCTTCGGCCACGTCAAAGGGTAGCCCCAGACCGATAGCGATATCCCTGGTTATCTGGTAGCCGGCTACCGGCAGAATTGCCGTGTGCCAGATGCTCCCTTCTCGGAAGATAGCGATATCGGTGGTACCACCGCCGATATCAGCCAGAATGATACCGACCTGCTTCTCATCCTCGGATAGTACCGCCTCGGCGCTGGCCAGAGGTTCCAGGACGAGGTCGTCAATATCTATACCGATGCTGCGGATACACTTTATCAGATTCTGAACCGAGGTCACGGCGGCGGTGATGATATGCGCCTCGACATCAAGTCTGAAACCGTGCATCCCTATCGGGTTCTTGACCCCTAATTGGCCGTCAACGGCGTAACCACGGGGAATTACATGGAGCAGCTTTCGGTCATTGGCCAGTTTAACTCCCCGGGCGCTGGATAGGACTCGCTTCAGGTCGTCAGGTCGCACCAGCCGGTCGTTGCGAGTGATGGCGACTACGGCCCGGTTATTCAGCGAGGTAACATGCCTGCCGGTGACACCTACATAGGCCGATTCCACTTTATGCCCGCTGGTATGCTCTGCTTTCTTCACTGATTCCCGAATTGACTCTCTGGCCTCATTGATGTTGACCACCAGCCCCTTATGCAGGCCCTCCGATGGAGCGATGCCAACGCCTATAATCCGGATGCCGCCGGCTTCGTCAACATCGGCTACGGTGGTACAGACCTTGGTAGTGCCAACATCAATTGAACTTAAAATATTTCGCTTACTCATCACCCCTCCTTATTATCCAGATTGCGGTTTCTGTTCTCTTAGTGTTCATTTCACATATTCAACCTCCCCTCCGGTGGCTTTTCCCATTTACTTATGGCAAAGCGACAGATCAGGCCACCTTTAGTAGCATTTCTGTTCCGCTTTGAATTTTAATCCTTGACTTCCCTGTAGCGCACGTTCCACTTGCCGCACAGAGCGTTGACGAAAGCTCTGGTATCGTCGTTGGGCGATCTGTGCAACTCCGCCAGGAAACCGTGCAGTAACTCACCTCCGGTCATTCCCGGGTTGGGCTCGTCGGGACCGGGCAGGTTAACATAGACTATCTCGGTCATCATCTTCTGGTACTCAATCGAGGGTTTACTCACTGTTCGCCTCCTTGGGCATAGTAATACGCTCAGCCGCTCTCAGTTTGGCGCTGCGGCTGCGGGGATTAAACTGAATTTCAGCCAGAGAAGGGGTGATAACCTTTTTATTAATCAGCTTCAGGCGGGCGTTTTCGCCGCTGGCCTCTTCGCGCATGGAATGCTTGACGATGCGGTCCTCCAGGGAGTGGTAGCTGATGACTACCAGTCTGCCGCCGAAGCCTAGCAGGCCGCAGGCCTGCTCTAGGGCCGATTGCAGGTGCTCAAGCTCCTGGTTAACCGCTATTCTCAGCGCCAGGAAGGTTCTGGTGGCGGGGTGAATCCGGCCCCTGCGGCCGCCGGCAGCCTGCTCTACTATCTCGGCCAGCTCGAAGGTGGTCTTTACCGGGCGCTGCCGTACAATATAGCGGGCTATCTTGCCGCTGTGGTTTTCCTCGCCGAAGGCCTTTATCAGCCGGGCCAGTTTTGTCTCGGGGAAGGTGTTAATAATATCGGCGGCGGTGACTGGCTGGTGGGGATTTAAACGCATATCCAGCGGGGCGTCATGGCGAAAGCTGAAACCGCGGCCATTGCCATTGAGCTGGAGTGAAGAGAGCCCCAGGTCGAATAGTATGCCGTGCACGGGGTAGAAATTATATTTAGTGCAGATGGACCGGAGATTAACGAAGTTCTGACTAACCAGCACGGTTGAGCCGCTGTAGGCTTCCAGCCTTGACCTGGCCAGTTTTATCGCCTCAGGGTCGGCATCGATACCCAGTAGCTGCCCACCGGGTGAGCTGTGCTCCAGAATAGCGGCGGCATGACCGCTCCCTCCCAGGGTGCAGTCGATATAGCGCCCGCCAGCTTGGACCGCCAGTGCCTCAATAGTCTCTTCCGGTAGAACCGGAGTGTGACTGGGTGCCGCCGACATGGTCAGGTTCACCGTGGCTCCTCAAGGCTTTCTATAATCTGCCAGGCTTGTTCTTGACTGATTGCCTTCTCTTCCTCCCAGTGTACTTTATTCCATATCTCAAGATAGTTATTGGCCCCGGCGATAACCACCTCGTCTACAATCTCGGCGTATTCCCTCAATGTATTAGGCAGGGCTATCCTTCCCTGCGGGTCCATGCGAAGATTAAAAGCAGCAGCGAAAAGAGCCCGCTTCAGCCTTCTCAGCTTACTGCGGCTGACGGCACTGCTGGTCAGGCTTTCTGCCAGCTTCTTCCACTCGGCCAGGGGGTAAACAGTGATGCACATCTCCGCCCCCGGCGCCAGTACTACCCCGTCTTTGAGCAGCCGGCGGAAGCGGGGTGGGATGGGTACCCTGCCCTTTTCATCTAGCTTGTATTCAAATTCACCGAAAAACATATGTTAACCCCGATTATACCACAATCTCCCACAACTTACCACTTTTTACCATTCTACAGCATACTGCCCCCCGTTTGTCAAGACCCTTTTGGGGCAATTTTAAAAAATTGGTTTATTTTGCTATATAATCCTTATGTGATACAATAGAACTTGTCTTATTTGAGGCAGTTTTATGTTTAGTCTGGGTATTATCACCATCAGCGATAAGGCATCGAGGGGGGAGCGAGCCGATAAGAGCGGGCCGCTGATCAGGGAGAGCTTTGCCGCTGTGGATTGTAAGGTAGTCGGCTACGAGGTGATTCCCGATGAGGCCGATGTTATCGCTAAAACGCTCAGCCAGTGGACCGACAGGGGCAACATGGATATCATCCTGACCACCGGCGGCACCGGTCTGGCGCCGCGCGACGTTACCCCGGAGGCCACCCTTTCTGTAATAGATAAGGAGGTGCCGGGCCTGGCCGAGATGATGAGAACCCGTTCTTTTGCCGCCACCCCTAACGCCATGCTGAGCCGGGCGGTGGTCGGGATGAGGAAAGGGTGCCTTATAATAAACCTGCCGGGCAGCCCCAAGGCGGTGGCCGAGTGCCTGGAGGTGATAATGCCGGTGCTGCCCCACGCCGTGGACGTTATTAAAGGGAATATAACCGAACACCCCGCCCCCGGCGAGGGCAAGGAATAGATTAAGTGCAGATTGATATTTTGACCCTATTCCCCGAGATGTTCCAGGACGTTTTCGACTCCGGCGTCATCGGGCGGGCTGTGGAGCAGGGGCTGGTTGGCATCGGCCTGCATAATTTCCGCGACCAGGCCCACGATAAGCACCACACCGTGGATGACTATCCCTACGGCGGCGGCGCCGGCATGGTGCTCAAGCCCGAGCCCATCTTTGAAACCGTGGAGTTGATAAAAGGGGAGGCTGATATACCCGTTATCCTGCTCAACCCGCAGGGACGTCTCTTCTCTCAGAAAGTGGCCGAGGAGTTCTCGGGGTATGGCCGAATGATTATCATCTGCGGCCGCTATGAGGGGGTTGACGAGCGGGTAAGCCGGTATTTAGCTACCGATGAAATCAGCATCGGCGACTACGTCCTTACCGGCGGCGAGATAGCGGCTATGGTGGTCATCGATGCCGTGGTCAGGCTGCTGCCCGGGGTGCTTGGCTCGGAGCTATCGCCGCTGGAGGATTCCCACGTCGCCGGGCTTTTGGAGTACCCCCAGTACACCCGCCCCCCCGACTACCGTGGGTGGCCGGTGCCTGAAATTCTGCTTTCCGGGAACCACGCTCATATAGCCGCCTGGCGGCGGGAGCAGTCGGTACGGCGAACTGTCGAGCGCCGCCCCGAGCTGCTCGATAAGGTCGAGCTCAGCCCGGAGGAAAAACGGTTAGTAGAGAAATTGAGGTAATATTATGGATACAAGCACGATATTCGAGAAAAAGGAAAACCCAAATATCCCCCCCCTCGCCCCCGGCGACGCGGTGAAGGTTAGCGCCAGGATTGCCGAGCGGGGCAAGGAACGCACCCAGGTGTTTCAGGGGGTGGTTATCAAGGTCACCCGCGGTGCCGATGGCGGCCGTTTCACCATCAGGCGGGTCACCCGGGGCATAGGTGTCGAGCATACCTTCCCCTTTGCCTCACCGCGGGTGGAAAAGGTAGAGGTGGTGCGGCACGGCAAGGTGCGCCGGGCCAAGCTCTATTACATGCGCGGGCTGAGCAGCAAGGCGGCCCGGACCAAGGAAAGGCAGGTTAAAGAATAGGGTGAGGGATGCGGTATGCTGAGGTTAGTGTCAATTCGCCGATAGCCCAGCGCCAGACATTCAGCTATAGCCTACCCCCCGGCCTGGACATTGATATCGGTCAGGCAGTGTGGGTCCCCTTCGGCGATAAGCTGCTCCAGGGCGTCGTTCTGGAGCTAAGTCCCCACCCCGCCGTGGAGGAGACCAAAGATATCGCCGGGGTTATCGAACCCCGCCCTATTTTATCCCCGGCCCGCGTCCAGCTTGCCCGCTGGATAAGCCGGTACTATCTATCCCCCCTCTTTGACGCCGTAGCCCTGATGCTGCCGCCCGGCTTCGAGCGCCGCCCGCTTACTTTTATCAGCGCCAGAGCCATCCCCGGTGATTTTGAGCTATCCACCCTCACCCCGGAGCAGGGGCAGGTCTGGCAACTGCTTGGGGAGCAGGAGAGGGTCGGCCTGAAACGGATTGAGAAGG
>Ga0315539_1002631_pt1 | contig 12877 bp, 4 predicted proteins | sample SalMarSW160150MG_FD_203097 | JGI IMG/M metagenome (GOLD analysis project Ga0315539, IMG submission 203097) | Salt marsh sediment microbial communities from the Plum Island Ecosystem LTER, Massachusetts, United States - Salt Marsh Sediment SW1601-150 ... | reverse complement strand
AATTGCTTTGGCATCTTCCTGTTTCACGATATACTGATCAAGATAGGAGATAAGCTCTTCGGGTTTTAAGTCGAAATTAATTTTTGTTTTTTTTAAGGCAGGCTTTTCTACCTTTTCGGAGCTGACTATATGGGGGACAACCAGCGGAGATACCATTTTAACACTGCCGCCGAATTTCTTTGCAAGAAAATCGCTGATTTCTTTTTCAATTTCTTTTGGATCTGGTATTTTTTCATCATGTTCTTTCATAATTTTAAACTATAATCACCCCTTATAAAAATGCAAGAAGGAAATTGTTTATACTTTATACCTTGAACAAAAAAAGGCAGGGCCCATCAAATGCCCTGCCTTTCCTTAATGGCCTTGAATTGCTTTTTTGTTTGATTCAAGGCTTCTTTCAGTTCGGTTGAGCCGTCACCCAAAATAAGTGTGGAGTCGTCCGAACTTTTAAAATTTTAGTGATTATATTTTATATTGTAGATATTGAAAGCAGAAATCATGCCAAAAATATCCATTAAATATTTTATATGATATTCCAAATGGTTATCTACAGTCGATAATTGCAGCAAACCAATTTTTTACTAAATTCTATCAGTTTTATTTCACATTAGGAAAGAATTTACATACATCCGGGGTATAAAAATGTGGTGAACGGTTAAAAAAAATCTTACTCCGGGATTACAGACATTTTATTGTTTTTTTTATATAATTATTGTACGAAAATCAGAAAATTTCGGTAATTGCTTATTAGAGCTTCAAAGGCTGGAATTATGAAAAAAAGAACACCCATCGCTGTCGTGGGAATGGCGTGTCTGTTTCCAGGGGCTCCGGACCTGAATACGTTCTGGCAAAACATCGTTAACAAGGTTGATGCAACGGTTGAGGCGCCCCGGGACAGATGGATCGTTGAACCTGATTTTATGTATAATTCCGATCCCATGCCGGACAAAGCTTTTTCAAAGCGATCCTGTCTTATACATGATTTTAAATTCGATCCTAAAGGAATTGATCTTGACGAGGAACTGTTAAAAGAACTGGATCCGTTGCATCAAATGGTGCTGAGTACGGGCAGGGAAGCATTATCAAGCTGTGTGCCCCCGTCGATGAATAAAGAAAATATCGGGACCGTTCTTGCTGCTATTGCATTGCCCACGGACGCTTCCTCTTCAATCACAAGAAAGATACTGGGAACATCCTTTGAAGAAAAACTTTTTGGCCATATTGCTCCGGATAAACAGATACGGCTTTCCTGGGAGGAATGCCTGGCCAGCAGGGTAACCAGCCTGCCCGGAGCCATACTTGCCGAAGGACTCGGCCTGGGCGGTGGAAGCCATACCCTGGATGCCGCCTGTGCCTCATCCCTGTATGCCGTTAAATTTGCCTGCGATGAATTATGTTCTTTTCGTGCAGACGCCATGCTGGCCGGGGGCGTCTCAAGACCGGAATCTCTTTACACTCAGGTCGGTTTCAGCCAGCTCCGGGCGTTATCCCCTTCAGGCCGTTGTGCCCCGTTTGACCAAAGTGCAGACGGTCTGGTGGTGGGAGAAGGCGTGGGCATGCTTGTTTTAAAAAGGCTGGATGACGCTTTGCGGGATCAAGACCATATTTATGCGTTAATAAAAGGGATCGGGCTTTCCAATGACATGCGGGGCAATCTTCTGGCTCCTGACAGTAAAGGCCAGGTTCGGGCCATGCGCAGCGCTTATGCCGACGCGGGCTGGTCTCCTCAAGACATTGATCTCATCGAATGCCATGGCGCCGGCACACCGGTGGGAGATGCCGTCGAACTTCAGAGCTTGAGAACGCTCTGGGGTGAGTCCGGCTGGTCAAATCAACAATGCGCCATCGGATCCGTCAAATCTATGATCGGCCATTTATTAACCGGTGCAGGCGCCGCCGGGATGATCAAAACCCTTCTGGCATTAAAAAACAAAACCTTGCCGCCATCACTCAATTTCAGTAAGCCCCTGGCTAAAAGTCCCCTTCATAACAGTCCGTTTCGAGTACAAACCCAGGCGGAACAATGGATCCGGAAGGATAAAGACACTCCCCGGCGAGCTGCTGTCAGTGCATTCGGATTCGGAGGAATAAACAGCCACCTGCTTTTTGAAGAATGGGACCCTGAAATTGAAAATTGCCGATTGAAAATCGCCGATTATCATGCTTCAACCTCCAATCATCAATCAATCATCAATCATCAATCTTCAATTAAAAAGCCCCCTGTAGCAATTATTGGCATGGCATCTGCTTTCGGCCCCTTAAAATCTCTGAAAGAGTTTCAGGAAACCATTTTCAGAGGAGAATCCATCATCACAAAAAGGCCTGAAGACCGGTGGAACGGGTGTGACACTATCGCCGAGGGCATTCTTGACGGACAGGGAGCCTGGGGGGGATACATGAATGAACTCTCTCTTAATCTCAGAGAGTTTCGAATACCTCCCAATGAAATTCCGGATATCCTTCTCCAGCATCTTTTAATGCTCAAAGTCTCCGCCGACGCCATGAAAGATGCAGGCCTTCCCCTTAGACAGGAACGAACGGACATGGGGGCCTACATCGGCATCGAATTTGACTTTGAAGCCACCGATTTTCACCTCCGCTGGCACCTGCAAAATTTAGTTCGGAAGTGGAAAAAAGCAAACCGCCCGGGATTAACTCTTGATGATGAGAAAGAAACCGGCATCTGGCTGGAATCGTTACGTGATGCATTTCGACCGCCCCTTACCCCCACCCGAACCCTGGGCGCCCTTGGCGGAGTTATCGCCAGCAGGATCGCCAGAGAATTTCGTTTCGGAGGTCCGAGCTATGTGGTATCCAATGAAGCGGCCTCCGGTCTGAAAGCTCTTGAAATCGGGGTGCGATCCCTGCAGCAAAAAGAAACCAATGCCGTTCTTGTGGGAGCGGTTGATCTTTGCGGTGATGTTCGCAGTGTCATCACATCCAATCAGATAAGACCGTTTACCCGAAGTCACAAAATAAGTCCGTTTGACCGGTCGGCGGATGGAACCCTTCCCGGCGAAGGCGCTGTGGCGCTGGTACTCAAAAGGCTTGACCGGGCAATAAGGGATGGCGACAGGATATATTCTGTTATCAAAGGAATTGGAAAAGCCGGCCGGGGGGGTGTTAAAACCCATACGCCGTCAAAAAACGCTTATATTCTCTCTCTGAAACGATGCTTTGAGGATGCCGGCATTTCACCGTCTTCCATAAGCTTTTTTGAAACTCACGGCAGCGGAAATCCTTTGGAAGACCGGGTCGAATCGGAAGCCCTTAACGAGTTTTTTGCGGGCCGCACGGCAACCTGCGCCATCGGATCCGTAAAACCGAACATCGGGCACGCCGGAGCTGCCTCCGGACTGGCGTCATTAGTTAAAACCAGCCTGTGCCTGTACCAGGAGATCATTCCCCCCTTAAATAACTTTATCAAACCCGGCCATCAATCCTGGCAAACCGGCGCATTTCATATGCCCGCTTTTCCGCAATACTGGCTCAGAGACAGAAAAGACGGTCCCCGCAGGGCATGCACCGGCGCCATGACAACAGACGGCAACTGCATGCATATAATCCTCGAAAGCGTTGAATATGAATCCGTTGAGCGGATACCTGAAAAGGTAACGAGGGAAAGAAAAAGACCCCTCGGTGCTATGGCGCCGGGCCTTTTTGTGGTTGAAGGAGACAGTAAAAATACATTGATCGAGGGTCTTGAGGCCCTTCATATTCATATCAAAGATTCATCGAGCCGACCATACCCAGCCTCTGTGTCGTCAGAAAAAGGTTTGGCAACAGATCCGGAGATCGAACGTGTGGCCCGGTCCTGGTATCTTAAAAACAGATTGGATAAAGATAAAAAATTTGCAATATCCATTGTCGCAGACAGTATTTTTGAACTGGAGAAATTTATCAGAGACGCTAAAACGACGATTTTGTCTGATAAACCCAAACGCATGAACGGTCCGGGGGGTATCCGTTATTCTCCCAATCCTTTGGGTATGACCGGTGAGGTCGCCTTTGTCTTTCCCGGGTCGGGAAACCATTATGTTGGAATGGGCAGAGGCATGGGTGTGCTGTGGCCGGAAATTCTTCGCAAAATGGATGCCGAGACCCTTCAATTAAAGCGTCAGCTTATCCCGGACTGTTATGTGCCGTGGAGAACGTCATGGGAACCGGGCTGGGAAAAAGCGGTCCATGACAACATGATTTCAAATCCGTTGCATATGATCTTCGGACAAGTGGTTCACGGCGGGGTTATGGCCAATCTTATAAGAAGTTTCGGTATAACACCCCATGCGACTATCGGATACAGCCTTGGAGAATCCGCAACACTTTTCGCTATGGGCGCATGGCCGGATCGGGACAACATGTTAAAACGGATGCTTGCTACCGACCTGTTTTCTACCGAACTTGCCGGACCCTGCAATGCTGCACGCAAAGCATGGGGAATCCCCATGGATGAAGATATAAACTGGTGCGCCGCGGTTGTAAATCGCCCGGCTGATCGCGTTCGCACGGTTATCGACAAATGGTCTTTTGCAAAACTTTTGATTGTTAATACTCCTGATCAATGTGTGATCGGCGGCAGACAAAATCATGTAAAGGCCGCTATCGAGGAACTTGGCTGTGAGGCCGTCTTTCTCGAGGGAGTGGTTACGGTTCACTGTGATGCCGCGGCTCCGGTGGCAGATGCTTACAAAGAGCTTCACATGTTTCCCACCACCCCTCCAAAAGACGTCCGGTTTTACAGCTGTGCACTTGCTCGCTCCTACACTCCCACAGATGAAAGCGCTGCAACCTCAATTCTCGATCAAGCCATTTCCGGTTTTAACTTCACAACATTGATAGAGCAGGCTTATCAAGACGGTGTCCGTATCTTCCTTGAGATGGGACCCCATGCTTCCTGCACCGGTATGATAAACCGGATCCTCGATAAAAAGCCTCACCTTGCAGTTTCTGCATGCTTTCGGGGTGAAGACGACCATCTTTCCGTGCTTAAATTTCTGGGAACTTTGATTGCGGAAAAGGTGTGGGTGGATCTTGAAAAACTATACGGGATCCATGCATACGCCCCGACTATCAGTGAAATTACAGAGCGGAAATCAGATCTTCAGATAAAGCTGATCGTGGGTGGAAAAACACCGTGTCCGTCTATGCCCGGGACAGAGGAGAGAGGACAGGTTTCAGGTGTCAGGTTTCAGGTGTCAGGGGGCAGGGATCAGGAGTCAGGGGTCCGGGGTCAGGGGTCGGAGGACAGCATCCCCGATCCAGTGAGTACTTTGCTTCACTCCGACCCGCATCCGGTGCCCGACATTGAGCACCCTGTGTCCGGCATAAAATATCAAGAGATAATGAACGCCATTGCAGAGAGCAATACAGCCACCGCCGATGCTCATAAGACCTTTCTTGATTTTTCAAATGAGTTAACCAGAGGCTTTGAAAAAACATTCGACGCACAGACACGTCTCATGGAGACCCTTATTTCAGACAATAGTTTACCGGTTGGAGAACCCGGTTTAGAAAATAGAGAACAAATAGAAAAAATAAAAGAACCGGCTAAACCGGCTTTCAGTCGTGACATGTGCATGGAGTTTGCCACCGGCTCGATTGCCCGTGTGCTGGGGCCGGAGTTTGCAGTGGTCGATACTTACAAAGTAAGGGTCAGACTGCCGGATGAACCCCTTATGCTTGTGGACAGGATCATTTCTGTGGAAGGAGAAAAAAGATCTCTGGGTTCAGGCCGGGTGGTTACGGAACATGATGTACTCCCCGACGCATGGTATTTAGACGGCGGTTATGCTCCGGTGTGTATATCGGTCGAAGCCGGGCAGGCCGACCTTTTTTTGTGCTCGTACCTGGGCATCGACCATGCGGTCAAAGGAGAAAGGAGTTACAGGCTTCTCGATGCCACCGTTAAATTCCACCGCGGACTTCCCCGACCGGGTGATATTATTCGTTATGAGATCGACATCGACCATTTTGTGCGACAAGGGGATACGTACCTTTTCTTTTTCCGGTTCGAAGGTTTTATTGGCAATAGCCGTCTGATCAGCATGCATAACGGATGTGCCGGTTTCTTTACCCATGAAGAAGTGCGAAATTCAGGGGGAATTATTTTAACCGGGGAAGATACCTGCCCCTGTTCGGGGAAAAAGCCGTCTGACTGGAGAGACCTTGTCCCTGTTTACACGGAAAGCTACACTGATGAGGCGGTAGAAGCGCTGAGACAGGGCGATCTTTCAGGGTGTTTCGGCTCTTTTTTCGATGGGATTGAACTTGCGGAATCACTCAGGTTGCCCGGCGGGAGGATGAAACTGATAAACCGGATTCTGCGGATCGATCCTGAGGGCGGGCGTTATGGGCTGGGCCTGATCCGGGCAGAAGCCGATATCAATCCGAATGACTGGTTTCTGACCTGCCACTTCATGGATGACATGGTCATGCCGGGAACCCTCATGTATGAATGCTGTGCCCATACACTCAGGGTGTTTATCCAGCGTATGGGATGGGTAACGTCAAAGCCCGGGGTTTGCTATGAACCGGTTGTCGGGGTTGAGAGCGTACTCAAATGCCGTGGGCCGGTCACTCCGGAAACCCGGCATGTTTGGTATGAAGTGGAAATAAAGGAATTCGGGTACGCCCCAGAACCGTATGTGATTGCCGACGCGCTCATGTATTCCGACGGGCAACGGATTGTGTTATTCAAAGACATGTCCATGAAGATGACAGGCATTGCCCGTGAAGAGATAGAGGCGGTATGGGAAAAGAAAGGGCTCAGGGTTCAGGGTTCGGGGTTCAGGGATCAGAGGACAGAGGACAGAGGGCAGAAGGCTGAGGATAGAGGACGGAGGGCAGAGGACAGAGGCATTCGGAAACCAGCCATTTTTGACCGTGACAAAATACTGGCATTTGCCGTTGGCAAGCCTTCTCAAGCATTCGGTGAGCCGTACAAAGTGTTTGACAAAGACAGGGTAATTGCCAGACTTCCGGGACCTCCATACTCATTTTTGGACAGGATTGTTTTGGTTGAGCCCGAAGCATGGGCTTTGAAACCGGGCGGATGGATAGAAGCCGAATATGAAGTGTCGCCTGATGAATGGTACTTTAAAGCAGACCGATCATTTTCAATGCCCTTTTGCGTATTGCTTGAAATCGCACTCCAGCCCTGTGGATGGCTGGCCGCCTATCTGGGATCTGCCCTTAAAAGTGAAAAAGATCTGAAATTCAGAAATCTTGGCGGGAATGCCGTGTTGAATCGTATGGTTTTACCGGACAAAAAAACATTATCCATGAGTGCCCGGATGACAAAGGTTTCCGAAGCCGGGGAGATGATCATCGAACATTTTGATTTTAAAGTTCAGCAGGATACTGAACTAATTTATTCGGGCGATACATACTTCGGTTTTTTCACGAAACAGGCCCTGGCCCGGCAGATCGGCATACGGGGGGCGGATCAGCAAGCCTATTGTCCCACAGCGGCTGAGCTGCAGCGAAGCCGTTCCTGCAACTTTGAAAACCAGGCCCCTCTTTGGCCGGATGATCCTGAGGTTCATCCGGCTCCTCCTCTGGCAATGCCGGCAAAAGCGCTACGCATGATCGACAGGATCGTAACTTACGTTCAAAATGGAGGCCCTGAAGGGCTGGGTTTTATTCGAGGGGTAAAAGAAGTAAGACCGGATGAGTGGTTCTTCAAGGCTCATTTTTACCAGGACCCCGTATGGCCGGGTTCTTTGGGAATAGAATCGTTCCTTCAACTGGTCAAATTCATGGCCATTGACCGATGGGAGCATCTGGTTGACAGTCACAGGTTTGAGCTGATTACCGGGGAGCCGCATAACTGGTTCTACCGGGGCCAGGTGATTCCGGAAAATAAAACGGTTGAAGTTGAAGCTGTGGTAACTAAAATTATTAACACACCGGTTCCGACCCTATATGCAAACGGATTTCTGAAAGTCGACGGGCTGTATATTTATCAAATGGAAAATTTCGGTTTTCGATTGATTCCGATATAAAATCGCTTCGCGATGTTATGAAATGCCGATATGCCGCTCAAAAAAAGTGAACGGAGGAGCTCCGTTTCAATTGGAATGATGGAATAATGGAATGATGGAATAATGGGTTCTGGGAAAATGGAAAGTTGGGTTATTGTAAAATTCCTCTTGACAGAATAGTTTAAAAAACCATAAATCAAAAAGATTCCTTTTGAACCCAACATTCCACTATTCCAACATTCCACTATTCCATGTCCGAGTTAAAAATATAAGTCTAAAAACTACAATTATTTCTTATATATTGTAGAATTTACGAGACGTTACATGTTATATAAAAAGGTGTATATTGATTCATTTGGGTATGAACTGGCTCCCAACGTGGTCACATCCGATGACATTGAAAAGAGGCTTGAACCCTTATATAAAGCCCTTCATTTTCAAAAGGGACAACTGGAGGCGCTAACCGGAATCCGGGAGCGCAGATTCTGGGATCCGGGATTTCCCATGTATGAAGGCGCCATAAAAGCAGGACAAAAAGCGCTGGATTCTTCCTTGATTTTTCCTGAGGATATCGGAATGCTCATATATGGCGGTGTTTGCAGAGACAATTTAGAGCCTGCAACCGCTTGCGCCATATCCCACGGTCTTGGACTTGGACCGGAAACCCAGATTTACGATGTTTCAAATGCATGTCTGGGAATCTTAAACGGGATGATACAGGTGGCAAATGCAATAGAACTCGGCCAGATCAAGGCCGGTCTTGTGGTGTCCTGCGAGTCTGCAAGACAGATCATCGATTTTACCATTGACCGTCTCCTTGAAACCAAGGATATGGAGCATTTTAAGAGGACCGTTGCGACGTTGACCGGAGGATCAGGGGCGGTGGCCGTACTTATGACGGAAGCATCTATTTCCAATACGGGGCATCGTCTTTTTGGAGGGGTCGTAAGAAGTGCGACCAGACATTATAAACTGTGCCGATGGGGGCCGGATACCGGTGTGCCTGCCAGTGGGCTCCATGTCATGCAGACGGATTCCGTAGGCGTTCTACAGCATGGTGTGGCACTGGGTATAGAAACATACAACGCGTTTAAGAAAAAACTATCCTGGCCGGATGATAAGCCGGACAAGGTTATTTGCCATCAGGTGGGCGCTACCCATCAGAGAAATATACTCGACTCGATCGGGATCCCGGAAGAGAAGGATTTTACCACGTTCAAACACCTCGGGAACATCGGTACGGTATCCCTCCCCATCACAGCCGCCATCGCCGAGGAACGGGAGTTTCTGGTTAGAAATGATCTTGTTGGTTTTTTCGGTATCGGCAGCGGCCTGAACTGCCTGATGCTGGGAATAAAGTGGTAAAAATATGGATGTTGGGTATTTGTTGCTTAGTTTTAAATTTTGTGTGCTTTATGGCAAAAAAATCTAAACTTAAAAAAAGTGTGAAGTGATCTAAAATGCCTAAAATTATGGAATTCTACCAATTTTATATGAATAGATGGAGCGAAGCGACACCTTAACCCTGGCCCAGACCGATCACCATTACTTTATACTCAAAAAGTTAGGTTTGTAATGATGCCTATGCCAGATCAATATATATGAACGAGTCGCACCAGGGCGGGCTTTAGGCACTTCAAACTTTAGTTCACTTTAGTCACTTTTCCGGTTTATCCGGGTTGGATGTTTAATATATGGGGAAAAACAGACCAATTAATACTTTTGCTTTTCGCCATCTATATCCGTTTACGTCTCATTACATGGGAATAAACGGTATGAAGTATCATTTTCTGGACCAGGGAACCGGTGATCCTGTTGTAATGATTCACGGAAATCCAACCTGGTCTTTTTATTTTCGCAAGCTGATCCGGGAGTTGTCAGATCGATACCGTACCCTAGCGCCGGACCATATCGGGTGCGGCCTGTCTGACAAACCCGGCATTAAACAATACGATTATAGATTAAAAAGCCGTGTCCGTGATTTGGAACGCTTACTTGAACACCTTGAGGTTAAGGAGAAAATTACACTGGTGCTCCACGACTGGGGCGGGATGATCGGTATGGTCTATGCGATAAGATACCCTCAAAGGATTGGTCGAATTGTCATAATGAATACCGCCGCATTTCGTCCGCCCAAGGGGAAAACGCTTCCCATTAGACTCAGGTTGATTCGAAATGTCACGCCATTCGCGACCCTGGCGGTACAAGGATTTAATCTGTTCGCCCGTGGTGCGCTCTACATGGCTTCTTACAAAGGAATGAAAAAAGATGTTAAATCAGGTTTCATCGCTCCGTACAACAGCTGGAATAACCGGATCGCAACCTTAAAGTTTGTTCAGGATATTCCCCTCAGCGAGAAGGATCCAAGTTATGGCCTTGTCAAGAATGTTGATGAAAACCTGTATAAACTCAGCCACCTCCCCATGCTTATCTGCTGGGGCGAGCACGATTTTGTTTTTGACTCCACATACTTTGCCGAGTGGCGGCGTCGTTTCCCAAATGCAGAGGTTCATGCATTTAAAGATGCGGGACATTATGTTCTCGAAGATGCGGCAGGCAGAATTATTCCGCTGATTAAGGATTTTCTGAAAAAGCACCCGCTTTGATTTTGATTATTTAAACCTAACCTGGGCAAGCCGGAAAAGTTAAAAGTGATCTAAAGTTTGAAGTGCCTAAAGCCCGCCCTGGTGCGACTCGTTCATATATATTGATCTGGCATAGGCATCATTACAAACCTAACTTTTTGAGTATAAAGTAATGGTGATCGGTCTGGGCCAGGGTTAAGGAGTCGCTACGCTCCGGCTATTTATTTTAGATAAAATTGACAGAATACCTTAACTTTAGGCACTTTAGGTCACTTTAGGCACTTCACACTCAATAAATTTAGATATTTTTTGCCATAAAAAACGCAAAAATTATAAATAAGGAACTAAATCTTAAAATCTTAAACATGATGAATTCTTGTCTTTAGATTTTCATCAACTACCGAAGGAGATTAATAATGACACGTTTAAACAAAATGCCGGTTCTATATGTGGGGGCAATATTGCTTCTAATGCTCTCTGTGGTTACGGCTTTTTCCGAGGAAAAAGACTCAATGGGTGAAAAACTGGCCGTGGTTAACGGAATCGTTATTACCAAAGCTGAGGTTGATCGGAAATTAAATCAGGTAAAAGAAGTGGAGATTTGGTTAAATGAGATGTTGTTAACTGCGGAACGGCAATACTCCGATGATACATTGGCTCAAATCAAAAGGAACATCGTGGAAACTATGATTGACGAAGAACTGATGTTTCAGGAGAGCCAAAAAAAGGGTATTACTGTTGAAGCCGAAGACATTGCCAGAGATCTTAAAAATGTCAAAAATAGATTGGCTGAAATCAAAACGGAAATTTTTGAAACTAAGATCAATGAAGAAGTGATGTTTCAGGAAATTCGAAGACATATCAATAAATTATTAACTTTTTCTGATTATAACCTGTTATTGAAATCCGTTCTTACTGAAGCTGAACTTCGATCAAGCATTGAACGTGAGTATGCTATCGATAAGTTAATATATAGCCAGATCACGGCCCTTATTCTCATTCCTGATCAGGAGATAAGGACATTTTACGATACCCATCCAAAGTTTTTCAAGAAGCCCGAGCAGGTAAGAGCCAGTCATATTTTGATCAAGGTCGATCCCCAGGCCGAAAAGTCCGTAAAAGATGAAAAAAGGGCAAAACTCCAGGAGGTCCAAAAAAGGCTCAAGCTGAGTGAAGATTTTGCCGTGCTTGCCAAAGAGATTTCAGAATGCCCCAGCAGTATTAAGGGCGGAGATCTCGGTTATTTTGAACGCGGAAAAATGGCAAAACCCTTTGAAGATGTTGCATTTAGATTAAAAACAGGTGAAGTTAGCGATATCGTTGAAACACGCTTCGGATACCATTTGATTAAAGTTGTGGATAAGAGACCGGCATCGGTTGTCGGTTTTAATGACGTAAAAGATAAAATCGGTCAGTATTTAAAGAAACAAAAAACTCATAGAGAACTCAAGGGGTACATTGAAGAGCTTCGAAAAAAAGCGGTAATAGAGAGAGTTACATCCTAAATTTTTTTAAGCAATTGATTTGCTGCGGTCAGCGTGGGGTCCCAGACCGGGCCAAAGGGCGGGGCGTATGCCAGATCTGTTTGGTAGTATTCTTCAACGGTCATTCGGCCTTGCAATGCAACGGCGATCGCATTAATTCTATGTGCAACGCCTTCCTTGCCCACCATCTGGGCGCCTAAAAGATGTCCGGATTTTTTGTCGCCGATCATTAGGACATGGATGACCGACGCGCCGGGGTGGGCATGTGCGCGCGAACGGGTTTTAACAATAACCTTTGCAGGCTCGAAACCAAAATTTAAAGCTTCTTTCATGCTAAGGCCGGTACGAGCCACTTCAAGATCAAACACCTTAAACACCGCTGTACCGGCAACTCCCGGAAGCTCAACCGCCTTGCCGCAGATATTGTCGGCAACCGCCCAGCCTGCGCGATTTGCCCGTAACGCCAGAGGTATCCACGTTTTTTTACCCGAAACAACATGATAGGCATCCGCACAATCACCTGCAGCATATATGTTTTGATCCGAAGTTTTGAGTTTTCTGTCCACGGCGATCGCATTGCCTATGCCAAGATCAAGACCTGCCCCGGAGGCAAGCTCGCTGTTTGGTTTTATTCCAATGGCCACCAGAACCATATCGGCTTTAAGGATAAGATCGGAACATATTACCTTTAACTGTCGGCCCTGGGCGTCAATTTTTTGCAGTGTATAACCCGGATGTAATGTTACTTTATGAGTTTCCACTTCTTTTTTGACAACATCAGACAGTTCTTCTTCCATCCAGGGCAGAAACACGGGGCCGGGTTTTA
>Ga0315539_1002629_pt1 | contig 12889 bp, 11 predicted proteins | sample SalMarSW160150MG_FD_203097 | JGI IMG/M metagenome (GOLD analysis project Ga0315539, IMG submission 203097) | Salt marsh sediment microbial communities from the Plum Island Ecosystem LTER, Massachusetts, United States - Salt Marsh Sediment SW1601-150 ... | reverse complement strand
GGAATAAAAGAGCCAGTACTAGAGTGGCTTCAAAACAATGTTGAAAAGGTAATTTCAGGTGATTCTTCTGTGTGTACGATTCTGGCATATGATTTCAGGGACGGAGGAAAAAAATTAATGGCCCCTCCATTACGTTTACCAACAGGTGAGGGACCTTTTTCTAAAGATAAAAGAGAGACAGTTTTCAGAACAGTCCTTGGAGAAGTTTTAGGGGTGAACACAGAAGAAGAACTGGAAAGATATTTGGAGGTTATAGAAGTAACCATTAAGGAAAAAGAACCTGATAGGATAAAAGAAGAATCTCATTGGGATATAATGAAGTGGCAATTTCCCACTGGTCATGATGGCGTCTGGTTAATTGTTGAGAGATACCAGGATTCTCAAGTAGTCCTAGGAGAGGCTTGGCATTTGAAAAATATTAAACCCAAATCTATTTGGGAAAAAGCAACAAGGCGATTAAGAAGAAGTTTGCAACTTGATTTTCAATATTGGCCAACAAGATAACTTATTCCTTCTTAATTATGCTAAAATAGCCTCATGAAGCGCCTTGTTCTTGTTGATGGCCACGCCATTATTCACCGTGCTTATTATGCTTTTCCTGCTACTTTGACCACTCGTCATGGCGAGATAGTCAATGCGGTTTATGGTTTTACCCGCATGCTTCTTTCCGTTCTTAAAGACCTTCATCCGGAGTACGTTGCTGTTGCCTTTGATTTGCCCAAACCCACTTTCAGACACAAGGAATTCATTGGCTATCAAGCCCAAAGACCGAAAATGGAGGCCGAGCTAAAAGACCAAATTGAGCGGGTATTTGAAGTGGTCAGAACACTAAATATCCCCATATTTACAGTTGAGGGTTATGAGGCGGATGATGTGATTGGCACTTTGGCTAGTCAGGCGGCCAAGAAAAAAATAGAAACAATGATTGTGACCGGTGATAAAGATTTGCTCCAGTTAGTCAGACCAAGAGTTAAACTTTATGCCCCGAAAAGAGGTTTTTCCGAACCAATTATTTATGACCAGAAAAAAGTTAGAGAAGAGATGGGAGTTGCCCCCAAACAAATTATTGATTATAAGGCCTTGATTGGCGACGCTTCCGATAATTACCCTGGCGTACCCGGAATTGGGCCAAAAACGGCTCCTAAACTTTTGAACAAGTATAAAGACCTGGATACTATCTATAGTAATCTTAATAGGATTGAGCCAAAAATTGCCAAAAAATTAGCCGATGGAGCCGAGAGTGCCGCTCTTTCCAGAATGTTGGCAGAGATTGTTACTAATGTTCCTATTAAACTTAATCTTCGTGCCTGTCGGATCCATGATTATGACCAAGAAGAGGTAATTAAACTTTTTCAAGAATTAGGGTTTAAAAGTTTGATAAAAAAACTACCGGGAGTAGAGATTGAAGAAAAAAAGAAAAAAGATAAACATCAACAAATGGAGTTGCTCAAATAAGAACCTCCCGAAATTTCGGGAGAACCTTGTTTCTCACAGGAGTTCGAAATGAAAGTCGCTTTAGTTCATGACTATCTCAAAGAATACGGCGGGGCAGAGAGGGTCTTGGAGGTATTTCACGAGATTTGGCCTAAGGCGCCAATTTTTACCATGGTTTATGCTCCAAATTATCTTGGTCCCCATCAGAAAAGGATAAAAAAGTGGAATATTCGTCCTCTTATTTCCAGATGGATACCATTAATATATAAACTGATTAGTCCTTTGAGATTGATTGCTCCTTGCTTCTTCAAGCGGTTAGACCTGACTGGCTATGATATCGTCATTGTCTCTGCCACTGGTGCCTATAATCCCAATCTGGTTAAAACTAAACCGGGTGCTCATCTTTGTTATTGTCACACTCCGCCCCGCTACTTGTATGGTTTACCCACGGCGCGGGAATGGAAAAAACATTGGTGGATTCGGATTCCAGCCGAAATTGCCAATCATTTTTTGAGGTTAGTGGACTTCCGCTCTGCCCAAAAAGTTGATTATTTTATTGCCAATTCCAAAAACACGGCGGCCAGAATCGAAAAGTTCTATCGGAAAAAAGCAACAGTAATTTACCCGCCTGTTGAACTTCCCGAATTGCAGGTAGCAAACCGTTCCCGGAGCGGAAAGGAAAGAGAAAACTATTTTCTGGCGGGAGGGCGACTTGGACGAGCCAAGCGGATTGATTTGACGATTGAAGCCTGTAATCAGCTTAAGCTGCCTCTTAAGGTTTATGGTAAGCCGTTCGCTGGTTATGGGGAAGAACTGAAAAAAATAGCCGGTCCAACAATTGAGTTTTTAGGTGAGGTGAGTGATAAAGAATTAACCAGGCTTTACGTTGGTTGTCAGGCCTTTATCTTTCCTGCCGAAGAAGAGGATTTTGGCATTGTCCCGGTAGAAGCAATGAGCTATGGCAAGCCCGTTATCGCTCTCCGTCAAGGGGGGGTGATGGAGTCAGTAATTGAAGGAAAAACGGGAGAATTTTTTGATGAGCCAACAGTTGAGAGTTTAGTTGGAGTGTTGAAGAAATTCAAACCAAAAAAATACAAACCGGAAGACTGCCGTCAACAAGCGAAAAAGTTTTCTAAAGAAAGATTTAAAAAAGAAATAAAGGAATTTGTTAAAAAATATGCCTGAGTTACCGGAAGTCGAAACTATTAAAAGAGACTTAAACCGCTTGATTGTTGGTAAGAAGATTTTGGCTATTGCCACGGATTCACCGAAGCAGATACAGCCTTCATTAGCGGCGGTAAGAAAAGTCATTGCGGGGGCGGAAATTAAGAAGGTAGAGAGGCGAGCGAAACTGCTCCAAATTTTTCTTTCGACTGGTCAAATTTTAGCGATTCATCTCAAGATGACGGGACGACTTTTAGTCAGGAAAAAAGGATCCTCTCAAGATGATTGGCAGCACGTGACTATTTTTTTAAGTGGCAACCAAGAACTCCGCTTTGCTGATTTGCGGAAGTTTGGCTGGGTTAGGCTTATTAAGGACAAAAAAGAGCTAGAGAAAATTCTCTCTGAGTTCGGACCCGAGCCTTTGGATGACCTTGATTTGAAGAAGTTTAAAGCCGTTCTTGGTTCAACCGGCCGAGCAATTAAAATTGTTTTAATGGACCAAAAGAAAATTAGCGGCATTGGCAATATCTATGCTAATGATGCCTTGTTTTTGGCTAGAATTGACCCCCGGCGGCCAGCCAAGAAAATTACCGACCAAGAAGCAAAAAAGCTTTATCAGGCAATCGAAAAGGTGCTTCAAGCCGGGATTAAATATCGGGGGGCTTCTGACCAATACTATTTAGATGCTCTGGGCAAAAAGGGCGCCTATCAGGAGCATTTCCTGACTTACGGTCGGCAAGGAAAACCGTGTTTTGATTGCGGCGGTAAAATCAAAAGAATTAAAATTGGGGGTCGGGGCACCTTTTTCTGCCCCCGGTGTCAAAAATAAGCGATGATTCTTAAATCTCTTCAGCTCCAAAATTTCCGTTCTTATCAAGACCAAACTTTTAAATTTCCTGGTGGGACAATTTTGGTCATTGGTCCCAATACTTCAGGCAAAACTAATCTTTTAGAAGCAATTTACCTTCTCGCCACAGGCAAGTCATTTCGCGCCCAGGTTGAAGAGGAAATGATTAGTTATGAGAAAGAATTAGCCAGAGTGAAAGCCGAGATTATGAGCGAAGAAGAGATAGATGAGCTGGAGATACTTATAACCACCGGGCAGATAGGTAAAAGGAAGTTAATGAAAAAGCAATATTTACTTAACGGAGTTAAAAAGCGCCAGGCAGATTTTATTGGTTATCTTAATTGCGTCCTCTTTGGACCTGAGGATTTGGAGATTGTTATTGGCAGTCCGTCTACGCGACGTGATTATCTTGATGCGGTTTTAGAGCAGGTTGACCGGGATTACCGCCGCGCCAGTCTGTCTTATAAAAGAAGTTTGAGACAGCGAAATAAACTTTTAGAGCAGATTCGAGATAAAGGCAGAGCCAAATCAAGCTTGTTTTTGTGGGATAAGTTAATTTTGGAAAGCGGCGCCGTGATTAGTCAGAAAAGGGGAGAACTGATTGATTTCATTAATCAACAGCCGGAATACTTTGGTGATTTGGTGATTGATTATCAAAAAAACATCCTTTCTCCTTTAAGACTGGAGCAATATCAAGCCAAAGAAATTGGGGCGGGAATGACTTTAATCGGACCTCACCGGGATGATTTTACCCTTAATTTGGTTAACGGTGAAGAAGAACGCAATCTCCATTTGTTTGGTTCGCGGGGCGAGCAGAGAACGGCAGTTTTTAGTTTGAAACTGGCTGAATTAGAATTTGTCGCCGAAAAAACAGGTCAAAGACCGGTATTATTATTAGATGATATTTTTTCCGAGCTTGACCACGAGCGGCGCCAGCATTTAGTTAAAGTGATTCCTAGACAACAAACGATTATGACGACGACCGACATTCACCTGGTTGACTCGACTTACAGAAAGAAAGTGAAAGTGATAAAGTTAAAGTAATGGAAAAATTCACTTTAGGAAAAGACCAGCTTTACAAGCCAAAGACAGGCGTAAGTAAGGGGGAAAATGGTCGAGCAGTAATTATTGGCGGTTCGGAATTATTTCATGGCGCTCCGCTCTTATCTTTGAAAGTGGCTTCAAGAGTCGTGGATATGGTTTTTTTCGCTTCGCCTGAGCCTTCGGTGGGAAGAGCAGCAGAAGGTTTCAAAAGCAAGCTCTTTTCCTTTATCTGGGTGCCCTGGGATGAGGTTAACAGATACATTAAGAAGTCGGAGGCTATTTTAATTGGACCGGGATTAATGCGCTATCAGAAAGAGGACAGCAGGCAATTTGATGAGGCGGGAAGGGAAACGAAGAGAATTACGGAAAAATTATTACAGGAATTTCCTAAGAAGCAATGGGTAATTGATGCAGGCTCTTTACAGGTAATGGATTCAAAATTTATTCCTAAGAAGGCCATTTTGACACCTAATAAGAAGGAATTCAAATTGCTTTTTGGCGAGGCTGAACCTCAGGAGGCGGCCAAGAAACACCAATGCGTCGTTATCACTAAAAATGGAGAAACAATTATCTGTTCGCCGGAAAAATGCCAGATAGTTAGAGGCAAAGAGATTAGTTTAACCAAGGGTGGTATTGGTGATGTTTTAGCGGGTTTAGTAGTGGCTTTGGCAACTAAGAACCCACCTTTTTTGGCAGCTTGTGCTTCTTCCTGGCTGACGATGCAGGCGGTAGATAAACTGTCTGAGAAAGTAGGTTCTAACTTCAACGCCGATGATTTAGCTGACAAAATCCCTGAATCTTTAGGAGAGTATCTTCGCTAATTTTTCTTCACCTCGGTTGTAAACTTGCTTTTTCCCGCAAATAATGCGATAATCACTTCAGTGTATACTCCCAAGTTTACTATCACTAATAACACTTTGGCCAACATCGGCTTAATTGAAGCCGCCAAAGAAGTCATCGAAAATGCTCCGCTAATTCCCATTTACGAATCTCGGTTCAAAAAAGACGCCCTTTTAAGGACCGTTCACCACGGTACTCATATTGAAGGTAATGATTTGACTCTAAGCGAGGTTCGCAAGGCGATTGAGGGAGAGACATTTGTGGCTCGAGAGCGGGACCTTCAAGAAGTGATAAATTATCGCAATGTTCTTAAATACATTGATAGTCAAGAGAGAGAATTATCAGATAAGCCTAAGTATGACCAAGGGATGATTAAAGAGATTAACCGGACTGCTTGTGAGCGGATAATTATTGATGGCCGGGCCGGCAACTATCGTCAAACCCAAGTTATTCTTAGAAATAGTGCCACGGGCGAAATTACTTTTCGCCCCCCGCCAGCGATTGAAGTGTCTTTTTTAATGGAAGATTTTTTTACTTGGCTTAATTCTGCTGAAGCCAAAAAAATCCATCCCGTCCTTCGTGCCGGCGTTACCCATTACTATTTAGTCAGTGTCCACCCTTTTATTGAAGCTAATGGTCGGACAGCCCGAGCCTTTGCCACTTTAATTCTCTTTGCCGAAGGTTATGAGATTAATAAATTCTTTTCCCTGGAGGATTATTTTGATAAAGATGCCGCTCGTTATTACCAGTCTTTGATGGAAGTTGATAAACAACATCGTGATTTAGCTAAGAGAAATTTAACGGCTTGGTTAGAATACTTTACCCAAGCAATGGGAGTGGAGTTAACCAGAATCAAAGAAAAAGTCAAGAGATTGTCAGTGGACGTCAAAATAAAGAGCCGAGTGGGTAAGCAAGTGCCTCTTAATGAACGCCAGATTAAATTGGTGGAATATCTTGAGGAGCATGGTTCAATTACTACACCAGAAGCAAGAAAAATGGCCCCGGCTTATTCTGATGACACTTTAGTCCGGGATTTTAATTATTTTAAAAAGAAAGGGATTGTTAAAAAACAAGGTAAAACTAAAGCGGCGAGGTATGTTCTAAGGTGAGCGTAACCGACCCTCAATTTTTATATATGATGTTGATTTTGCCCAGCCTTTTTGGGTTAACCTTGATTGGGGAAGGGTTAGTTAAGATTTATCGAGAAGATATTCAAGGCTGGATTTCGATTATTTTTGGCTCGCTTTTTATTGCTTTGACGGTTCTCGCTTACTTTTATTTTTCGGTAAATTTGTCTTAAGATGACGTTTAAAAAATTAGCCACTTATTTTTCTCAATTAGAAAAGACCAGTTCACGAAATCAAATCACCGAGATTTTGGCGGATTTGCTGAAGAAGGCTGACCAGAATGAAGTTGATAAAATCTGTTATCTTTCTTTAGGCCGTCTTGCCCCTCTTTATGCCGGGGTTGAATTTAATTTAGCCGAAAAAATGATGCTTAGAGTGATTGCCCAGGCTTATGGTATTAGTGAGGAAAAAGCGAAAAAAGAATACAAGCAGATTGGCGATTTAGGTGAAGTGGCAGAGAAGTTTGATAAAAGAGAGAAATCGAAACCCTTATCAGTCAATCAGGTTTTTCAGCGACTGGAACAGATTGCCCAAGATTCGGGTGAAGGTTCAGTAGAGCGTAAAATTGGTTATTTAGCTAAACTTCTTGATGATTTGGATGGCGAAAGTGCTAAATATGTGGTCAGAATTCCTTTGGGTAAATTAAGAATGGGTTTTTCCGATTTAACCATTCTTGATGCTCTTTCTTGGCTGGTGGCCGGCGATAAAAGCAAGCGCCAGGAAATTGAGGAGGCTTTTAATAATCGAGCCGATGTAGGCCAAATTGCCCAGATAATCAAGGCTAAAGGTTTAAAAGGTTTAAAGGGTTTGAAGGTGCAAATAGGGGTGCCGATTATGCCCGCCTTGTGTCAGCGCCTGCCCACGGCTGAGGAAATGGTCAAGAAACTGGGAAAAATGGCGGTTGAGCCTAAATATGATGGGCAGCGCTTAATGATTCACTTTAGTAAAAAGAAAAAATGGGAACAAGCGGGTGATCAGTTAGCTTTTGATTTTCAGCCCAAGGGATTTGTGAGGACCTTTACCCGCAATTTGGAAAACACGACCAATATGTTCCCTGATTTAGTGGAAGCGGTTTTCAGAGAATTCAAAGCTCAAGAAGCGATTTTGGATTGTGAAGCGATTGGTTTTGAGCCAAAAACAGGTAAATTTTTGCCTTTTCAGGAAACAATGAAGCGAAAAAGAAAGTATGGCATTGGCAGAAAAGCCAAAGAAATCCCCCTTAAATTTTTCTGTTTTGATATTTTATATAAAGATGGACGGGATTTACTCCAAACACCTTTTAATCAAAGAAGGGCGATTTTAGAAAAAACACTTTCCTCAAAGAATAAAACCTTAATTCTGGCTCCCCAAATTCTTACCGAAAGTCCTCAAGAGTTAAGAAAATATCATGACGAGCAAATTAAGAAGGGTTTAGAAGGGGTGGTGGTTAAGAAATGGAAAGAAGTCTATGACCCCGGTCGGCGCGGTTATACCTGGGTCAAGTTTAAACAAGAAAAAGGTAAGAAGGGCGGCGGTTTAACGGATACTCTGGACTGTGTAGTCATGGGCTATAACAAAGGCAAGGGAAAAAGAGCCAGCTTCGGTTTAGGCGCCTTTTTAGTGGGCATCAAACAAAAAGGTGAATTCTTAACCATTTCTAAGATTGGCACCGGTTTAACTGATGAGCAATGGCGGGAGATGTATCAACGGTGCGGTAAGGTCAAGACAAAAGAAAAGCCAAAACAATATCGAGTGGCTAAGAATTTAGTGCCAGATAGTTGGTGTTCGCCCAAGATTATGGTTGAGATTGAGGCAGATAACATTACTAAATCATCGATTTATACCGCTAAATATTCTCTGCGTTTTCCCAGGCTGGTTCGCTTTCGGGATGATAAATCACCTCAAGAAGCAACCAGTCTCAAAGAAGCGGAGAAGCTATTTAAACTGCAAAAATAGTTGCATTATTAACTTGTTTATGTTATTAAAGAATTAGACTGCCTTTAGGGCAGTTTTTAAATGAAAGGAGGTGGAGAAGGTGCCGCTTGCTGAGCTAATAAAGCCAATTGAGATTAAAGATAAAGAGGGTGAACCAGCACCAACTGAGTTGGCTTTAAATTATTTAAATCAGTTGACTGGCGAGGTAGAATCAGGAGAAAGAGCCGAGGCGGTTTTAGTCGTTAACTTACTCCAGGCAGGGCAAAGATATCCTGCTCTTTCGGGAAGATTGATTAAAGAGATTGAGACCGATTCCGGACCCTTATCTGTTTCGGAAAAAACCTGGTTAGAGGCCTTGGATGCTTATCTAGAAGAACTCGGTGTGCCCGTTGATTTTCTTTTTGAAAATCACGAGGAAGGAATAGTAAAAGAGACAAAAACATGGGTTTTTTCTACTAGGCCAAGCTTATATTTTAAAGTGACAAGAGAATATGAACCCGAATCAAGTGAATTGGCTTGTTTGCGATTAGAAATTCAATACAGACCACCGGGCGATTAATTTCAATCCCAATTGGTTGATAAAATTTAACTGAGATGACAACAGAACAAGAAGAAAGAGAGACTTTTTTTGAAAAAGCTGAAGATTTTCGTAGTCAACTTATAGACGAAACCAAATTACAGGGGCGAGCAGAAGTTATGATTCCTCCTTTTTTAGCGGCCATTATCTTGCGCTTTCCTCAAAAAATTTTAAAAAAATCAGGCATCTTGATGATTCCTAAAAAAGGCGAAACAAAAATTGTGGTGAGTGAAGATAGATATTATCTTTTAGAGCAAGCTTTTGCTTGGGCGAACGAGGACGAGGAAATACAGAGCAAGGTCTTAGCAAACTTGTATTATTCTCTTTTTCAACTCGGCCAAGCCTCGATGACATCCGGTGTTGACACGGCCCTTATTCTTAGACCCCATCGAGCGCTGATTGAGCTTCATGCTGAGCAATTTCCACCTTTAAAAGGTTTAATGGAATTTGTTGAAGGCGGAAGCACTTTGACCGACGTAGATAAGGAAAATCTTGCGGGCGTGGCTAATTATATCTTTGTTAAACTAAAAGCGGCTAATTATTCTCAAATTGAGATTTGGGAAGGGAGAGGATTGACCCCTGAGAATATGTTTCTTTTTCCTGATGAATAATTTTTTTATGCTACAATGAATTTGTGGCTAAGAAAGAATTTCTCAAACAAGGTTTAACTTCAGCAGAAGCCCAAGAGCGGTTAGAGAAATTCGGTCCTAATCAGTTAGTCAAAAAAAAAGATTTTTCTTCTTTCAAACTTTTGTTTTTCCAGTTTAAATCACCTTTAATCTATGTTTTAGTTTTGGCTGGTTTAGTGACTCTTTTTCTTCGAGATTTTACTGATTCAATTGTTATCTTTGCCGCGGTTTTTCTTAATACTATTCTTGGTTTTTATCAAGAAAGAAAAGCTCAAAAATCCCTGGCGGCTTTGCGTTCTCTTCTTGCTCCTAAAGCCAAGGTAATTCGTGATGGAGAAAAGCAAGAAATTAAAGCGGCTGAAGTGGTGTCTGGTGACTTGGTGGTTTTAACGATTGGCACTCGGGTTCCGGCTGATGGGGTTTTAATTGAAGCCACTGATTTTTCCGTTAATGAAGCAATTTTAACCGGGGAATCCATGTCCGTTAATAAGGAAGCTAACGAAGCGGTAGATAAAGCGAAAAAGGAAAATAAAGTTTTTATGGGGACGACAGTGGTGACCGGTATTGCCAAGATGACGGTCATTAAAACAGGCATGGAAACAGAAATGGGCAAGATTGGCAGGAGCTTGGAAGAAGTTGAGGAAGAAGCAACACCTCTTCAGGTTCAGCTGGATAAATTAGCCAGAATCCTTGCCCTGGTGGTAGGAGCGATAACTTTAATTATTTTTCTTCTGGGTGAACTTCTGGGCCATGAGCCATTGGAGATGTTTACTACCAGTGTGGCCGTGGCGGTGGCCGCCATTCCTGAGGGATTGGTGGTGACTTTGACCGTCATTTTGGCCTTAGGAATGCAAAGGATTTTGAAAAAGAAAGCAATTGTGCGGAAACTAATGGCGGCCGAAACCCTGGGTTCAGTTTCGACGATTTGTGCTGATAAAACCGGCACTCTCACCGAAGGGGAAATGAAGGTTGTTAAAGCTGACTTTACTGACAAAGAATTGGGGATTAAAGCCTCTATCCTTTGCAACGATATGCGCGATCCTCTGGAAGTGGCAATGTTTAATTGGGCTGAAGAAGAGATTGGTAAGAGTGAAGGAATTAAGGAGAAATATCCTCGGCTAGACGAAATTCCCTTCTCGCCGAAATATAAATATATCGTCACTCTCCACCCAAACCTTTTTTTCATCTCTGGAGCACCGGAAGTGATTTTAAGTAGGTGTAAAATGCAAAATTCAAAGTTAAAAGAGTGGCAAAAGAAACTTGACGAATACGGGAATAAAGGCTACCGGCTGGTAGGCTTTGGCTATCAAAAAGTTCAGGGAAACAGAAAAAAGATTAGTAAGGAAGATTTGAAAAATTGTCAGTGGTTAGGGGTTTTGGTTTATGAGGACCCGGTGAGAGAGGGAGTCAAAGTGGCTTTAAAGGAATGCCAAAAAGCGGGCATTAAGGTAAAAATAATTACTGGTGACTATGTTTCTACGGCGGTGGCGGTTTTAAAACAGCTTGATTTTCAAGTTGACCTCAAGACCCAGGTGATTGAGGGCACGGAGTTAGAAAAAATTCCAGAGAAGGAATTAAGAGAAAAGGTTAAAGAGATTATTCTCTTTGCTCGGACAACGCCTGAGCAGAAGCTGAAGATAGTCAAAGCGCTGAAAGAGAACGGGGAAGTGGTTGCCATGACCGGTGATGGAGTCAATGATGCCCCCGCCCTAAAACAAGCAGATATTGGTATTGTTGTGGGTGAGGCTTCGGATGTCGCCAAAGAAATTGCGGATATAGTTTTACTGGATTCCAAATTTTCCACCATTGTTGAAGCGGTTGAAGAGGGGAGGAATATTTTTGAAAATATTAAAAAGGTGGTTCTTTATCTCCTTTCTGACAGTTTTACGGAAATAGTTTTAATTGGCGGTTCGCTTCTCTTACGGTTGCCTTTACCGGTAACCGCAGCCCAAATTCTTTGGGTTAATTTGATTGAAGACAGTTTGCCGGCCGTTGCTTTAGCTTTTGAACCAGAGGAGAAAGAAGTCATGGGTGAACCGCCTCGACCTCGAGGCCAGCCAATTTTGGATACGGAACTTAAAACCCTGATTTTTATTATTGGTATCTTTACTGATATTATCCTTTTGGCTCTTTTTTATTGGCTCCTGAAGGGCTTTCTACATCTTCACTATATTCAGACGGTAATGTTCGTTGCTTTGGGAATTGATTCTTTGTTCATTGCCTTGGCTTGTAGAACTTTCAGAAAGCCGTTTTTTAAATATAATCTTTTTACCAATCGATTTTTAACCGGCTCGATTGTTTTAGGATTGCTGTTTTTGGTTTTAGCGGTTTACTTCCCACCTCTTCAGACATTATTAAGAACCCATCCTTTGGGTACTCATGAGTGGCTCTTTCTTTTGGGAATTGGCTTTTTTAATTTTTTGGCCATTGAGCTGACCAAATGGGTTTTTCTCATTCGCCAGAAAAAATGGTAAGATAGTTTAGATGTTAATGATTGCTTTTTATTTACTCTTAATTTTTGGTTCTTCAATTCTCCTGGTTAAAGCCACGGATATTATTGTTATTAACCTTAAAGGTCTTTCTCGTCAAGCCCGTATCGGTCAATTTGCCATTAGTGGTTTTTTGCTGGCTTTGGCAACTTCTTTGCCAGAGTTGGTAGTGGGAGTAACCGCTGCCTTAGAGAACAAGCCTAGCTTAGCTTTAGGTAATGTTCTTGGTTCTAATATTGCTGATTTGTCTTTGGTTATCGGTGGCGCTGCTTTGGTTGGTGGCGCCGTAGCGGTTCGAGGCATTTTTCTGCGTCGGGATGTTTTTTATGCTTTTCTGGCTGGGGCGGCGCCGATGGTGCTTTTGTTCGATAAGCAGTTGGGGAGAACTGATGGTCTAATTCTTCTCGCTCTCTATGGTTTTTATAATGTTTTGATTCTTAAAGAAAGCCAACAGCGTTTGGCTGAGGCAAGAGACGGAAGAGAAGAAAGCTTTGTTGGGCGGCTATTGAAACAATTAAGTCATAGGGGGACGAAAAAAGAACTTGGTTGGCTATTTTTAGGCATTGCTCTTTTGCTTTTTTCAGCGGATATGATTGTCAGAATAGCAAGCAGGATGGCAATAGCTTTTAACTTACCCTTGTTATTAATCGGGCTGTTTTTAGTCGCTGTTGGCACTTCTTTGCCAGAGCTGGCTTTTGAACTGAAAGCAGTGCGAGAAAAAGAATCAGGTATGGTTTTTGGTGACCTTTTGGGTTCAGTGGTGGCTAATAGCACTTTGATTATTGGAATAGTAGCTTTAATTTCTCCAATTAGAATTAGGGCTT
>Ga0315539_1002626_pt1 | contig 12908 bp, 10 predicted proteins | sample SalMarSW160150MG_FD_203097 | JGI IMG/M metagenome (GOLD analysis project Ga0315539, IMG submission 203097) | Salt marsh sediment microbial communities from the Plum Island Ecosystem LTER, Massachusetts, United States - Salt Marsh Sediment SW1601-150 ... | reverse complement strand
GTCGGCTACGTGCTCAGGCAGTACCTGGGCACGTCCAAGGTGAAGGCCGCGCAGGCAGAGGCCGACCGCATCGTGGCTGACGCCATGTCCAAACAGAAGGAAATGCTCCTAGAGGCGAAGGACGAGACCCTGACCACCATGCGCGAGAGTGAGGCGGAGATCAAGGAGAGGCGCAGGAGGGTCCGAGATCAGGAGGAGCGGTTGCAGAAGCGGCAGGAGGCGCTGGAGCGTCGCCTGGAGCCCTTGGAGGCGAGGGAGAGAAACCTGTCCTCGCAAGAGGCAAGCCTGAAGCGCGGAGAGGCCGAATTGGAGGAGTTGAAGCGTCGGCGCACCGAGGAGTTGGAGGCCGTGGCCTCGCTGACACGGGACGGGGCCAAGGAACTCCTCCTGAAGGCGGTTGAGGTAGAGAGCCGGCAGGACATGGCACGCGTGATAAGGGAGGTGGAGCAGGAGGCCAAGGAGACAGCGGATCGCCGGGCGCGGAAGATCATCAGCGAGGCAATTCAGCGCTATGCGTCGGATGAGGTGGCGGAGGGCACTGTCTCCAGCGTCGATCTGCCCAGCGACGAGTTGAAAGGGCGGATCATCGGGCGCGGAGGTCGTAACATCAGAGCTCTGGAGAACGCTGCTGGAGTGGATCTCATCGTCGATGATACACCCGAGGCGGTGACCATCTCCAGCTTTGACCCCGTTAGGCGAGAGATAGCACGGCTGGCCCTGACGAAGCTGATCGTGGACGGGCGTATCCATCCGGGTCGGATCGAAGAGGTGGTGGCCAAGTCCAGGAGGGAGGTCGAGGCGATCATCCAGGAGGCGGGCGAGAGAGCTGTCTTCGACGTCGGCATCACGGGAATACACCCCGAGTTGGTGAAACTCCTGGGAAGGCTGAAGTACAGAACCAGCTACGGGCAGAACCAACTCGAGCACGCCACGCAGACGGCGTACCTGGCGGGGATGATGGCAGCAGAGTTAGGGGCCGATGTGGAACTGGCCAAGGAGGGAGGCTTGCTGCATGACATCGGCAAGGCCGTGGATCACAAGGTCGAGGGACCGCACGCACTGATTGGCGGCGACCTGGTCAGGAGATACGGCAAGTCACCTGCTCTGGTCAATGCCGTCGCCGCCCATCACGGGGAAGAGGAGGCCCAGAGCGTAGAGGCTGTGTTGGTGGCCGCTGCGGACGCCATATCCGGAGCTCGACCGGGAGCGCGCCGGGAGAGCCTGGAGACTTACATCAGGCGGATCAAGGCCCTGGAGGACGTAGCCAGTTCGTTCGAGGGCATCGGAGAGTGCTACGCCATCCAGGCTGGGCGCGAGATTCGCATTGTGGTCAAGCCCGAGCAAATCGATGACCTTGGGATCCTGCGCTTGTCCAAGGACGTCGCCCGCAAGGTCGAGGAGAACCTGCAATACCCGGGGCAGATCAAGGTCACGGTTATCCGTGAGACCAGATCTGTGGACTTCGCGAAGTAGGGCCAAGCACGGTGACCGATGGGAGTCGTTGACGAGGTCAAGGACAGAGTAGACATCGTGGAGTTCGTCTCGGAGTACGTGCCTTTGCAGAAGGCGGGGCGAAACTACAAGGGACTGTGTCCCTTTCATGCCGACACTACTCCCTCCTTCGTGGTATTCCCCGAAGGGCAGCGCTGGCATTGCTTTGGAGCCTGTGCCTCTGGCGGGGACCTGTTCACCTTTCTGATGAAGAAGGAGAACCTGGACTTCTCGGAGGCACTGCGCGTTCTGGCTCAGCGTGCAGGCGTACCTCTGGCTGCGCGTACGGAGGAGCAGAGGCAGAGAGACGAGCGGCAAAGCCTGCTCGGGGAGGCCAACGCGGCTGCCGCTCAGTACTTCCACCATCTCCTTCTACACGCTACGCAGGCGGAGGAGGCGCGCGAATACCTGAGGGGACGCCAGACAGTGGAGGAGACGTGGAAGACGTTCCGGCTGGGGTATTCGTTGCCTGAGTGGGATGCTCTGAGCAGACATCTGATGGAGCGGGGGTATCAGGAAGAAGATATCTTCGCTGCCGGCCTGACCGTGGAGCGGGAGGGTGGCGGCTACTACGATCGTTTTCGCGGCCGTCTGGTCTTTCCCATTCACGACGCGAAAGGCGGTGTGGTTGGTTTTGGGGCGCGCGGCCTGGACGATTCGGTGCCCAAGTACGTGAATACTCCGCAGACACCTCTCTTCGACAAGAGCAGTATCCTGTACGGCATCCATCTAGCCAGGGATGTGATCCGTGAGCAGGGGACCGCGATCATCGTGGAAGGCTACATGGACGTGCTGATGGCTCACCAGCATGGGTTTAAGAACGTCGTGGCTTCCATGGGCACGGCCCTCACCGAGAGCCAGGTTCGGACGTTGAGGAGGCTGACCAAGAGCTTCGTACTGGCCATGGACGCGGACGCCGCAGGCCAACAGGCCAGCTTGAGGGGCCTGGAGGTGGTGAAGCAACACTATGGCGTGGAGCACCGGCAAAGCCCCGAGATCAAGGAGACCTACAGCCACATCTGGCTGAAGAGGTACGTGGATGCCAACATCAAGGTCATCACCATGCCGGAGGGGCTGGATCCAGACGACGTGATCAGGGCTGATCCGGATCATTGGGCCCGCCTGATGGAGGAAGCGCTGCCGCTCATGGACTACTACTTCCAGGGGGCGGCCGCTGGGGGAGATCTGGACTCCGCGGCAGGAAAGTCGGAGCTCGTCCATCAGTTGTTGCCTCTGATCGGGGAGATAGGAGATGGGATCGAGCGGGCCTTCTACTTGCAGAAACTGGCCCGCTTGGTTAGAATAGGCGAGAGGGTGCTGGCCGCCGAGATGGCGCGATCGAAGAGTCAGGGCGGCACGGGGAGGGTCGCCGGGCATGTTCGGTCGTCGCCCATTGTGGAGGCCGCGTCCTCGCTGGAGAACTACTGCCTGGGCTTGCTGCTGAGGGCACCTGAGCTTGTCCCGGAGGTCCAGGATCTGACCGCGGATGATTTCCGTGCGGCCGAGAGCCGATCGATCTTCCTCGCCTTGGTGAACTCTCTAGAGCAAGAGAAGGCCTTCGATCTTGAAAAGTTTCGAACTGCTTTGGACCCAGTTCTCTCTGAGTGTCTCGATGCCCTGCTAAGGAGTGGCGTGGAAGCGCCCGCCCTGCCCCAGGAGCAGTTGGCGGGAGAGCTGCGGCGCTCTGTGTCCAGGCTGAGGGAGCGCAGAGACCGGATGGAGTTGCTCGAGTTGGAGAGTCTGCTGCGAGATGCCCGGGAGACCGGGGATGAGGGGTTGGGATTGTGGGAGCAGGTTGATGACCTCACGCGAAGGATCGGGGAGCGTCAGCGGCGGTGGCACGAAGGCAGCGAGCGGGCCCCTGAAGGATGAGGTGATGGGGAGAGGCGTTCGTCAGATGCATAGAAGAGACTGTGGAAACCACGATGGTTGATCCTCTTGAGCAGGGTGTGGGTGGGTCAGAGGCAGAGACGGAGGAGCAGGCTTCGCGAGGCGCCCTGGAGGGACCATCTAAACCCGTCGGCGAACCAACAGCAGAGGTGGACGGGAAAGAGCCAGAAGAGTCTATCGATGAGGCCTCCGAGGTCGAGGATGAGATAGACCTGTCTGTCCATACCGCGCTGGGCCTGGAGGGGATGGAAGGAAGCGACCCGGTCAGGATGTACCTACGGGAGATAGGCCACGTGTCTCTGCTGTCGCCGTCCGACGAGAAGTGGCACAGCATGAAGATGATGGCGCCTCGATACCTGGATGAGACGCGGTTGGGCGTCGATGGGGGCACGCGCGAGGAGGCCTGGCAGGAGATCGTGGCGAAGCTGCACGAGCAGGTGCGAGTGAACTGGAGAGGGATCAGCGAACTGTGCAGCAAGCTGGGACTGCCTGCTCTGGACCTGGGGCGGCTCGTGGAGGAGATCGAGGCGATCTCGAGACCGGTAGTGCAGGCGGGTGAGGAATCGTATCTGGCGGACTATCTCAGCAGCATCGGGGAGGAGGAGCTGGGGGAGACGGACGAACTGGCCCTGGTGTTAGACTCGTCGGATGCGGAAGAACAGACGGTCCAGCAGGGTGCCCTGGAGACTGAGTGGGACACTCTGACCCGGAGCATACACGACCTGTGTCTCGACCTATGCCTTCTGCCCAGCGAGCTTACGGGAGTCATGGTCAGGCACCACAGCAAGACCGGTAGGTTGCCCACCGCGAGGAGGTACCAGAAGGTCGTCGCCGAGAGCGAGGATCGGGTGTTGGACAGGTTCAGGTCAGTGGACGAGTTGGCAGAGTTCTCTCGGAAGGTTCTCATCGTCGCCAACTTGCGGTTGGTGGTGAGCGTGGCCAAACAGTACGTTGGGCGGGGTATCTCCTTCTTGGACGTGATCCAGGAAGGGAATATTGGGCTGCTGAGAGCGGTGGAGAAGTTCGACTACCGGCGCGGCTTCAAGTTCAGCACCTACGCTACCTGGTGGATCAGGCAGGGCATCGGAAGGGCCATTGCCGATCAGGGGCGCACGATAAGGATCCCCATACATGTGGTGGAGGACATCAATCGTGTGCTGCGCATCTCCCGCCGGGTGACACAGGAACTGGGCAGAGAACCTTCGGCCGATGAGATAGCGCTGGAAATGGAGGGGCTGCTGTCGGACGGGGACAAGGTGGCCATTGAGCAAGCGCAGAGCAACGGTGGGCCTCTGGATCCTGTTGTGCAGCGCAGGTGGAGGAGAGCGGCGGCGAAGGTGAGGCGCATCATACGCATCTCTCAGGAGCCGATGTCCCTGGAAATGCCTATCGGCAGTGGGGACGATAGCTCGCTTGCGGACTTCATAGAGGACGAGTCTATCCCCGGGCCCATCGACAGCGCCTCGCGGGAGTTGCTGCGGGAGCAGATGAGAGATCTCCTGGATGCGCTGAGTCCGAGGGAACGTGGTGTGCTGGAGTTGCGTTTCGGGCTGAAGGATGGGCAGAGCAGGACCCTCGAGGAGGTCGGGAAGCTCTTCGGGGTAACACGGGAACGGGTGCGGCAGATCGAGGCCAAAGCGCTGCGCAAGCTCCGCCACCCCAAGTCGAGTCGCAAGTTGAGAGATTACCTCATCTGAGTTGACTGCTGTGGTTGAGTCGAGTATAATAGGCCAACGGTCGTTCCTCGGTAGCTCAATCGGTAGAGCAGTCGGCTGTTAACCGACGGGTTGTAGGTTCGAGTCCTGCCCGAGGAGCCTGAAGGCGTGATCGTGGGAGTTGGTGACGGCGCCCACCAGTGAGCCCGTATGGTGACTACATACGGGTTTTCTTGTACCTGCGTGGGGCCGGGAATCGGAACGGGGTTGCCGGTCGGGACCTCACGCGCTCAGTAGCTCTCGCACCATGTGATGGGCCACAGCGCGGAAGTTGCCCCAGTCTTGCCATCGAGGTCCCAGACGCTCGAGTTGAGCGGCTACGTCTGAGAGCTCCGCTATGCTGGCCTCGCGGAAGTCGGTGATAGCTTCGCCCTCATCGCGGCAGCAGAGTTCACCGCCCAGTTCGCGCAACTGGAAGAGGTACGAGACGAAGGGCAGGGCTTTGCCCTGCAAGTGAAAGCGATATTCCAGCAGCCCGAGGAAGCGCTCCACGCTGACCTCAAGGCTCGTCTCCTCCGCCACCTCACGATGCAGGGTACGCTCTACGTCGTCTTGCCAGAGGACGCGGCCGCTGAGCAAGCGATAGACCCCCGATGGGTAGAAGCCCTTGGTGTGGAGTAGCACTTTGCCGTTGGGGCGGACGATGACCATGATCACCTCGCCGCGACAGGCGACCGGGCCGGTCGATACCTTGCGCGACCAGGCATCGTAGGTGGCGAGGCTTACCTCCATGTCGCAAGTTCGGCGACAGGGTTCGCCGAACTTGGCAGCCAGGGCCTCAATCTCTGTCGGGTCCATGAAGCGCTGGGTCACAGGGTTCTCCGTTGTCGAGAAGTGACATCGTGCGTGACTACATCCACCGGCTGGCCCACCGCGCACTGGAGCCTTGCCCGTGCGCTGCCGTTGACCACTGCGATGGCCAAGTGGCCAGAGCTGTCTAGGTAGGCGATGGGCTCGCCCGGTCGACCGTGACCGAAGGTCCTGCTGAGGTCGACGATTTCGAAGGTGCCTATCCTGGTGGCGATGCGCTGGCCCAGGTCTGTGAGGGCGGAGCCAGGGATGTTGGTCAGCAGGTTGCCGAAACGGTCCACGTGCAAGACCTGACCGGCGATGTGGCCCGGTTCGCGGCGGAACCGAGGCGGTGGAAGGGTGACGGGATCATGAATCGGTGGTCCGAGGTTATCGATGGGTAAGCCAAGAGACAGGTGCGCCGCGACGGGGGCGAAGATGTCGCGACCGTGGAACACGTTGCTCACCTCGGGCAGCCAGTAGTCGGGATTGGTGAGCTGTATGGCCCGCAACTGGTGCCCGGCGAGTTCAAGGTCTGCGAGCACATAGGTGAGGACTCCGTTGTCAGGGGCTACGAAGAGTGCGGAGTCGGTGCGTACGGCGATGGGGCGGCGATCGGTACCGACACCGGGATCGACGACCACGACATGGATGGTGCTGCGGGGAAAGTAGGCGTAGGCCCGGCGCAGCACGTAGGCGGCATCCGCGATATCCTGGGCGGGGATGTCGTGGCTGAGGTCGATGATGGTGGCGTCAGGGTTGAGACCCAGGAGGACACCTTTCATCGCTGCCACGTTGCCATCCTGCGTGCCGAAATCGGTGGTCAGAGTGATCAGGGAGCGCTTTCCGTCAGCCATGGCGAGACCGTTGTGTGCAACACACCATAGACGAGGGAGGGCGTTTGACCGGCCATACCCTTTGTGCTATCATGACGGGCGAATGGAAACTATAGCATCTTTTCTCACGAGGTGCAACCAGAGAGCGGTGTATAGACAGGGGGAAGCGGCGACTCGTGGGGCGGGCCGTGGAACAGCCGTTGCGCGACTGCTAACGCCAGAGGATATCGACCCGGAGGGGCAGGAGGAGGCGAGGGCCTTCGCCAGACTGAGGCATCGACTGCTGCTGTTGGAGACGGTGTTGGGAGGAGCCTTCGCCGTGTTGGTCCTGGCGAGTGGCCTGTCATACCGGCTGAGCGAGTGGCTGGGCGCGTTGAGTAGACGGCCGTACCTGTTGGTGGGAGGCTATGCGCTGATCTTCATGGGGGTGTATGGGCTGGTGATGGCCCCGGTGGCGTACTACGACGGGTTCAGCCTTCCTCACCGGTACGGGTTGTCCACGCAGAGCAGGCGGGCCTGGTTGGTGGACCAGGCGAAGGCAGCGCTCCTGGGGTGGGCGCTGGGTTTGGTGGTCGTGGAGGTGGTCTACTACTTGCTGCGGGTGATGCCGGAGGTCTGGTGGGTAGTGGCGGGAGTGTTCTTGCTGGGGCTGAGCGTGGCTTTGACTAGCGTGGCCCCGGTGGTGTTGGTGCCTCTCTTCTACAGGCTGACGCCGCTGGGAGACGAGGAGTTGGTGGCTCGGCTAACGAGGCTCGCGGAGCGGGCTGAGGCCAGTATACAGGGCGTGTTCACCATAGACCTGAGCAGCAAGAGCAGGGCGGCAAATGCCATGCTCATGGGGCTGGGGAAGACGCGACGCATGGTGCTGGGCGACACTCTGTACGATGACTTCACCGCCGATGAGATAGAGGTGATCCTGGCCCACGAGCTTGGGCATCACGTTGGACACGACATCTGGTGGGGGTTGACTTTTGAGTCGTTGGTGACGCTGGGTGGGCTGTACGCGGCGCATCAGGTGCTCGACTGGGGGGTGGAGGTGATGGGTCTGGGCGGGCTGGACGACGTGGCTGGGCTGCCCTTGCTGGCTCTGGTGATGGGGGCGTTCATGGCGGTGACCATGCCACTGGGGAATGCGTTCTCACGGTGGCGCGAGGGGCTGGCCGACGAGTACGCGTTAAGACTGACGGGCAGGCCACAGGCGTTTGTGTCGGTGATGGTGAGGCTGGCTAATCAGAACCTGGCGGACGTGGATCCGGAGCGATGGGTGGAGTTGCTGCTACACAGTCACCCGGCGATCGGCAAACGAATGGGGAGAGGGGAAAGGTTCGGCGGCGGGGATAGAAGTGCGGGAGGACCGCTCGCTGGAGAGAAGGGACATTGGGTGGCCTAGGATTCGGGAGTGAGGCTTGGCGGCAGAGCCGCCGGGGCAACTTGCAGAAGTACGAGAGCAGGAACCCTGTGCAGCGTTTTCTGATCTGGTACTTCCACCGGTGGGTGTGGAACCTGGTGGCTGCCTCGGGAGCGGGGAGCATACTGGATGTCGGCTGTGGTGAGGGGTTCACCATGGAGCGTCTGCTGGCGGCGGACGGCCACCTGCCGATGCAGGGGCTGGACTATGAGTGGCCGGCGCTGCTTCGGGCGAAAGAGAGCCATCCCGAGATCTTCTTCCAGATGGGTGACATCAGGCGGCTCCCGTATGTCAGCGAGGGCTTCGATCTCGTCTTGTGCTTGGAGGTCTTGGAGCATCTCGTAGAGCCTTTGGCGGCCCTGGGCGAGTTGAGGAGAGTGAGCGGGCGCCATTGCCTGATCAGTGTGCCCAATGAGCCTTGGTTCATGGTCTCCAATTTGCTGCGCGGGAAGAACGTGAGGGCCTACGGGAACGACCCGGAGCACGTACAACACTGGACGGCGGGTAGGTTTCTGGGCATGCTGGACGACTACTTCACGGTGGAGCGGGTGGTCTATCCCTTCCCCTGGGTGCTGGCGTTGTGCCGCAAGTGACGATTGGATGTTGCACGTGAAACATGTCTGAAGTGCCCCGACCGCTGTGCGACTACCAGGGCTACGACTACCAGGGTCGATTCTGGACCGGTCGGGAATACGAGGATGCCGTGGAGAGGATCGCTCTCGGGAAGCTCCTGCCTGCCCGAGGGGGACGCCTGGTGGAGATCGGTGCTGGGTATGGCCGGCTGGCCGATCTCTACGAAGGGTACGACAGAGTGGTGCTCGTCGACCCGGCGGAATCCCAGCTCAGGGAAGCTCAGAAGCGCCTCGGGCACGGGGGCAGGTACGTCTACGTCGTGGGCGACGCCTACCGGCTCCCTCTGAGCACCAATGCGCTCGACGTGGCCCTCACGGTGAGGGTCCTCCACCACCTATCAGACGTACCCGCCGTCTTTGGCGAGATCCATCGTATCCTTCGGCCGCAGGGCCGATACGTCCTCGAGTACGCCAACAAGCGCAACCTCAAGGAGGTTCTTCGCTACCTGTTGGGGCGGTCTGGACGCGATCCCTTCTCCTCCCAGCCGGTGGAGTATGCTCCCCTCCACTTCAACTTCCATCCCGCCTACATCGAGAGGGGCTTGCGAGAGGCGCGGTTCAGCGTGGAAACGACTCTGGCTGTATCCTCCTTACGTCTCTCCCTGCTCAAGAGAGTCCTCCCTGGCTCGCTGCTGGTCCGCACGGATGGGTTCCTGCAATCGCCTACCGCACCTCTGAGGCTGGCGCCGAGCATGTTTCTTCTGGCCCGAGCGGAGAAGGAGGGCCCTGCAAGCGAGGGGCTTTTCCGCTGTCCTGAGTGCGGCCACGAGGAGCTAGAGGAGACCGGGCGCTCGCTACACTGCTCCCCCTGTGGCCGCTCCTGGCCCATCGAGGACGGGCTGTATAACTTCGGGGCGTGACCGGTGGCGCCGTGGGCGGCCTGCAGGTAGACTGCCCCACATATGCTATGCTATCTGTAGGCCGTGGCCCCGCCCTAGACGTGTTCTCCATCAGCCGCTCCGCAAACCGGGTTGACATGCACCTGTGGTTGGTGTACGGTGTTCGAGGTTGAGGAAGCTGGCATGAAGGAGGAGGCGTGGGGTCGTGGTGCGTGTGGTCCCAACCAGTGAACGAGATCGACAGACTGGTGGAACCCATGTTGCGGGGGGATTGAACCGCGAAAGCGCGAATCTGAGCGGAGTGGCCGGTCGCTAGGAATCGGCGGCGGAAGGCGCTGACAAGATGCGTGCGTAGAGGGGTGGGCTAATGACGCGAAAGGGTCGGAGCGACTCGTAGGGAATGGGCACCTCCGCTGGGAACGGTGCGCAGTCTGACAAGGGTGCGGCGGGGTACTCCCGCAGGGGCTACGACTTCGACGACGCCACTGGCGCCATCATCGGGGCCTGTATCGAGGTGCACAGGACGCTGGGGCCGGGATTCCGTGAGATCACCTACCAGCGGGCGCTGGCGCTAGAGCTGGAGGCGAGCGGGCTGGACTTCGTCAGGGAAGAGGACATACCCATCTACTACAAGGACAGGGAGATCGACACTCGCCGCGTGGATTTCGTGGTTGAGGACTGTCTGGTGGAGATCAAGGCCAAGAGCGAGTTCGATCCCGAGGACTACGTGCAGACCCTGTCCTACTTGAAAGCCTCTGGCTTCCGCGTAGGGTTGCTGGTCAACTTCGCGAGCGAGAAGGCGGAGTTCAGACGACTTGTCAATACACCAGGGGATCAGGCCACCTGAGAACAGCACGTGGTGGTCCCGGGCCACTCCATGCCGCTAGGGCCCATTCGTGTTCTTCGCCCCCGCATTCGCGGCCTTCGCGTTTCAATCCCCTCGGGTCATCGATAACGCGATCGTGGGCTACGTCCTGGCAGAAGTCAGGTAGTCTGACTGAGCGAGGGTGGAACAACCCCGGGTCGTCCCCTTGGTTGAACAGTAGCGGGATGGCGTGCCCCTGCGTGGGCGTCCTAGTTGGGCCGCAGTGGTGGTCGCTGTACGAACGACAGTGCGGAGCGAAAGGGCTGAGGACCTCACTACTAACGGGTACGAGAACGAGCCGGGTGTGGGTGCCGCACGGGGGCGAACGTGGCCTGGGGAAGGACCAGACACTATGAGCGGTTCAGCTTGTAGAGCAGCTTGAGTCCCTCCAGCGTGAGGTTCTGGTCTACGGCCTCGATAACAGCGGTCTGGCAGGCTATGTGCTCCGCCAGTCCACCTGTGGCGATCACGCGCGCCTCGCTGCCCAGCTCCTCCCTCAGACGAGCGACCATGCCTTCCACCAAGCCTACGTATCCGTACATGATGCCCGACTGCATGCTACTGATGGTGTTGCTGCCGATAGCGCGGGTGGGCACAATCAACTCCACACGGGGCAGCTTGGCCGTGCGCTGTACGAGAGCTTCCGCGGCGACGGTGACGCCCGGCGCGATGGCGCCTCCCAGATAGTCGCCTTCTTTGGAGATGACATCGAAGGTGGTGGCCGTCCCGAAGTCGATGACGATGAGTGGTGTGCCATATAGCCGCTTGGCGGCCACGGCGTTCACAATGCGGTCTGCGCCCACTTCCTGGGGATTGTCGTATAGTATGCGCATGCTGGTCTTGGTGCCCGGCTCCACCACCAGTGGCTCGAAGCCCATGTAGCGATCGCAGAACTCCTCGAACACTGGCAATAGCGGGGGCACGACACAGGATATGATCCCGTCGCCTATTTCGGAGAAGGAGAGTCCATCGTGGGCGAAGAACGCGTTGATTAAGACCGCCAGCTCATCGGCCATTCTATGGGGGGAGGTAGACATTCTCCAGTAGGCGATCAGTTCCTCGCCCCTGTAGACGCCCAGCACGATGTTCGTATTGCCGATGTCGATCCCCAGGACGCTCGAATCGCTGAGGTCAGCCATTCTCCAGTTTCCTCTGGCACCGCCGCTAGGAGACGTATTGCCCCTTTATCTTCTGGAATCTCTGCTGCAATTCCTCGCGATCCTCGTCGGTGCTGCCTGGGGAGGACAGGCGGTTCAGGATCTCCGTGACCGACGCCATCTGCTCGATTCCGCGCTCCATGGAGTCGAGCAGACGGGTCAGGGTATTGTCGCCGGCGGAGACCAGACCCCTTTCCACGCTGGCCTTGAGGGCGTAGGTGTCCGCAGCGAAGGACTTCAGTGATTGATAGGCGTATCGCGCCAGTTCGCCAACCGTGTCTTCAGCTTCGTGAGAGACCGGGCCCTTCGTGCCCTCTTGGAGCCGGGCGTTCTCCAGGGCTATCACGGTGTGATCGGCCAGGAGATCGAGACGACTTTGGTCGGTGCGCGAGAAGGCCCTGTCACTGACGCGATTGGACACGGCCAGAACGCCCTTCGACTCTGCCTTGAGCTTCAAGGGCACGTAGAGCAGCGAATTGACCATGTATCCAGTCTTGACCGTCAGGTCCAGGCGGGGGTCAGAGCTGGCGATGCGAAGCGGCTCGCCCGTCTTGATCACCTGGCCGATGAGGCTGTCGCGAGCAGGGAGAAGAACTATGGAGGCCCGCTTGTCTCCGACCCCTTTGGCAACTCGCAGATAGAGCTCGCCGGTCTCCTCGTCGATCAGGAAAAGCATCCCTTCGTCAGCGTTGGTGAGGAACACGGCCGTCTCGACCACTCTCGAAAGGAGCGTCTCCAGGTCCAGCAGGTTGGTCATGGCCTGGGTTATGCCGTAGAGCATAGTCAGTTCGCGGACCCGTCGCTCCATCTGTCTGTTGGCCCGCATCAACTCTTCGGTCAGCAGTTCCTTCTCTCTTCGCAGCCTCGTCTCACGAAGTCCGTCCTCTATCGCCTTGAGGACCTCCTGAGATTTCAACGGCTTGACCACATAGTTCCTCACGCCGAGTCGCAGGGCCTCGACGGCAATCTGCTCCGAACCGGCAAAGATCAGCAGGGTGACGGGTACGGTGGGCACGGTGTCCCGCAAACCCCGGAGAACCTCCATGCCGGTCATGTGGGATAGATTCAGGTCCAGAAGGATGAGGTCCGGCTGCTCTTCCACGGCCAGATGCAGACCTTCCTGGCCCGTGTTGGCGAGCACCGGCTCGTAGCCGCTGGGCTTGAGGATGGTGTCCCTGAGGTACTCAACGACGTCCTGGCTGTCCTCTATCAAGAGGATTCTCTCTCTAGTTTCCACCGTTTCCATGTCAGCGAACTCCTTTGATCTGGTTCAGAGCAGCTGCGGC
>Ga0315539_1002624_pt1 | contig 12909 bp, 16 predicted proteins | sample SalMarSW160150MG_FD_203097 | JGI IMG/M metagenome (GOLD analysis project Ga0315539, IMG submission 203097) | Salt marsh sediment microbial communities from the Plum Island Ecosystem LTER, Massachusetts, United States - Salt Marsh Sediment SW1601-150 ... | reverse complement strand
TTCGGAAGGGTTAAAATCTACGGTAATCCGTTCTGGTATGGTTATAATCTTTCCTGTTTTGGGATGGCGAACTTTTCTTGAGGATCGTTTTTCTTTATTGAAGGACCCAAAACCTCGTAACGATATCCTTTCCCCCTTTTTAAGGTCCCCTGTTATCTCTGCCAGAATAAATTTTATGATCTCCCCTGCTTCGGTCTGAGTGAGAAAAAATCTTTTTGATATGGCAAGGGTTAATTCTCCCTGATTCATTTATTCCCCTGGTCTTTCTCAATGTAGTCGTTGATTGCTTTGGATATCTTGCCAAGATCAGTGGGATTTTTACGGATGATCTCGTCTGCTGTCTCCTGCCAGGTGAGATTTCTTTTGCCTAAGTGTTTTTCTACGGCTGAAATTATATCCTGATCCATAATCGTGTTGCGTTTGTCTTGTTTGGCCAACTCCCCTGCTTCTTTGAGCACAGTCTCTATGGCTGAATCAAATTCCTTCATTGACAGTTTAACCGCGCTCTCTGAGGAACGCATCTTGAGGATATCGTTGATATAGGCTTTAATGGTATTAAATTTTATAAACTCTGCTTTATTAGGCATACTCCCCCCTTATGTTATCTTATGAATTATTAAGTCTTTTATGGCTTTGTCTAATTTCTTTAGTTCGAATATTTTAAGCAAGTCTTCGCTCTTGCCAATCAACGGGACCATTTCTTTTTCTAATTCTTCTGTTAGGCGTTTGCCGGATATGGCCTCAGCTTCTAATCCATAGAGAATCTTTTTGTCTTTCTTAGTTTCTTCAAGGTATTGCTGGTTTTTGTAATCTCTTTTGTGAACTTCTTTAAGCCAGTTTTTATTTTTTACGCGCATGACTTCAATATCTTTAATAAGGACCCGGGAGAATTTTATTTCTTCCGGGGTGAGCATATCCGGATGAATTAAATCTATTACTTTGGTATTAGGTATTCCGTAAAATCTAAGATTGTCCATAAAGGCGTCTCTGATGATCCAACCGCTGGGATCATAATCAACTATGCTGAATAGATAAAAAGACCGTTGCAGGTTAATCTTTGCTTCTTTTAAGGTGTCTACAAAATACTCTATATTAAGGACTGACGGCTGGCCGCCAAGAGCAATAATTGAAACATTGTATTTGTCGGCGATATCAGATAAGAATTCCTGATGGCCAAGCTTTTCTGAGAAAAGAATTATATTAGCGTTGGCTCCCACTCTTCGATGAGCCTGGTTATCATCGCGGAAGCCGATGTCTTTGTATTCCATGACTTCTATTTCTTTGACCATGAAGACGATGTTATCGATGAGCTGGGCATATTGATCAGCCTTGATGGCCAAAGCGCCAGCCCGGGAAAGAGTTGGTTTTATATACATATACCAAAATGTTCTCAAGAGTTCTTTTAAAAGCGGCTTCTCCCCTGCTATGATTCGTTCTCTGGTTTGCCAGACAATGTTGCGCATTAGGCGGGCTACGTTGACCTGATAATCAGTTGCGCCCTGGCTAAAGTTTTGTATCAGCCATTCTTTTGTCTGGTCGTGGATGAGTTCGTCGTAGTGGCGAATACCGGCTTTGCGTAATCGATCTCTAAGGGAGTCTTTTTTAGGCATATTGTTAATGTATATGAAATTGTCTTGTTTTGCAAGCATTATTTTGGGCTAACAAAAAATTTTTCTTTTAGAATGTGAAAATAGGGTATCTGGAAATGAGGGCTTGAATTGCCGAATGACAGGGATACTCAAAGGCAATTCTCCCTACTTCTCGAGTCGTCCAGCAGTATTTCTTTAAAGCTGTATATACTGAAAGCTGTATTTAATAAAACATTTTGAAACTGTAAATAATGCTTGACAGGAAATTTTTATTGTTGTATCATTCAGAATATGAGCCAGATAATCAGCATAGCCAATCAAAAAGGCGGGGTGGGAAAATCCACTATCGCTTTTAATCTTGCGGCGGCATTAGCGGATAAAAAACATACTGTTTTTGTCGTGGACGCTGATCCCCAAGGCACTGTTTCTATGTGGGCCAAAGCCAGAACCCGCCACGAATCAAATAAAATAAATCCCAACATCACTTTTACAGAAAATCCCTGGACACCAGAAGAAATACTTAAACTATCGCAGCCGCCGGATTATGAATTTATAATTATTGACTGCGGGCCGGCGAATAATAAAGCCGCTAAAGCGACTCTTGTCGTGTCTAATTTAACAATCATTCCTATTTCACCAAGTCCTTTAGATATCAATTCAGCACGCAGTACCATAGAGCTGATAGAGGAAGGCGCCAGCAGGGGAGCCACTAAATCCAAAGTATATCTTTTAATATCAAAGAAAATAGTTGGGACCAATTTAGCAAAAGAGGCGCGGGATACCTGCGAAATGCTTAAGCTGCCTATTTTAAAAACTGAGATATCCCAGAGGATCGCTCTGTGCGAATCAGCTATTACAGGACAGTCGGTGCTTGAATACGCGCCGAATTCTACGGCAGCAGAAGAATTTATCGCTCTAGAGAAGGAGGTTAAGAAATGCCTAAAGCAAAGCTAAGCCAAATCGCTGCCACATGGATGGATGAAGGGGATACCCTAAAGAAAAAAAGGGCTAATCAGGAGAAAAACCCTAAAGAAATAAAGATTAAGGAGCAGCCTAAGAAAAAACAGACGTTTAATCTTAGACTCGACACTATTAAACGTCTCTGGATGCATCGTGTTAAGACAGATAAAACTTTGTCAGCAATTCTGGATGACTTAGTTCTTACTCATCTGCCAGTGATAAATTTTGAGAAAAAGGAAGAAAAAGGAAAAACACGCTCTTAGAGAGTATGTTATTATATGTTAAACTATATGTTACACTTTTGAAAGGCATTGAAAATAAAGGGGTTATGGCAGTTTTGGTAAATGATATAACACCATACGGTAAACGATATAACACCAAAAGGTAAACGATATAACACCATAACGGTAAATGATATAACACCATACGGTAAACGATATAACACCAAAGCTGGAAGGAAGAAAATGGCTGAAATAAAGAAGAAAGAACACGTTATAATGGAAGGAAACCTTCTGGAATACCCTATATTTTCTATGCAAAAGAGGCGGGTAGATAGAACCATAGAGGAATATGTATGGGAAGAAAGAAATGGGGCAGGGGAAATAACGGGTGAACGGAGATTTAAGGTTGAGTGTACAAGAGGGGTCCCGAATTACTTTGATATGGATGTTTTTAACGCGATTATGCGAGTCTATGTTAAAAAAGGCGGGGTATATAAGAAAACTGAGATCCATTTTACAATATACGAGCTGATGAGAGAGTTAGAGTTACCTGTTCATGATGGAGCAAGGGTAAACAATGTCCGGGAAAGTTTGGAACGGATGGCAAAGACTAACCTTCATTTTGAAAATTCCTTTTATGCCGAGAAAGAAAAGACCACCAAGATAGTACATTTAATATCAAGAATAGAGATTTACGAACAGCAAAAAGGGAATAGGTTTATAAATATGGTCAAGGTGGTTTTAGATGAGGAGTTAGTCAATAGTATTGAAAGAAAATATTACAAGTTAATAGACTTTACGATATACAAGGCATTAGCAGCAGGGATGCCGAGAAGGCTGTATGAATATTTAGAGAAAAAAAAGTATAAGAAAAATCAATTTGAGATAGATATAAGAAAATTAGCAAGGTGGATGGGGCTCAAGACAAGTAAAATATCACAGCTCAAGGAACTTATAGGGAAAGCGAATAATGAGCTGAAAGAAAAAAGGGTTATTGATAAGTGGAAATATCAAAAAAATATTGTGGTTTATTATTTCCACAAGTCAGAAAGATTTAAGGAAATAGAAGACAACCTATTTTACTTAGAGAACCTTGCAGTAACTTTTTATCAGGGATTAGGACAGGAAAAGGTGTCAGAAGTATTAAAGCGGGAAGGAATGATTATGCTCCAGGATTTAATAGATGAAGGATATACCAAAGAAGAAGTCGCTTTTGCGTTGGGCTGGGCGGTAGATAATATAAAAGAAATTCATAGTATCCGGATCATCCCTAAAGTTATTGGCCAGGCTCTGGGCGATAAGGAAAGCAAGCGTCTGGTAGAAGAAAGAGAAAAGGCAGTGCAACAAAAGAGGTTAGAAGAAGATAAGCAAAGGGAAGAAGAAAGGAAAAGAGGAGAGGAATTAGACAAAGTATTTGAGCAGCTGCCTAAAGAGAAACAAGAAAAGTTAGAGGAGAAGGCGAGAGAGAATTTAATAGAGCAAGGCGTCCACCCTAATTTTATTTTGCCGACCTTGCTTCGGCTTGAGAGAAACCGACTGCTTGAGAACAAAAAAGATTTAGTGAAACAGGAAAGTTTAAAATGAGCGCAAACATAAAATGTCTTACGCCGCAGGAAGAAGAAAGGTTTTTAGATATCCTTAAAAATCGCAAGGATGCCGAGAGGGCTTATATGCTTTATCAGCTTATGCTTGTTACCGGATTAAGGATATCTGAGGCGTTGAGCCTTAATGTTGAACACGCCGGCAAAGCCAAGTTAGAGGTAAAGGTTAAAGGATGGACCAGAAAAAAGGAACGAAGCCCTGAACAAAGTGAAGGGAAGAAAAACAGATTTAAGACGGTATATTTCCCGAAAGCTCTGCAAAAACATTTGAAAGATTATTTAAGAGTGAAAGCGAAAAGAGGGGAGAGCCTTGCTCCGGAAGCGCCTTTGTTTGTTTCCAGAAATAGCGCCAGGATCAGCCCGCGCCAGGTGCAGAGAGATTTTAAGATGTGGGTAAGAGAAAGCGGCATCGAAGGCGATCTTACGCCGCACGCTTTAAGGCATACTGTAGGGACAAGGCTTCTTAAGAAATATAAAAACGCTAAATTGGTTCAGAGATATTTAGGCCATTCAGATGTAACAACGACACTGAGATATTATGTTGATGTATTTCCGGAAGATTTAGAGGAAGCGGCAGAGATGCTGGCGGAAAGATAAGGCGAAAATGAACATGGAGAATAAAATAAAACATTTGGAAATGATACAGGGCGTTATAAACAGAATGGCAAGCAATTCCTTTTTGTTAAAAGGCTGGAGTGTGGTTTTAGTATCAGCTTTATTTGTGTTATCTGCGAAAGAAACAAATATATTTTTTATATATTTGGCATTCTTTCCAGCATTATCCTTTTGGGAACTAGATGGGTATTTTTTGTGGCAGGAAAGACTTTATCGCAAACTGTATGATAAAGTTAGAAAGATGAATGAATCGGAAATTGATTTTTCCATGAATACGTCAACGGTCAGTAAAGAAGTGGAACCGTGGGCGGGTGTTACTTTTTCTAAAACACTTCGCATTTTTCATGGGACAATTATAGGAGCCATAATAATTGTGATGTTAATAGGAATTTTACGAAGGGGGTAAAAATGGCAAGAAGGGTATTTTTTAGCTTTCATTACAAACCGGATGTAATACGTGCATCACAAGTTCGACAAATTGGTGCACTTGAAGGCAATAAATCCGCCACTGACAATGATTGGGAAAAAATAACAAACGGCGGCGATCCAGCTATCAAGAAATGGATAGAAGACCAACTAAAAGGCAGGTCGTGCACCGTTGTTCTTGTTGGCCAAAACACAGCGGATCGTAAATGGATAAATTACGAAATCGTTAAATCCTGGGATGCTGGCATGGGTGTTGTGGGTATTCGCATACACGGTCTTAAAAATATCGACGGAAATATTGCAACAATTGGAAATAACCCTTTTGATTACGTAACTCACGGTCTGACTAAAAAAAGTTTGTCATCAATAGTTAAGTGCTATAATCCAGCAGGCGTCGATAGTAAAGAACGATATGCATGGATATCAAAACATCTTGAGAATGCTATCGAAGAAGCGATTAAAATACGTAGTGCAAATTAAAAAATAAAACTTATACATTCCAGTGGACCGGTGCCCAACGTCGCAAAAGTGTTAGTTTTGCGACATTGGGGCAGGGAAACAAGCGTAAAACAAGGGGAAATTAAGGCGGATTTTTGAACTTTTGCGACATTCAAAAGGAATTGAATGGTGAAAAGATGGCTCTTTATCATAATCGGGATCCTGGTTTTGCCTTCTTTGGCGCGGGCGGACTTGACTGCCGACCGGTACTCTGAGGTCCCGGCGGAAGAGGAAGCCGAAGCGCTTGCGCTTTCAGCGAAGAAAAATGATTTTTTTCTCAGTGGCTATACTGAAGCAGGGAAGAAGTCTACTGCTGAAGATTACGAAGAAGAAGACACGGATAACGATTACTCTTATCGCAACTATCATCTTAAGTTTGGGCAGAAAATATCTGACCGGCTAAGTTACGATATCGGGTCGTTTATCTATGACAAGGACTATGACACTAAAGATTCTCTGGATAATATATCCAGAATATTTAAAACGAACTGGTCTTATTATATCAGGAAGCTCAAGGAAGAATCTTTGGAGTTAGATGTTAGGCTGAATTACAAAGAGAAACGTTTTGATAATACCCCAAGAAGTGAATATGACCAGATTAGGTTTGCGCCAACGCTTACATTTAAAAAGAAGAATCTCTATACTATTGATTTAACTGCCGGCATTGATGATTACGATTATTTAGTTGAAGGCGTGAAAGATCAGCTTAAGATTTTTGGTAAGATTGGCGCGGACAGATATTTCATGGATAAGAAATTGATGCTCACTTCGTCTTACAGGATAGAGCAATTAGAAAAGAAAAACATAGACCGTGAAAGAACTAAGCATGAGGTTTTAGGAGGCTTTAATTATGTGTTTGACCTTCCCTGGGTTTATAAAATTACAACCCGGGCAGGGTGGGGCGAGAGGGATACCAAAGAAGAAGAGGAGAGAGATGAGGATTACGATTATAAGTATTGGCAATACTACACCAAGACCGAACACAGAATCAATCCGAAATTAAAAACAAATCTTAAATATCAATACTTCAAGAAAGATTATGTTAGCGCGGATTTAGATCATAGAGGTTTTTATATTCAAAATAACTGGGATTATGAATTTTTAGACGATGAAAAGCAAAGGTTATGGCTTGACTTTGGTATTGAACACAAAGACGTAGATTATACCCTAAAGGCAGACAATAATTATAAGAAAGAAGCAGCTGAGATAAAAGCAAGCTACCAGAGAAAGAAAAACTGGAAAGTCTCGGCAGCATTAGAGGGAAACTCTTACGATTTTAATGATTCAAGTAATGATAAGAAAAGATATTATGCCAAACTATCAGGCGAGAAATTATTTTTAGACGGGGATTTAGTTTTATCGTTAGACCTAAAATATAGATACACAAACAATGAGCAGGGAAACGATAAAGAACAAGAAGCGGTTAGAGTAGCGTTTAAGTATAGATTCTAAAAAAGGGAGCTTATGCCCTGGCTTAAATTTGATGAGAAACAATGGGAAGAAATTAAGCAGGCGCTTGATCGTGTAGTAAGTGTGACTAAAGAAATCGCTACTGAGATGAAACGCGCTAATGATTTGAAGGAGAAGGACACTAAAAACCTCAAGGAGATCTAAAGATGGAACTTGCCTTAAAACTTTTAGGTATTTTATTTGGTGTCTTGGCCAGAACATTAGCGCCATATTTGAGAAAGCTAAAGCAAGGCAAGGTCAAAGAATTTAAAAATGGATACTGGATATCGGCGCTGGCTTCGTTTATATTAGGCTTGGTTACTACATTGTTGATTTTCCCAAAGTTTGAGATTACACAAACAGGGCCAGGGGTAGAAGGATTAGTTAAATTATTCTGTACGGCCTTTGGCTTTGGGTTTGCATGGAACTCCCTGGTGAATGAAACAGCCAAGTGGGGAGAAAGGGGGAAATTAAATGTCTAAATTAGGATGTATCAAAGATAAGTTTGACGACAGAGATTATTTAATGCGGGCGTATCTGCCGGTTATAAAACTGCCTAAGAAAATTGATTATACACCGAAGCTATCGCCGGTTAGGGACCAAGGCGATGAAGGAACCTGCGTTAGTTTTGCCTGCGCTGCCGGCATGAAGGAATATCAAGAGTTACTTGACTATGAAAAGTTGATAGAACTTTCCCCGCGGTTTGTTTATAGCGAATGTAAAAAAATTGACGGTATGCCGCAAGAAGAAGGCACGACCATTCGCGCGGCAATGCAGATTCTTGAAAGTAAAGGCGTTTGTCAGGAAAAGTTTTGGCCGTATCAACCACATCAAAAGGATAAACCCAAGAAAGGCGCGGCAGTCAACGCGAAAAAGTTTTGCGTTATGACTTACGCGCGAATACTTAACCTTAATGAGCTGCGTTTGAGTCTTGCCAATAAGGGGCCTTGCGTTATCGGTGTTGAAGTTTTTGAAGGGATGATGAAAACTGAAACCGGCCTTGTGCCAATGCCAAAGAAAAATGAAACCGCCCAGGGCGGCCATGCAATTTGCCCTGTAGGTTACGATGATAAAAAGAAAGTTATCAAATTTAAGAATTCCTGGTCTGATAAATGGGGACAGAAGGGGTACGGATTTTTACCTTATGATTATGTTGAACGTTACATGATGGACGCATGGAGCTCGGTAGATATTGAGGATACTAACCCGCTTACGCTGGCAAGTGTATTGAGTTACAGAGAGCGGGCTTTAGTCTAATGAGAAGATGGACAGCGTTAGTTTTGCTTTTGATAATAGGGACAACTTTTTTAGGGTGTGCCACAACAGGAACACAAAGCGAGCTTATTTTAAATGATGAATACTTCCAAGTGGCGCATAGAGAGATACAAAATGCTAAAGAGTCAATTTATCTTATCGCTTATTTATTTTTGGTTTATGATTATCAAGAGGCATACTCTAACCGGTTACTTGAGGATATTATAGAGGCGCACGAAAGAGGCGTTGATGTCCATGTCATTCTAGAATATCCAAAGCCCGAATACATGGAAGAAGAAGGGCCGGCGAATCAAAAAGTATATGAGAAATTGAAGGCGGCCGGCATAGATGTAAGATTTGATAAACCAGAGAGAACGACACACAGTAAAGTTTTGGTCATAGATAAAGAAACGATTATCGCGGGAAGCCATAATTATTCGTTTAATGGATTAAAATATAACAATGAGACTTCCCTATTACTAAAAGATAGAGAGAAAGCCGAAAGGCTGATCGGATATTTTAGGCAAATTCAGTAAGGATTGAAAGGAAGCCATAGTTTGATATCGCCTTGATTAAAAAGAGGGCTTATAAGGGAAATATGAAGGGCAAATTTGAAGCAACCAGGGGCAAAAGGCGGATTTTGGGGATTTTGACGGTTTTTGCGATCGCTATCCTGGGTATAACAGGGCATTTAAGGGGCGTAGAAGGGGCTATAAGCGGGGGAAATTGGACAAGAGAGGGTAAGGCATTAACCGAAAGCGAAGCTGAGGAAGTTAGAGCAATATGGCGGGTGATTGGGGAACAGGAGATTGTAACATGGGATGGTGAAGAATGGCTGGCAAAAACAGAGGACCAAAAGAAAGAAGCGATTAAGAAAGTTTGCGAAGCATGGGAAAAAGCAGGGTATCAAAAAATAGAATCTATAAAATATTTCGTTGAAGACGTTGATAAGTATTATAATCATTATGAGCAGAAGGATCAGGAAGAAGGCTTGAAGGGAAAAGTGGGTTTGGTGGTAAGTTTGTCGGCGTTTTTTGGGGGGATTGAGAAAGTAGCTTTAAAAGTGGTAGAATAAAAGGGTTATAAGATATATAATGAAAAAGGAGAAAATACGATGAACGCAAGATTGATTGATATTCCGATCGATAACAAGAAAAAGGATAAGTACTCGATCTTTATAGAAGAACTACAAAAACGCATACCCCCTGATGATCTATTATTGCGATTAGTCTCGGACAAACTACACGCATCATTGGTAGCATTAGATGTAGATGCTTTTACGAAATCAGTGGAAGAACTAAGCAGGCGGCATGATATTAAGAAGTCGAATAACCCCTTTTACAGTTTAATTGAAGAGATCGGGAACATAAAAAGCTACGGGCTAAAAAGTGGGAAACGTCTTTATATTGGCTATAATAAAGAAAGGAAAGTTGTAGGGCGCAAAAAAAAAGTTGAAAAACGAGGAATGTATTATTACGCTAACAATAATTCCTTCTCCAAAGAGAATAAAAGTTTGCCCGGTGAATATGTTGATAAAATTATCTGCGCAGATAGCGAAGAATTACTTAAAAAATTACCTGATAATTGTATCGATCTAATTTTTACTTCTCCCCCATATAATTTTGGGTTAGACTATTCAACGACAGACGATGATCATTATTGGGAGAAATATTTTGATAAGCTATTTGCGGTATTTTCACAATGTGTTCGTGTGGTTAAGTGGGGTGGACGGATAGCTATAAATATTCAACCTCTATTTTCAGATTATATACCAAGCCACCATATCATCAGTAACTTCTTTATAAAAAACAAGATGATATGGAAAGGCGAAATTTTATGGGAAAAAAATAATTACAATTGCAAATATACAGCTTGGGGAAGTTGGAAAAGTCCGAGTAATCCATATATGAAATATACGTGGGAGTTTATTGAATTGTTTTGTAAAGGCTCATTGAAGAAAGATGGAAACAAAGACAATGCTGATATTAGCGGAGATGAGTTTAAGAAATGGGTTCTTGCTAAGTGGTCGATAGCCCCCGAAAGGAAGATGAAAGAATACGGCCATCCGGCAATGTTCCCGGAAGAGCTAGTACAGAGAGTTCTTAAATTGTTTAGTTTTAAAGATGATATTATATTGGACCCATTTAATGGTGCTGGAACGACTACTTTTGTGGCCAAACAACTAAATAGGCATTATTTAGGCATAGATGTTTCCGAAGAATATACAAATAAAGCAACACAAAGAATTCAATCAGTTCTTTTTTAAGAGGGTGGTATGAATAAAGAAAAAATCAAAGATGATGTACGCCGTTTAATTGATGCTTATAATCTGCTAGTTGGCGGAATTGATCACAAAGCTGATGAATCAGATCGTGCTTATGGTGGAGTAATACGCGCTGGCAAGGGTGCTTTAGTAGAAAGTTTAGCAAAAAATATGATTTCAATTGTATGGAGAGAAATTGGCGGAAAACCTAATCGGTTTTCGCTAGATAAACAAACCGTTAAAATCCCGATAAATCCTGCTTATATAGAAAAAATTAAAAGCCCAGAGGTTAGAAAATATATTAAAGATAATATCCACGACTTTTATTATATAGCAAAGGCAGATGTTCATGTATACATTGATAAAAAGTTTGTTATGGGTATTGAATGCAAGGCGTATACTGAAAATGCTATGTTTAAAAGAATCCTTGTTGACTTTACTTTGTTGAAACAAGCAAACAAGAATCTGGATTGTGTTCTTTTTCAGCTCGAAAGTCAATTGGGCGGCGACTATAGTGAGATTTCAAAAGATATAACATACGGCAGCGGATCTACTCATACTTTGATGTCATATTTTGATGTAGACTTGTCTATTATTACTTTGCTGGATGGAGAACGGAAAGTCGATAAGCCAATTCACAAAAAAGAATACGCAAAAGAATTACGAGAAAGTAATTTGATCAAAGCTATGGGCTTCTTTGAAGATCGTTTTAAAAAGTACCTTTAAAAATATTGCCCTCGAACTAAACTCTGCTTTTAGGCCTGAAAAAGGCAAAACCCGCATTTTCGACGATAACCCCACAAAAAGACCACTCACATTTGACCGTAGGCGCATTAAAACCAGCCTGCCTATATAAAACCACTACCCTTTTCTCGACGAGAACTCTCACCGCAGACCCCCCAAGAATGGGGGGTCTGCGGAATGGGGGGCTGAATACAGGGAGCGAGCCTTGTGCGGTGAATAAAATAGGGGAAGTTAACATAACGATGTTATGTCTAACCCAAGCCCTTGACAGACACTCCTTAAATTTTTTATTAAGGTCTGTCAAGGGCGCAGTGGCGAGCGAAGGGGTGAGGCAAGGGCAAGTGCCTATAATGCGCATTATAGGCAAAGGCGGGTTTAGCAAAAATAATGGGGAAATTGGGGCCCCCATTATTTTTGCGTTAAAAAACCGCCTGGCTTGCCCGGTCTTTCATTCGCCGCAGGCGGATGAAAGATGCCGAACCCCTGAGCCGCTTCCCCTATTTTATTCACCTCTGGGGCGAGCGACATTCCTTTTAGGGTGGTGGGCGGGGGAAGAAACCCGCAACTTAGCGCCACAAACTCACGCATAAGAAAAGGAGCGCAGTGGAGCAATGTCTTATTAGGGTGCGGCTAACTCTTGTCGGCGAAGGCGTCAAGAGTTAGTGATAGTTTTGCGAGCCGACGAAGTCGGGGAGCAAATCTATCAAGCACCCCTTGCTGTCTGTGGGCTGGCGAAGCCAGAACACAGAGAGTAATAAGACATTGCGTAACGAAGCGACGAACGCCACGAATACACCACAAACTAAGTGACCGTAATGAAGGAGTGAAGTGAAAACAGTTTATCGGTGCGGATTTTCTTTTTTGAGGCAACCCGCAAAAAAGAAAATTGCTGTCCCCGATGTATTTTATCGGGGTCAGCAAGCACGACCCTTTTGGCACGAAGTGACAAAAGGCGATAATCTGTTGAAACGGAACGACTGAATGAAGGGAACGACGCATAACCAACAACCTTGCGGGTTTCTGGCGGGTTAGGGAACAACGCCACGCAAACAAGATGAGCTGGCTTCTGCCCGAAGGCGTAGCCAAATTGGCGAGCGCAGGCTGGCGAATACGCCGAAGGCGGATGAGCCCCGAGCACGCCAATTTGAGCGAAGCCGAAGGGCAGAACTGCCGAAAGGATAGGCGGCGCAGGCAACGGAAGCCCGTAGGGCTGAAGTCCGAGCACGCCTATCCTGAAGGCAGTTGCCCCGCTTTGCGGGGCAAGCCAGCGGGGCTACGCATTGAAGGGC
>Ga0315539_1002622_pt1 | contig 12909 bp, 21 predicted proteins | sample SalMarSW160150MG_FD_203097 | JGI IMG/M metagenome (GOLD analysis project Ga0315539, IMG submission 203097) | Salt marsh sediment microbial communities from the Plum Island Ecosystem LTER, Massachusetts, United States - Salt Marsh Sediment SW1601-150 ... | reverse complement strand
GGAATTAGGGGGAAAGTCAAGGGATTTTACGCAACTTGTTGCGGAAAATCCAGTTAATTGGTTGATTAGTTGATTGGTTAATTGGTATTTTTCCCCGATCCCTCAGTTTTTCTCTTTCGGAGATATTTAATATAGCCATTAGTCATTTTTATTAAGGAAAAAAGACCTTCTTTATATTCTTCTAACTCTTTGACATTTATATACCCTTCATCGAGAGCTACAGTAAGGTGGTCACACATCTCGAACAAAGAACCTCTTGCTTGCCGGCAGAATCTAATATTTTCCTGAAAGTGAAATCTCCCGTACCCCTCAGCAATGTTAGCAGTAAAGGAACGGGAAGCTCTTATCATCTGATCTTTAAGCTTGTATTTTTCGAATTCGGGAAATCTTTTTGTTAATTCTGAAATTTTCTTTCTGAATTTTCGACCTTCTCTCCAAACATCTAAATTTTCAAGACTGAATATATTATCGTCCATTTTTCTTCTCCTTTTTTACTAATAAACTAATTCCCCAATTAACAAGTAACTAACCTTCGGTTTTTCAATTTTACTCATTTATCGGGTTTGTAGGGTTCATTGGGTTTGTGGGGTTCGTAGGGTTCGTTGAGTTTGTTGGGTTTGTGGGGTTTATTGAGTTCATTGGGTTTATTGGGTTTGTTGAGTTTAATATTTTTTATGATTGAGAAGTATTTGGCTACGTTTGACAGAATCAATATTGCGGCGTTTCTACAAAAATCAATATATTTCCTCTAAGATATTTAGTACATCGTTTCTGTTCAATTCAACAACATTATTATCTATTCTATCTTTATAGAACGATAAATCCGAAAGCCAATTCAAATCATCCTTTTTAATTCCATATTCATGAAGAGTGAACGGAATTCTGTTTTCAACTGCGATTAAAACTTTATCCCATAATTCATTAATGTCTCCCATTTTCAATATATGAAGTAAATCAACTATCTTCTCCCCCATCTCTCTTTCATTGATTTTCAATAAAGGATATAACGGCATCGAACAGGCAATACCATGCGGAATATTAAAATACGCGGATAAGGGATAGCTTATTGAATGGGCTGCCGCCGTTTTTGTGTTAGAAAAGGCAAGTCCGGCATATATTGACGCGGTTAATAAAATTGCTCTTGTTTTGATTGATACCGGTTCTTCTAAGTTACCTAAATTGTTTATAATTAATTTAATCGCTTGCATCGATAAATTATCTGAAATTGGATTGGAATTTTTATTCCACAAAGCTTCAAAAGAATGTGATAAAGCATCAAGTGTCGAAGAAAGAGAAACAGATATCGGCAAAGATTTCAATAAATTAACATCATATATAGCAAAATCAGGGTAATTGTCGAACTCGGACAATGAACATTTTTTCTTATTTACCTTATCCCATATTGTCGCCCACATGGTAAGCTCACTACTTGTTCCATGGGTTGTGGGAACAGTAATGAATAAGGGTTTGTTGATATTTTTGTGAGAATTATCAAACAGTTCCTGAATGTTATAACAGGATTTATAAACCGCCATTCTTACAGCCTTGGCGGTATCGATTACAGAACCTCCACCAATAACGACTATTGTATCTGGCTGAAAATTTTTGACATAATCAAGCGCTTTTTGACAACTCTTTAAAGAAGGATTGTTTTCTATATCTGAAAAACATCGGAAATCTTCCAGCGAATTATTTAGATCTTCGAAATCTTTAGTCTTTTTAAACCGCTCTGAACATATTATAAAAATATTCTTTTGGCTATTAATAATATTTTCAATATCTTTATAGAAAGAATTTGAAAAAATGATTTTAACAGGATTCGAGTATTTCCACATTATTTTTCTAAAAATTCCATTAAAGATTTTTTCATTACCTCAGGTGAATCAGAAGGTCTTTCCAGATTGTCAATTGTTCCGGGGTTTATTTTTACATGAATAAAATGTGGTTTTTTGTAACTTTTTATATCTTTTAATATTTCTTGAAAATCTTCTATTTCTGATATATCGCTTACACACTTATATCCACACCCTTCTGCTATTTTCGCGAAATCTACTGTGTTGGATGTGTTTGGCTGTCCCCCTGTTGATTCATATCTATTATTATCAAAACATATATGGATAAGGTTCTTTGGTTGATAATATCCAATAGTGGAAAGAGTTCCCATCTTCATTAAAAGAGCTCCATCCCCGTCCAAAATATAAACATTCCTTTCGGGATGCTCTCTTGCGATTCCCAATCCTATTGCGCCTAAACAACCCATCGAACCCATCATATAGAATTTGCCTTTATTATTTACGCATTGATACAATTCTCTACCCGAGAATCCAGTCGCCCCTAAAAGTACATCATTGTCACTAACATTTTCTGAGAGCAATTCTATATACTCTATCCGTTTACTCAGATTATTATCGGATAGAGAACTAACCCTCTCATACTCCTCAAAGTAACCCTTTTTTATTATAAAGGCAAATGGTATAGTATTAGACTCGTAAAATTCCTTAGCTTTTTTTACCGAATCCTTTAAATCAGTTATTTCATCTTCCAATATAATATATGGAATATCAAAAACATCTAATAATTTTAGAATAGTTTTACCCATAACGTAATGCTGTGGAGCGTCTTTCTTGCCTGGTTCAGCGCGCCAGGAAATTAAAAGTAATGCAGGCAATTTATACAGTAATTGTAAAGAAGATAATGGGTTTAAAGCATTACCATACCCATCATTCTGCATATATACGACCGGTAATCTTCCGGATAACGCGAAACCGGCAGCCAATCCCATCGCTTCACCTTCTGAAGAACATAAATAGTTCTCCACATACGCATTATCATCTATATAGTTCAAAGGACATTTAAACACAGAACAAGGAATACCCACAAAAGGTGAAAAACCGGCTTCATATAATATTTTTACAAATACTTCCGCCTTCATTCATTTACTTCCCGGAATCAATGTTATTATTTCTTTAACAGGCATACAAAATTTTTCACACTCTAAAGCTCGTTCGTTTTCTAATATCGTTTCTGCTACTTTTCTCATTGAAGGATAAGCGCTTCTCAGCAATTGATTGGCGTAAATTACTATTCTGACTTCCGCATCAATCAATTCTTTTTCTGTTATCTGATTATATGTGCTGGGAACGGCAACTAAAGGTTTTCTATTTTTGAATTTGTTGTATTCTTCACAAAACTCCAATATTTCACCAGGAGACTTTTCTTTACTATGTATCATTATACCATCTGCCCCCGAAGCAATATAAGCTTTCGCTCTTTCCAAAGCGTCCTTAAGACCAGCTTTTAGTATTAAACTTTCTATTCTCGCGATTATCATAAAATCATCCGTGACCTGCGCTTTTTTCCCGTGGTTAATCTTTCTGGAAACATTTTCTATACTATCCTGGGTTTGTCCTGCTTCGGTACCAAATAGAGAATTCTTCTTTAATCCTACTTTATCTTCAATTATCACAGCAGATACGCCTTCCCTCTCCAAGTTCCTTACCATAAATACAAAATGTTCAGGCAATCCTCCTGTATCTCCATCATATATGATTGGTTTTGTTGTAACCTCCAATATATCATTGAGAGTATTCATTCTTGAGGTTAAATCAACACAACCTATATCCGGTTTTCCTTTTGTAATTGAATCCGTTAAGCTGCTTAACCACATCCCATCAAATTCTTTAATAATGTTATTTTTCTTAAGCTGAGTGTTTTCTACTATCAATCCGGTTAGTCCATTATGAACTTCAAGTATCCGCACTATCTTTTTTGCCCCAAGAAGTCTTCTCAATTTTTTCAACCTTACTTCAGGCGTCGTACCTATTTCTTTTAATCCGATATTTAATTTTGTAGATGATATTCCCGGAGTGTATTTGGGTTCAACGAGCTTGCCGCCCCATTCTTTTAAAGTCTCTACAACTCTTTCTCTTACTTCTCTTTGTACGCCAGTTTGCCAATCATCTCCATGAACCACAAAATCAGGTTTTATTTTTCTTAAATTAGGAACATAATCCAGAGTTTCTTGAGGTATCACTTGAGAAACTCCCTTTATGTTTTCAACTATAATTTTCCTCTGTTCATAGGTAAGAAACGGGAGCCTTTTATAACTAGCAATGGCTTCGTCAGTTAATAAACCAATAATAACCTCACCAAGTTTTTTTGCCTCATTGATAATATTAAGATGTCCCGGATGTATTAAATCCGCGCTCAATGCCGCGTATACTTTTTTCATTTTATCGTCTCCAATTTTCTTTTAATCTTAAAATTTATATAAAAAGTAACTGCTTCAGACATCATATTTGTCCATTATTTTTGAATTTTAATTTAAAGGAATTAGGGGAAAAGTCAAGGGATGTGCAAATAGCTAAAGCTATTTGCATAGTTAGGAAGTTAGAAAGTTAGATAGTTAGGAGGTTTATTTTTTCTTTTTAAGATATTTAACCAAACTACGTGTTCTGCTGTTTAGCGATTTGATATCCAAAAGCAAATCATCGATATTTGACGAAAATCCAAGATTTCTACTTATTATGAGCTGAGTTTCTAATTCCGATAACGAACCAAGTGAGATGTATATATATCTAATATATTCGGTGATTGAATCCCGGGCTGCTCCCTTGCCCCATGGAATAGGTTTATTATAACTTATTCGTGTGTTATTTGAAATCAAGTAAAGACTCCTTAAGTCTATTTTTAATATATCGTTTACCATAATTAGTCTTTAAATATTTTTCTCTTTTTAATGCATCTTGCTGATTTAAGCATGCCTCATAATAGATTAATTTAAGCGGTACTCTGTTTTTAGTTGATTTTACTTTGCCTTCGTTGTGAAATTTTATTCTAGCCCTTAAATCTTTCGTATAACCTACGTAAAATTTACTGTCTTTATCACTTCTTAGAACATAAACATAATACATCGCCTTATTCCACGGGGTGAACTATGTTTGAGGGGTAAGACACTGCGGCTCTTCTCATTTGAGATGTTAATCCATAGAGTTCCTCATCCGGGAAATCTTTTGTTAACTTATATATTTTTGTAACAAGCTTTATCCCTTCCTTCCATATTTCTAAATCTTTATGTGTTTTTGTGTGTTTCCCTTCCACTTCTTCTCCTTTTTTTTGTTTTTTAATTTTAACGCTCTAACCCTCTAACAATTTTATTTTTTTATGTTTTCAAATCTTTTTATTTTACTCATTATACCTCCTTTTTTGTCTTTGGGGAAATGAAGTGTTTATAGATAGATTGATAGGTTTTGTATTTTTAATGATATTTTAGTAAGAGAAATTTTATGAAATTGATTTATAAAAAGTTTATAATACTTTAATCTTCTTTTGCTTCTTTTAAAATTTCCTTGTAAAGAGTTTCTGCAATCCAAAATTTTCCCTTGCTTTTGAGTGAGGATAACTCGGTTTTAAGACTTTGTATGTATCTTTTTTCCTTTGCTTTTATCAAAATTCCTATTGTTCCAACAAATTTTAAGTTTAGACTTCGAGCAACGTCTCGTGCTTCTTTTTCGTCTATAATTAAAAGAGAATCCTGGTATTTTAGAGCTAAAACAATAGCTTCGGATTCACCTTTATCTAAATGAGTATTGAGCAATTTAACTAAAGGGCGATCTTCTATATCTTCAACATGAATCCATTTGGAAGATTTTACCTGTTGGGCTCCTTTCCGTTTCCCTCCTTTTTCTACAACTTCTTCCCACACTGCTCTCGGGACAACTATTTGTTCTTTTTTGAATATATCTCGTAACAGATTTAGTTTGCCGATCGAACTTAAACTAATTAGCACAGAAGAATCACATACTATTTTCAATCTATTTTCAATCCAATCCCTTTAAAGTCTGAATATCTTTTTGTAATTCGTCAACATCATAATTGCGGGGTATCTTCTCTTTCCCCAAAAGATTGTGAAATTCCCATTTATTCATTCCGGCCATTTCACGAGCTTTTCCAAAGCTAAGTAATCCTTTTTCATAAAGCCTGAGAGATAACTCTCTTTTGAGCCTTTCCGGGATTTCTTTCTTTGGTATTTTTAGAGACCGACTTAATTCTTCAGGTATTTCTATATCTAATTTAGGCATAATTACCACCTCTCTAAAGTTTGGTATACTTAAATAATAAATATTAGTAGGAGAAAGTCAATAGTTGATAAATGTTTAATTGTTGAGATTGTATATATCAATTTTGGTTGACTTAAAAACAAAATTTAATTCTAAGTCAAGTATCGTTTACTTATAAGGAAGATGTTCGAACATGAACTTCTTCAGAACGAACGATATCGGCTGCGTATTTGGCGCAGGCTTTAACATCTTCTATAGTTAAATCCGGTGCGAAATCGCAACTTTCGTCTGCAAGGAAACGCATTAACTTTATAATGTTACAGTTTCTTCAAAAGAAAGAGATTCTGCTGCATACGCAAGAGCTGCCTGGATATCATCTTCCTTAATGTTAGGGTAGGCATCTAACAAATCATTTTTAGAAATACCCTCACTTAACTTTTTTAAAATCAATTCTACGGTTATCCGAGTTCCCTTAATTACAGGCTTTCCCAACATTATTTTTGGATTGACCTCTATTTTCTCTTTTGGATTCATTTTCCCTCCCGTTGTTTTATATTCTAATTTAACATGATTTTTAGAATTTTCAAGATTAAATATTTCTTTCTCCATTTTTTTTCACCAATCAACTAATTTCCAAACTAACTAATAACTAACCCTCGGGTTAACTGCCATGCTTCGATGTCTTCGAATTTTTCTATTTTACTCATTTACCGCGTTTATAGCGTTCATAAAGTTTATTGTGTTTGTTGAGTTGTGTTGCATCTTAAATAATTAAAAAGTTTTTATAATTTTTTTAAAAACTCGCTTACGGTAATTATTTTTATGCTTTTGAATTTCCGAATTTCAAGTAAATGCTTATCGCCTGTTACAATATAATCAGCTTTGCCATCTATGGCACATTCAAGAACTCTGTTATCTGCATCATGTTTACAAATAGAAAAGCTACTTTTTATCTGACAAACTGTTCCGAATTCTTTTAAGTGTTCTAATATAATGTTTGCGTCTTTTTCCAATAATTTAAAAGATTTCTGCTCTGATGTTAATACATTTTTTAATTCTCTTAGGAGATGCCTTGAGGTTAAAAAGATAATTTCTCTCTTTCGGGCATAGTTTATTATTTCTTTTGGTTTTCCCGTCCAGAATATTCCGGAAATGAGAACGTTCGTGTCAAGAACTACTCGCATCTCAGCGACTTTTTCTGAAAGATTCTACGATATTCGCTATTTCTTTTTCCGAAAGATTTGAAAATCCTTTTTCTTTTGCCAAATTGAGAGCCCACTCATCAAATTCAATCCATGTTTTTGCTTCTTCTTTCTGTCTAAGAAATCTAATAAAATCTAATACCTCTTGAATAAGTTGTGGCGGCAACTTGTCAATTTCTTTTTTTATAAATGATTTATTTTTTGTTATGAGTGCCATTTCGATAATCTCCTTTTCATATTATTTATAAGCATATATTGAGGAAAAGTCAAGGATGGGGTTGGGTTTGTAGTGTTCATAGAGTTTATTGGGCTTGTTGAGTTGTCAGTGCTGGACTGTTTACCCAAACAATTTCTCTGTTAGTTTATTTTTTGAGATTTCGAGATGGTTAGCTACACTTAATAATATGCTATTCAGAGTACCGATTTTCAAATTCTTCTGTGCTGGAATTGTAATATGATGTTCACCTTTTTGTAGTGTTGTTAATCTTATATGTGAACCTGTTTGTCTCGTGGATTTGTAACCAAACACACTTAATTTTTTTGCCAGTTCGTGTCCACTTATATCCCTGGGGATTTTCATTAAGATTAAAGGGTTAAGACTTCGTCTTTTACAATATGTAAATTGACTATCTCGGGGATTTTGTCTTCCTCAAAGTGACATTTGATCGCGTCTTTTATCATTTCTTTTAATTCTTCAATAGTTTCACCTTGAGTAAATATTGAGAAACCCGGAGCTTCCGCTTCATACCCTCCCTCTTCCGATTCTGATACTATAAAAATTATTTCTTTCATTTTTTTCATATTTCCTCCTACCATATTATTATATTCTAATTTAATGTGAATTCAAGAATTTTCAAGATTAAATATTTCTTTCTCCATTTTTTTTCACCAATCAACTAATTTCCAAATTAACTAATAACTAACCCTCGGGTTAACTGCCATGCTTCTATGTCTTCGAATTTTTCCATTTTACTCATTTATCGAGTTTGTAGTGTTCATAGAGTCTATTGGGCTTGTTGAGTTTGTTGGGTGTTAGGGATGTGGGATTATGGAGATTATCACAATTTGCCTTCTTTTTTTGCCATAGTAAAAGAATATCCTGTATGCTGAGGGGGTTTTTTGTTGCGCATACGCTTCAAAGATATCTTGATTGTTATGACCTTTTATTGAGTGGTACTTATGCGTACGCAAAGATGGATGTCTCGGGTTGTCTCTCAACAGCTTAAGAGATTTTACTATAGATTTGAACCGCGATATTTTACTTCTGTCTCTTTTTAGATTTCTTAATTGCTCCTCTGCCTCTTTGGTAAAAATGAGGGTGAAAGTCATAGTTCTTTTAGGAATTTATCCAATTTATCAGTCTTTGTGAGTCTTCCCTTTTTAATATCAGCTAAGCCCTTTAATAAGGAATTTAACGCAGATTTATCCTTGAACAACCAGGCTTCCTTAGCGGGTATTCTAACTAAAGGTTTTAATATTATTTCATCCTCTTTTACATATATTTCAAATTCCTCTACCTCTTCCGGCAATTTTTCGAGAGATTTTGAGATTGTAATTCTTCCCCTCTTATCAACCTTCTTTATATCTACAAGTTCAGGCTCCCTTTCTTGAATTTTTTTCATAAAAACTCCTTTTTTGTAATGTACCCATTTTGGGTAATTTGTCAATACCCTAAAATGTGGAGTTCGTTGGGTGTAATGAGTGCGGAGTGCTACGCCAAAACCAGTTTATTGAATTTATAATACTACTATTTCATCCGACTTTTGTATTATCTTGTCTTTTGTTATTATTCCCGCGCTATAGAATCTGGCTGTTGCAACTATGATCCGGTCACGTATCTCTTTGATGCTCTTAATCCGCATTGTTTCTTCAAAGATTTCAGCACTAAAACCAACAATTTCAAATTCCGGTTCATTCTGAATAATTTGAAATATTTTATTGAATTCAAACTTAACCTTGGCTTTTTCGCTAACATCCAGTGCTTACGATAAAACAATAGTTGGAATAAGTAAACGACCCTCTAACTCACGTATATTATCTATTTTATCTTTAAACTTTCTACTGAGTCGTTTGTTGCCGGTGAAATACCAGATTAAAATATGAGTGTCAAGTACATAAAGTTTGACCTGAGCCATCAGCTTGGACGGTCAAAACTCTTTTGGGTCTCGAAATAAACTTTTCTTAGATCTATCAATGATCTCTTCGGTTATATCTCCTCCTTTGACACTGCCGAAGAGGGATAATTTAGATATCCCCTTTTTCTCTGCGCTCTCAGTTTCCTTTAAGAAGTCTCTTTTGAGCTTTTCTACTTCACTCTCTAATTTATCAATTTTTTTGAGTATGGTTTCATTTGTTTTAATCGACATAATTTAAAATAATATAATAAACAATACTTGTCAAGTACTGTGGTGGGAAGTGCTGGATACCAAGTATTGAGTAGTATTAAAATCAGGGTAAGAAAATAAAATGTACGAACGTACTTTACTTTTCTAAAACTTTTCTCAGATATTCACCGTAATTGTTTTTATTGTACTTTTCAGCGATTCCCAGCAATTTTTTCTCATTAATGAATCCCATCCTATATGCAATCTCTTCAATGCAGCCTATTTTTAAACCCTGACGACTTTCTATTGTAGCTATATATTTTCCCGCTTCCAATAAATCATCATATGTTCCCGTATCCAGCCAGGCAAAACCTCTTCCTAAAAGTTTTAAATTTAATTTTTTTCTTTTCAGATATTCTTTGTTTACCTCTGTAATTTCTAATTCTCCTCTGGCAGAAGGTTTTAATGATTTTGCTATATCAACTACATTGTTATCATAAAAATATAATCCGGTCACAGCATAATTTGATTTTAATTTATCCGGCTTCTCTTCAATCGATATCACATTGCAATTTTTATCAAATTCAACCACACCGTATCTTTCGGGGTTGTTTACATTGTATCCAAAAATCACACCACCTCCCTTCGTTTCAATTTGCTTTACCGTACTTTTCAATAATTCCGGCAGCCCATGCCCATAAAAGATATTGTCACCCAATATCAAACAAACATTATCAACATCAATAAAATCTTCAGCTATTATAAACGCTTCTGCTATCCCGTTAGGCTCTGCCTGTTCCTCGTAACTGAATTTTAAACCAAGCCGGGAACCATCTCCGAATAATTCTCTATAACGTTCTAAATCTTTTGGGGTAGAGATTATTAAAATATCATTGATACCAGCCAACATTAGAACCGAAAGAGGATAATATATCATTGGCTTGTCATATACAGGTAAAAGTTGTTTTGTTATTACATGGGTTATGGGATGTAACCTTGTCCCTTTCCCTCCGGCTAAGATTATGCCTTTCATTGATTTAAATTCCTTCCGGATTTTTTAAATTGAAGCGTTAAATGTATAAATATCATATTTGTCCAATATTTTTGAATTTTAATTTACGGGAATTAGGGGGAATGTCAAGGGATGTGCAAATAGCTAAAGCTATTTGCATAGTTAGGAGGTTAGATAGTTAGGAGGTTTATTTTTTCTTTTTAAGATATTTAACCAAACTGCGTGTTCTGCTATTTAGTCCTTTAATATCTAAAAGTAAATCATCGATATCCGTTAAAAATCCAAGATTTTTGCTTATGATTAGTTGAGTCTCGAGCTCCGATAATGAACCAAGTGATATGTATATATATCTAATGTATTCGGTGATTGAATCCCGGGCTGCTCCCTCGGATATGTTTGAAGGGTAGGAGACCGCCGCCCTTCTCATCTGGGAAGTCAATCCGTAAAGTTCTTCATTCGGAAATTTTTTTGTTAACTTGTATATTTTTGTAACAAGCTCTATTCCTTCTTTCCATATTTCTAAATCTTTATGCGTTTTTGTATTTATCCCTTCCATTTCTTCTCCTTTTTTGTGCTTTTCTTATTTCAACTTCCTAACGTCCCAACATTCTAACTTCCTAACAATCTCATACTAATGTCTTCGAATTTTTCTATTTTACTCATTATCCCTCCTGGGTTTTTTGAAAGTTAGAAAATTTCCGATCACAAAATTAACTGGTCCAGACTTTTTTTATAGAATAATCCTTTACTCCGTATTTAGAAAACAATTCCCTTATCGCGGATTCCTTTTTGGCATCAACCAAAAATACACCGGGAGCTACCTTTTCCTTTTCTTTACTAATTAGACTTGACTTTAACTCGTATAATTTCCTTATTACGGCTCTCCTATTCTTTTCTCTTAAACCTTTAAGAGAATAAGAGCATAGAAACTTCGGCTTTAAGATATCTTTGAATTTTCCTTTGAAAAAATAGTCCATCTTTACCCATATCAGTATACCCTCTTTGGCTACTTCCCAGAGAAAATCAGTTTCAACATCACTTTCTTTAACATTATAGAAGGTAAAGGAAAACGAATGTTCCATCGAATACTTTTTAGCTATATCTGACGCTATTTTTCTCGCGACCTTTGATTCTTCGCCTATTTCGGGGTTACCGGAACTTCTTGTGACCAGAAGTAGATCAATATCACTTTTCTTTGAAACATCTCCGGTTACAGCGGAACCAAAGAGAACAACACCCAGAAGATTTGGTATATCCGAAGATCTATTTACAAATTCCATCAGAGGTTTTTTAAAATCTTCGTATATACTCATTTTACCCATTCTTCGATTTCTCCAATAATTTTTTTACATTCATTCGAGATATCTCCGTTCCCTTTTCCCCCGTACCATCTTCCATGTCTGAATGTATCCATCTTCTCAAAAATTTCCGCAATCCTATCTTCCCCTAACTCCCTAAGCTCTCTACATAATCCAACATGAGTATTTAAGTGTCGGCCATACTTCTTCTCCATGCCATAGGCAATTAAATGCTGCAGCAACCCATAAGTCAATTCTACTATCGAGGCAACGTGCTTTCCTTCCTTATCAGGCAGCAATTTGTTAAGACTATTTTTTATTTCATTAGCCTTCTTTCTGTGACCATCAGCATTCATTTGTCGCTCCGTTGACATAATAATACGTATTTTGGCATTTTTGTCAATAGGATGACACTTATTTTTAGTAAATATTATTATTAAATAGTAATACTGAATATATAAGAACCGTCAATTGAGTGACTTTTTTATCTTCTTTGGAGCATATATGTCATTAGAGTGGTAAGGAGTGCGGAGTGCCGGGTTTGAAGATTGGGACATAGTAGATAGTTAAAGAGTGCTGAGTGCTGGGGCAAATTGCTTGTAAGCCTTGCAATATTTCTCTTTATAATAATTTTACTGTAAATTCCTATTTAGGGCTTGACGTAGAAGAAAAATATGCTATAAATTAAGCAGGATAAATAGCTCGATTTACGAGATTGAGAGTAAAACTAAAGCTATGTTTATATGTAATTCTAAACAACAAAGAAGGTATTAAAGGAAGAGCTTAGGGGTTGGATGCCAAATGAAAGTAGGCCACCCGGGTCTTGCTTTTTATGGCAAAAAATTGTAAAATAAAATTTAATCGAGATAGAAAATTAAGAAATGAAGAAAAAAATCTATTGAGAAGAGAAGGCAAGTTAACGGATTATATTTCGGGTATAGGGTTCAGAAACGTGAGATCGCAAGGAAGGAAGGAGTAAATCGGAGATTCGTGGATAACTGGACACAAACACCG
>Ga0315539_1002618_pt1 | contig 12912 bp, 12 predicted proteins | sample SalMarSW160150MG_FD_203097 | JGI IMG/M metagenome (GOLD analysis project Ga0315539, IMG submission 203097) | Salt marsh sediment microbial communities from the Plum Island Ecosystem LTER, Massachusetts, United States - Salt Marsh Sediment SW1601-150 ... | reverse complement strand
TAAAATAAAAGAAAAATTAAATCAGATATTGGCAAAACACACAGGCCAGCCGTTGAATAAGATTGAAAAAGACACTGACCGCGATTTTTGGTTAAGTGCTCAAGAAGCCAAAGATTACGGCTTAATCGACCAGATTATTAAAACAAAGAAATAGCTCGTTTTAATCAATTAAATTTAAATTAAAAAGACTGCTTTCCTTCAGGAAAGCAGTCTTAAGTTAAGGGGATAAAAAATAATAATTCTTGACAATCATCTTTTTTATGCTATCATTTAAATAGAAAATAATGGTTCATTTAAAATAAAAAATTAAACAATTTTGGCTGTTAAAGGCCAAAAAGGAGGAAAAGATGGATAGAGGTAATTTGAAGATTTTTTTGGCTTGCGCTTTGGGTGCAGGGGTTGGGACGTTGATTGCGTTGAGTGTTTCAGTATATTTCTGGTGGATCGGAGTGGTTATCGGCGGATTCGTCGGACATCTATCTTACAAATTTAAAGCCGTAGTAAGGGCTGGGCGTCAAGCGTGGCAATCAGTTGTTAGATGGCGACAAAGTATGGAATTAAAAGCAGCGATAAAGTTTTTCTTTTGGTTTTATTTACTAGCATCATCTGCTATTATTTCATTAATACTACCACTTTTTTTATTATTGGAGCTAGAAATAAAACTTAGCAGTTTTATTCTATTGGTTGCTTTAATGATAGCTGGTGGAGGTATATTCGCTACTTATTTGATGATACTTGATAGCACTACAGAGGAAATATTAAAAGAGAAAGAGAGGACACGCCTTTGGCTCAGAAAATTTGTTAATCCTGTTTCAGTTTACTTCTATTGGCTTCCCCGAGGTGTATATTTTGGCGGTAAACGCTTAATTCAAAAGAGCCCAATTGCAATAATCACTTTTTTCCGATTTATCAAGACAGTTTTTGTCTTAATACATTCGGAAATCAGGTTATTGTGCGGGGTAGACGCAGCGATTGGGACTGTTATTGGCTACTTTTCTGATCATGTTTTAATCGGAGCCATTGCCGGCGGAATTATCGGAGTCCTGAATTTTGAGCTTATCTCAAAACGATTATTCCATATAGTTCCTGCCAGACGAACTTAACAAATCTCGCAAATAAAGGCCGAACGAATTTCGTTCGGCCTTTTTATTTTCTAAGATAATTTCTATTTGTTGCTTGCTACCGCATGCGGTAGCAAGAATAATTTCAAGATTCAAAAATACTGAATTAATATCCAAGTTATATTAATAAACCGATTTTTCTTTTAACTTCTTCTAATTTTTTCTGGGATTTTTCAAAAGCTTTTTCATTTCCCTCTTTGATAACAGCGAGTATTTTCGGCTTTAAGATTTTGGCTTTTTCATCTTGAAATTCTTTTAGTTTTTTAATCAATACTTCAGCCAAAGATTTTTTAAATTCAGAATAGGTTTTATTTTTGAATTTGCTTTCGATTTGCGTCATCGGCAAACCGGAGAAACCTTCATAAATTAAAAGCAGATTAGAAACAGCCGGCTTGTTTTTGGGGTCAAAAACGATTTCTTTTCCGGAATCAGTGACGGCGGTTTTTATTTTCTTTTTAATTTCTTCTTCCAAGTCGTCTAAAAATAGGCAGCTGTCAGGTTCAGATTTGGACATTTTTTTATCAGGATTATCTAATTTCATCAGCCGCGGAACTTTCGTCAATAATGGTTTTGGCTCAATAAAGGTTTTGCCGAATTTTTTATTGAATTTTCTGACTAAAGTTCGGGTGAATTCCAGGTGCTGGAGTTGATCATCTCCTATTGGCACGAATTCCGCGTCATAAAGAACAATATCGGCCGCCATTAAAACTGGATAATCAAAAAGCCCGACATTGATATTTTTCGGTTGTTTTTGAGATTTATCTTTGAATTGGGTCATCCGTGCTAATTCGCCAAAAGGAGTAAAATTATTTAAAACCAAAGCCAATTCCGAATGAGCGGGGATTTGGGATTGGACAAAAATCGTTGATTTAATCGGGTCAAGGCCAGCTGCTAAATAATTAGCGACCAAATCAAAAATTTGGTCTGATTTTTCTTTGGGCTCGTAATCTTCATTTAAAGAATGAAGGTCAGCCACAAAAAAATAACACTCGTATTTGTCGGAATTTTGCAATTCCACGAAATTTTCCAGAGCACCCAAGTAATTTCCTATATGTAGTTTTCCAGATGGCATTACGCCAGAAATTAAAATTGGTTTGCGAATTTTATTTGAATTTTGGATCATAATAAAAAAATTTTATCATAAAATTGAGCACCGAGCACATAATCTTGTTATGTGCTCGGTCAAGGTTTTCTAGATAAATTTTGTTCGTATTCTAGACTCCAAAATTTATAGAAAGCCCTAAACTTCAATCACCACCGGTAGAATCACCGGTCGCCTCTTGGTTTTATTATACAAAAATTGACCAATTTGTTCTCTTAATAATGACTTTAAATAATCAGCGTCAATCGGCTGATAATGGGGAATCCGCATCACGGTATGCTTGATTTTATTCCTTAAATCTTCAACAAATTCTTTGTTTTCTTTCAAATAGATGAAACCGCGGGAAATAATATCGGGGTTTTTCAATAATTTTCCGGTTTGCCGATCAAGAGTAATAATAAGAACAACCATTCCCTCCTGGGACAGAGCTTTTCTGTCTCTCATCACGACTTCTTCCACATCGCCAACTCCAAGACCGTCAACCATCACATAATAAGCCGGTACCGTTTCTTTAGAAATAGAGAAATTATCCTTGGTAAATTTAACCACCTGGCCGTTGTCTATAATAATGGTGTTTTTCTTGGGCACGCCAACTTCACTGGCTAATTCGGCGTTTTTAGAACGCATAAAATAGTAGCCGTGAGTGGGTAAGAAAAACTTCGGATTAATCAGTTTAATAACTTGTTTCAATTCTTCTTGGGGCGCGTGGCCGGAAGAATGGAAATCAACAACCATTGATTGATGAACATCCGCGCCCTGACGAGCTAAATTATCCTTCAATACCTGAACTGCTCTCTCATTTCCGGGGATAACCGAAGCCGAAAAAATTACCGTATCGCTTAGTCTGATTTTGACAAATTTATGTTCGCCATTAATGATTTTCATCAAGCTGGCGTTGGGTTCGCCTTGAGCGCCGGTTGATAAAATTAAAAGCTGGTCATCTTTATATTTATTGATATCTTGAATGGGAATAGTGCTTTGTTTTTTAATTTTTAAATGACCTAAATTTTGGGCAATAGTGATGCTATTTTTCATTGAAGCGCCGCTGATAGCTACATAGCGTTTTTGTTTTTCGGCAATTTTGATAATTTCGGCAATTCTGGTTAACAGCGAAGCGAACATTGCAATAATAATTCTTCCTTTGGCTTTTTTAAGAATATCTTCAATGTTTTTTTCCACTACTCTTTCGGATACGGAAAAACCCGGCACTTCCGAATTGGTGCTATCGAGAGAAAGAGTGTGGATACCCATTTCTCCGATTTTTTTAAAAATATCTAAATTTCGAGGATTACCATTTTCATCATAGTCAAATTTAAATTCAACGATATGACATATATTGCCAACGGGTGTTTTTAAAACCATTCCAAAAGCGTCGGGCACGTTGTGTTCAATAGCGAAAATTTCCGCTTGAAAATAACGGGAAATTTCAATTTTATCCCCGGCTTTAATAACTTCAATGTTTAATTTCGGAGCATTAGTAAATTCTTCCTGCCGTTTTTCAATAATGGCTTTGGTAAAAGCGGTGGTGTAGATAATTGGATTGCCAAGTTTTTCAGTTAAATAAGGAAGAGCGCCGATATGGTCGTAGTGAGCGTGGGTGAGGAAAAGCGCCTGAATATTTTCTTTTTTCGGCTCCAAATAAGAGATATTAGGAATGATGAAATCAATGCCGGGAGTGTCTTCTTCGGGGAATTGCAAACCAGCGTCAATAATGACGATTTCGTCTTTGTATTCAAAAAACATCATATTCCTGCCGACTTCTTCCAAACCGCCAAGCGCCGCAAATTTCAGATAATTTTCTATCTTTTCCGTTTGTCTTTTTGTCTGCCTGCCGCCCGCCTGATGGTGAGGCAGGGTAGACATGGGTTTTTGATATTTTCTCGGTGTCATTTTTTTGTGCCCAGGGTGGGAGTCGGACCCACATGGTCTTGCGACCGCACGCCCCTGAAGCGTGTACGTCTTCCAGTTCCGTCACCTGGGCGAAAATGGTTTATTTTAAAAAACTAAATTTTTCAGGATTATTTATAAATTCCAGGTAGAGTGATTTTTTAAAGTTTTTTGTTTTAGAATCAGTTAATTTATTGGTAATTTTCCCTATTTTTTTGTAGTTTAAATTTTTAATTTCTCCATTTTGCAAAATATAGTAAGCGGCGCCGTGTTTGCTTTTCAAAAATGAATAATCAGATTTCACTTTATCGGAAAATACATTAGCGACGATTAAGGGTTTTTTAGAAGCATTAATTATTAAATGATTATAAAAAGCCAGGATGATTATTTTAGATTTTTCCCCAAGGGTTTTTAAAATTATTTTTTTAGCTGAGTTTTTGGGGCCTTGAATTAAAAAAGTTGCTCTCCCCGATAGAACCTCATAAATTTCCGGCGTTCGGTGCCAATGCCCCAGCGTTTTGTTAAATTCTCCGCCAAAGACAAAAGGATAAATAACAGTTATGTCATACCGCAATCCGTTTGATTTAAACAGATTTCTGTCTTTTTTAAAGCAAATTCCCCGATACAGAAGATAGGCATTTTTATTATCTAAAGACTTTTTGATTAAAGAACTCTGGTAAAGATTCGGCTTTAATTCTTTTATCTTCCTGACGCCAAAGGAGAAATTTAAATTATTGCTTAAAACAAGCTTACCATTTTTAAATTGAATTGGCAAACCGCTGGTTTGTTTAAGATTAATTATCATGCTATTTAAAAACTTTTATCGTTTTAATGTACCAGTCAGAGACATTGTTAAATCTGGCGCTGGGGACCGGAATATTATTTTCTTCAAAGCCTTGGAGTTTATTATTGGTGATATAAATATAGTTTCGGGAAAACAGGAAAATAACGGGCTGGTCATCGGTGAGGATGGTTTGAAAGTTTTTATAATCAACGAGGCGTGACTGTTCGTCAAAATTTCTTCTGATTTTTTCTATTAGATTGTCAACATTTTGGTTCTCGTAAAGCGAAAGATTTAAGCCGGGATAAAACCTTTCCGAAGAATGCCAGAAAGAGAATAAGTCCATATTTCTTCCAAAAATATTGCCGAAAAGAATCATTTGATAATCGCGATTTTTAATGGGCTCATCCAAAGAAGCCATCGCTGTTATATTGAGTTTGACGCCGATTTTTTGCCAATCATTTTTTAAAATATCAGCGGTCTGGATAAACAATGGATTTTCCGGGATGATTAAATTAAATTCTAAAGTTGTAGTTGCTTTTCCTTCTTTTTTCTCTCTAATACCATTTCCATTTAATTTCCAACCTTCTTTTTCTAAGACCTCATTGGCTTTCTCAAGAGAAAATGAATTTTTTTCAGCCAAAGCCGGGTCATATCCTTCCATCGTCGGACTTAAAGGACCAAAAACTTCTATTGCCTGGTCGTTGAAAACGTTATTAATAATATTTCCTCGGTCAGTAGCGTAATTTAAGGCTATCCGGACGTTTTTATCTTTCAGAGCGTCATTAGCATTCTGGTTTAAAAACACCGCATAATACCTTGGTAGCCACAAAACAAATTCCTGATGCGGAACAATGATTTCCTTTAGGGTTTCCGGACTAAGACCGGCCAGTCCGTTAATTTCACCTTTATTGAAAGCATTTTTAGCTTTTTCTTCGTCTTGATAAAAATTGATATTAAATTTTTTCAAGTAAGGTTTTTTGACCGCGTATTTGTTTTGGACAAGCTGGTAAGAAATTATGAAGCCGCCTTTTTGTTTTTTATAAGAGAGATATTTGAATGGGCCGGAACCTATTGGCTCCAAATTATAATTGGAGAGTTTTAAATTAGCGACCGGGACATCAGCAAAAATATGTTTAGGAATTGGTCTCAAATCTTTAAGAGTGGCTTCAAAAAATGAATAAGGAACGGGCAGAGGGAGAATAAATTCTCGTTCGCTAACCCGAGATTTAGAAGTATCTATGCCTTTAAAGCTATTAAAAAGCAAAGACCGTGTATCAGGATTTTGGATGGTTTCAATGGTGAAAATAATATCATCGCTGGTTATTTTTTGGCCATCGCTCCAGAATAAATTGTCTTTTAGCCGGATTCTAATTATTTTTCCTTCTTCTTCAAATTTGTAACTTTCCGCTAAATCTAAAACATCTTCAAAAAGTAGTTCAATTAAGTCTCTGTCAGCGTCAGAGCTGGCTAAAACCGGATTAACAAAAATCGGCTGACCAACCATTCCTTCGGTAAATTCACCGCCTTCAATCGGAGCGGAAATGGTCTTTTGGCTGATTAAACCGGCTAACAAAAACACTAAACTGACAAAGAAAACCGCCGAAAAGGTTATAAAGAGCCAACGTTCTTTCCCGGAGAAAGATTGAAAAATTTTCTTAAGTTTTAATAACAAGGTTCAAGATTGATAAGGCGATAAAAACAACGAGTAAAAAAATAATTATAAAAAATATTATGCGTTCCAGTCCTCGCCTAGTTTGATAAAATTCGCCTCCGTGGCCGCCAAAAATTCCGGACATGCCGCCGCCTCTTTCCTGAAGGAGAATTAAAACAATTAAAATTACAGATATTATTATTTGTATATTGGTTATCATCTGATTTCAGACCGCTCTCTTAAATAACGATTTAGCGGAGAAGTTTATGATTATATTGATAAAGCTTACTATCAAAGTCGCAAAAAGTAAAGGCTTAAATGAAGTGTAGCTGATGGTGATATCAGTTGATAACAAATCTAAAATAAATAAGGTTAGGGCATTGACCAAAATAATACCTAAACCCAAAGTCAAGAAAACAATCGGCGAAAGAATTAATTTTAGAATGGGCCTGACAAAGATGTTTATCAAAGTAAAAATCAAGGCAGCCATAGCTAATCCTTTCAAGTTTAACGAAACCGAAAATCCATCAATAAAATAATCAGCTATCAAAAAAGCGACAATATTTGAGAAAAATAGAAAAATGATATGACTGATAAATCTCATAATTAAATTTTATCACATTAGATATTTTAATAAACTTTGGCCGGTCATTTCTTCTGGTTTTTTAAGATTAAGCAGCTCTAAAACTGTCGGCGCCACATCAGACAAAACGCCGATTACTTCAGCAGCTTCTTTTTCGGCCATAGTCTTGTCTTTTTCTTGCTGAAATTCTTTGGAAATCAGATAAAAAGGCACCGGATTATTATCATGTTTGGTTTCAATTTCGCCGGTAGCCGGGTCAAACATTCTTTCAAGATTGCCGTGGTCAGCCGTGATAATTAAAACAGCATTTTGGTCGAGAACCGCATCAATGACTTTTTTCACCGCTTCATCAAGAATTTCAACGACTTTTTTCGTGGCTTTATAATTGCCGGTGTGAGCGATAATATCGGAATTAGCGTAATTTACCAAAATAAAATCAAAAGCTTTTTCTCCAATAGCGGAAATTAAACGATTGGTAATTTCTTCAGTCCGCATTTCCGGATGGTCATCCGGTTTCAAATCCATTCTGGAAGGGATAAGAACTCTAAACTCATTTTCAAACGGTTTTTCCTCTAAATTATTAAAAAAGTAAGTGACGTGAGCGTATTTTTCAGTTTCAGCCAGCCGAAGCTGGATTTTTGAATTTTCGGCGATAATTTTTCCTAAAGGATTTTTTGCTTTTTCCGGCGGAAAAGCGACATTAACCTTAAAATCATCGCGATAATTTATCATCGTGGCAACGTAAAGATTTTGAAATCGTTTAACTGGAAATTCTTTAAAATCTTGATTGATAAAGGTTTCCACGATTTGGCGCATCCGGTCTTCCCTGAAATTGAAGAAAATAAGACTGTCATTATCTTTAATCCCCCGATTTTCGGGAGCCAAAAGCATGGGCTCGACATATTCATCAGTGAATTTTTGATGAACAGCTTTAATTTGCTCTTCATAATTTTCTACTAACGCTGAATCGCCGGTTAAAACCCGATAAGCTTTTTCGATTCGGTCCCAATGTTTGGCGCGGTCCATCGCGTAAAAACGGCCGGCCAAACTGGCGATATTTTTTGTTTCTTCGCCTAAACTTTTGATAACTTCCAAACTGGAATAGGGTGGGCTGTCGCGGCCGTCGGTGAAAAGATGGAGAACGTAATTTGCTTTTTCCTGCTTGGCGAATTTAATCAATGCTAAAAGGTGTTCCAAACTGGAATGAACATAAGTCGATGACGCGCTTAAAAGTCCAATAATATGAACAAAGGAATTATTTTTTCTGGCATGTTCAAAAGCGCCTTTGAAAGCCGGATTTTTAAAGAAAGCGCCGTCTTTAATCGCTAAGCTGATTCTTGGGAAATTTTGGAAAATTACCCGACCCGCGCCTAAAACAAGGTGGCCAACTTCGCTGTTGCCTTCTTCGTTCCAGGGAAGCCCGACGGCAATACCTGATGCCTGAAGCAATCCGCAAGGGTAAGAATATTTTAATGAATTGATTGTTTTGGGATTGGTGGTATAAATGGGGTTGGATTCGTTTTTTTCACCCTCTCCCCAGCCGTCCAAAATCATTAGAACCACAGTTTTATGCATTGATTTTATTCTACTCTCTCATCTTTTAATTTTAAAGGGCGAGAAGTTGACTTTTCAGATAGAAGAGGTACAATAAAATTATTAAAGGTTTATAATTAAATTTATTAATTAATTTCCCTAACCAATTCAGAAAGTACTCGCGGTTAAACTATTTCTATGGCTTCAAGTTTTTCAAATTTCTGTCTTAAAACTAACTTTGTTAGGCATTTTTCTCTTTAAGTCATAAGTTATTTTAGTTTATTCGCGATTACTTTTACCCGAAAAAGTTTTTTAGGGTTCCTGAAGAAATTAGAGGAAGAATTTTTCATGGAAGACATCCAAATAATTTTAGTGTCGGCCCTGGTTTTAATCGGCGGCGCCTTGGGTTATTTTTTAAGGAAAATCATCGTTTCTAAAAAGGCCCAAGCAATCGAACAAATTATTAAAAAGCAATTAGAAGAAGCTAAAAGCAAATCCAGTGAACTTATCCTTAAAGCTCAGGAACGAGCTGCTGATTTATTGGGTAAGGCCGCGGCTGAAGAAAAAGAAAGAAAAGGTCAGCTTTTGAAAACCGAAGAACGATTAGTGAAAAAAGAGGAAATTTTAGAAAGACAATCAGCTGAAATCAGAACTAAAGACGAGCAGAATCAGGCATTAGCCAAAGAATTAGAAACTACCAAAAATGAGATTGCTAACTTAAAAAATGAAGTTATTGCCCAATTGGAAAAAATAAGCGGGTTTTCTAAAGATGAAGCTAAAGAAGTAATTTTGCGGGATACAAGAGAACGATATCAGAAAGAATTGGTCCAATCTCTTGAAAAACTGGAAAAAGATAAAAGAGAGGAATTAGAAAAAAAATCTTTAGAAATTATGACCACGGCGATTCAACGTTTAAGCCGTTCTCATGTGGCAGACGTAACCACTACCGCTTTTGATTTGAAAAGCGAAGACTTAAAAGGAAAAATTATCGGCCGAGAAGGAAGAAATATCAGAGCTTTAGAAAGATTAACCGGCGTGGAATTAATTATTGATGAGACGCCGGATAGTTTGGTAATTTCTTCTTTTGACCCAGTGAGACGGGAAGTGGCGAAAGTGGCTTTGGGGAAATTAATTGCGGACGGCAGAATCCAACCGGCTAAAATAGAAGAAAAAGTTGAAGAAGCCAAACAAGAAATTAATAAAAGAACCGTTGAAGAAGGAGAAAAAGCCGCTCATGAACTTGGAATTTATAATTTGCCAAAAGAAATCATTCAGCTTTTAGGCCGCCTTTATTTTCGGTCTAGTTTCGGCCAAAATGTTTTGCTTCATTCAATTGAAACAGCTTATTTAGCTTCAATGATTGCTTCAGAATTGGGTTTGAATGTGGAGGTGGCTAAAAAAGCCGGCTTGCTTCATGACATTGGCAAATCCATCGATTATGAAGCAGAGGGCAGTCATGTGGAGTTAGGAAGAAAAATTCTTAAAAAATATGGCATTGAAGAAGAAATAATTAAAGCGGTTGAATCGCACCATGAGGAATATCCTTTCTCAACTTCTGAATCTTTTGTGGTGGCGGCAGCTGATGCTATTTCAGCCGCCAGACCCGGCGCCAGGCGGGACACGCTGGAAAACTACTTAAAGCGCTTAGCCGAGCTTGAAAAAGTCGCTGTTGGCTTTAAAGGCGTAAAAAACGCCTATGCTATTTCGGCAGGTAGAGAATTGCGGATTTTTGTTAAACCGGAAAAAATTGATGATTTCGGTGCCTTGCAATTAGCCCGGGATATTGCCTTAAAGATAGAATCTGAATTAAAATATCCCGGAGAAATTAAAGTAACGGTTGTCAGAGAAACTCGAGCCGTGGAATACGCAAAATAGGGGGTACTTGACGAGGCTTGATTTAGTCAGATAAAATCTATATTATTTAATATATATCAAATAACAGAGAATCAAAGGTCGAGAAAGGTAAAATTTTCATAAATTACCAATAGATATGAACAAACAAGAATTAATTGAAGCAGTCATGAAAGCGGCTGGCATTGAAGTGAAAAAAGACGCAGCTAGCGCTGTTGAGGCGGTTTTTGATACTATTACTCAATCTTTGAGTCGCGGAGAAGAAGTCGCTATCACTGGTTTTGGAAGTTTCAAGACTTCCAAGAGAGCGGCTAGACAAGGTATTAATCCGCGAACCGGCGAAAAAATTCAAATTGCTGCTTCAATCAAACCCAAATTTAGAGCTGGCAAAGCTTTAAAAGAAGCCGTTAAATAAGAATTAATAAATTAAAAAACCCCCGATTCATATCTGGGGTTTTTTAAATGTGTTTTACTAAAGCACTCATCTCCAGGAAAATTTCGTAAGCTGATTTAATTTTTTCAAAGCTCTCCTTTATTAATTCTTGGAATTTGGAAGTATCAAATTGTTTTTCAGACGCAATTAAAAGTGTTGAAGTCGCTGATTCGGTGGAAGTCGCGATTGTAGAAGTTGCGGCCGTGGAAGTTGCATTGGCTATATCTTCTTGGCTCGAAGAAGCGGAAAGATAATCGTTAAGGATGGTTTTAGCTTTTTGGAAAGATTCATCAGCCAGATTTAATTTAGTTTTAGAATCATTTAAAAGCGAATTAAGTTTTTGAGTTTGTTCTACGCCTAAATTGGTTAATTTTTTAATGTCTTTTTCGATTTTTCCAAAACGTTCAATAGCAGTGGCTGAAACTTCTTTTTGTTTCAGAAGTAAAGCAAAGTTTATTATTATCTGAGCTTGAGAATTATATGTTTTTTCTCGCCAATCTTTGAAGTTAATCGCCAAATTTTTTAAATCTTCAGCGCTTCCGGTATTAGAAATTTTTTCCTTTAAATCTTTATTATAATTATTAAAATCAGACAGTTCTTTTAAAAATTCGTTTCTTTTTTGAGTGAATTCTGAATTGTCTTCAATTTTAGCTCCGTTTAAATTATCATTCAGATTTTTAAGTTCGGCGTCAAAAAGATCCGTCACTTTATAAAAAATTTGCTGTTTAGAAACAACTTCATCCGAAACCGCCCCAACAGGAATGGAGAGGGAATTTAGAAAAAACAAAAAACAGATAGCTAAAGTAATTAATAACTTAATCTTTTGGCTCATCAGCAAGCGTTATTTTATCAGTTCATCCAGGAGAGTGTCAATTTGTTTCTCATTGGAAAGAATGTCGGAGTTCTCGGGAGAAGTGCTGGCTTGGGATATTTTTTCTAAAGTTTTTTGGGTGATTTCCTGGGATAATTTGTGATAGTTAATTTCGTTCAAATTGATATTGATTGATTGGTCAATTTGGTCGGCTTCAGCGGAGATATTGGAAGTGTTAAGCCCGGGCAGAATAAGCGGGGAAACTACGGTATTAAGATAGAGAGCGCTGATAAAAACAACTAAAACCAAAACGCCCGCTACCGCCAAACTGCTGGAAAGTTTTAAGCTATTAAACGTCTTTTGCCATAACAAAGAGATTTTAAATAATTTAGGAGTACTGGTTTGGGGAGAATTTAAAATAAAACTAAGAGAACTTTGAGAGTACTCTTTGTCGGGTTGAATCTCTTTCAGGTTTTTTAATTTTTCAACGATATTTTGCATATTATTTCTCTAGGATTTGTCTTAAGCTTTTAAGCGCCCGGTGCTGGATAATTCTTACAGCGGTGGGCGTTTTTTTCAACGCTAAGGCGATTTCTTTCGGCGACATTTCTTCAATGTAACGCATAATAATGACGTCTTGCTGTTCCGGTTTCAGTTGCTTGAGAGCGCTTTTGGCCTTTTCAAATTCTTTTTTTGAATCCAATTTTTCTTCCATTCCCGGATTGCTGATAGCCATTTTTTCCAACTCTTCAATGTCCAGTTCAATTTTTTTAGTCCGGTACATATCAATCACCTGATTTCTGGCAATGCGGTAAAGCCAACTGGATAAAGGAAAGTTTTGATAACTGAAACTTTCAATGTTCTGCCAAGCCTTTAGAAAAACTTGGTGACAGAGATCTTCCGCTTCAACTCTCCTACTTACCTTAATATAGATAAACCGGTAAATTTGGGGCTGATAATGCTTATAAAGCAAGCCAAAAGCCTCTTTTTCGCCTTTAATCGCTCTTTCTATTAAATTTTTCTCGTCCTCTAACATATAAAACGAATATAACCTGCTTTAGTTTCTAATGAATAAATTAATTTTTTGGGAGTATGTTCGAACCTACTTTATCAAAAATTCCTAACTAATGGAAGTTGCCCCGCCGCTCGCCGTCGA
>Ga0315539_1002616_pt1 | contig 12916 bp, 5 predicted proteins | sample SalMarSW160150MG_FD_203097 | JGI IMG/M metagenome (GOLD analysis project Ga0315539, IMG submission 203097) | Salt marsh sediment microbial communities from the Plum Island Ecosystem LTER, Massachusetts, United States - Salt Marsh Sediment SW1601-150 ... | reverse complement strand
GCTTATGGCAAGCGGGAAATGCGGAAAAGTTGCTGTAGTGTTCGATGAAGAAATTCTATAATAGATGAGCTTTTTATGTTAAAGAACATACCTAATATTTTGAGCCCGGATCTCCACAAAATTCTTATGGAGATGGGGCACGGTAATGAAATAGTTATTGCAGACGGAAATTTTCCTGCCGCTTCGGTAGCACAAAAATTAATTCGTCTTGATGGGCATAATGTACCTGAAGTATTGAAAGCAATATTTAAATTCTTTCCTCTAGATACCTATGTTGAATTACCTGTAGGATTAATGGCAGTTACTCCTGTTGATAATATTAAACCGGTTGTTAGCAGGAGTTAAACCAGATGCAAATAAATAGAATAATTCGGATAATAAAATCAATAGGTGGTAATATGAAAAAAGAATTATTGTTTATCGTAAGCCTTTTGTTTCCAATAAACTCTTTGGGGGAAACAATGACCTTTCAGAATCCTAATTTAAGTTCAGATGAGAGAGCTAAAGATTTGATTTCCCGGTTAACATTAGAAGAAAAAGCATCTCTTATGCTTGATGAATCTGCTGCTATCCCACGTTTGGGAATAAAAAAATTCAACTGGTGGAGCGAAGCATTGCATGGCCTTGCCTATAACGGTAATGTTACTGTTTTTCCTGAGCCTATAGGCATGGCTGCTTCTTTTGACGACGAACTTGTGTACCGCATTTTCGATGCTGTTTCAGATGAAGTACGTGCCAAGTACAATGAATCGAGAAAAAACGGCTTAGAAAATCGGCGTTTTTTAAGCCTCTCAGTTTGGACCCCCAACATTAATATTTTTCGGGATCCACGTTGGGGACGTGGTCAGGAAACTTATGGTGAAGATCCTTATTTGACGTCACGGATGGGGATATCAGTAGTAAAAGGGTTACAAGGGCCTTCTGATTCAAGGTATAAAAAGTTATTGGCTTGTGCCAAGCACTATGCTGTTCATTCAGGACCCGAATGGAGCCGACATACCATCAACCTCAATGTCGATCCTCGCGATTTATGGGAAACTTACCTGCCGGCATTTAAGTCGCTGGTTCAGGAAGCCGATGTTCGCCAGGTGATGTGCGCCTATCACCGATTAGACGATGAGCCTTGTTGTGGCAATACCCGCTTGTTGCAAAATATTCTCCGCGACGATTGGGGCTTTAAATACCTGGTTGTTTCCGATTGCGGCGCAATATCCGATTTCTATCATAGCCATAAAGTTTCTTCCGATGCAACCCATGCTGCTGTCAAAGGGGTTTTAGCCGGAACCGATGTTGAGTGCGGGTATGGTTATGCTTTTAAAAAATTGCCTGAAGCTGTAGAGAAAGGTTTAGTTAGCGAAGAAGAGATAAACAAGCATTTGATGCGTGTTTTGATTGGCCGTTTCGATCTGGGAGAAATGGACGACGATGCATTAGTCCCCTGGTCAAAAATTCCCTTGTCGGTGGTCAATTCCGATGAACATAAGAAATTGGCACTGGAAATGGCACGAAAAACAATGACCCTCTTGCAGAACAAAAACAACATTTTACCATTATCCAAATCCGGTAAAAAGATAGCAGTAATAGGGCCTAACGCTGATGATAAGCCTCTTATGTGGGGAAGTTACAATAGTACACCTTTTAGCACTGTAACTATACTCGATGGTATTAAAACAAAGCTCCCCGCCGGAAAGATTATTTACGACAAAGGGTGTGATCTAACAGAGGATATGATCACTGAAAGCGTAATTGGGGAATGTTCTATAGACGGTAAAGCAGGTATTAAAGCCACTTATTGGAACAACCGGGAGTTTAAAGGAGAAGTTGTGTCCACCGAACAGATAGTTAATCCTATCAAATTAACGACTGCCGGACAGCACAAATTCAGCACAGGTGTCCATCTTCAGGAATTTTCTGCCAAATACGAAACGGTTTACAAGCCATCGCAGTCGGGAGAAATTGTATTTAAACTGGAAGCTTGCGGAGGATTTGAGCTTCTTGTTAACGGTGAATCACTCTCTAAATTTGGTACTTGGAGACCGGTACCTAACCGTATTCCATTTAAAGTTGAAAAAGGCAAAGAATATAAAATCGAGGTTCTTTTTAGACAGTTGGAAAACTGGACAGCCAGTCTTAGCCTGAATTTTGGCAAGGAGGTCCCGGTTAAGTTCGATGACCTAATCGAAAAATTGAAAGGTATTGATACGGTTATTTTTGCAGGCGGTATTTCTTCTCAATTGGAAGGAGAAGAGATGCCTATCCAATTGCCCGGTTTCAAGGGTGGTGACCGCACCGATATTGAACTTCCTGCGGTACAGCGTAATTGCCTTAAAACTCTAAAGCAAGCAGGGAAGAAGATTGTTTTTGTGAATTGTTCCGGCTCCGCTATAGGTTTGGTTCCCGAAATCGAAAGCTGCGATGCCATTCTTCAGGCATGGTATGCCGGGGAATCGGGTGGTCAGGCAATTGCCGACGTGCTCTTTGGCGATTATAATCCTTCGGGTAAACTGCCGATTACTTTCTACAAAAACATGCAACAGTTGCCCGATTTTGAAGATTATTCGATGAAAGGCCGTACTTACCGTTTCATGTCCGATCCTCTTTTCCCGTTTGGTTTTGGGTTGAGTTATACAACCTTCTCTGTTGGTAATGCCCAAATCAGCAAAACTGAGATTAAAGACGACGAAAGTGTTGAACTTACTATACCTGTATCAAATACCGGCAAACGCGACGGAACAGAAATCGTACAGGTTTATGTGCGCAAGGTAAACGACACCGATGGCCTACTTAAAACCTTAAGGGGCTTTCAGCGGGTTGACGTTGCTGCCGGCAAAACCCGTCAGGTAGCCATCAACCTGCCTCATACAGCATTTGAGTTCTTCGACAAGTCCAGTGGTAAAATGGCTGTAACTGCCGGAGAGTATGAATTATTATACGGTACAAGTTCAGATAATAAGGATTTAAAAACGATTAATATTACCGTGTTCTGTCAGTCGGTTCAGAAGGAATCAGATGGAATTATAATTATTGCCACGGAAGAAGTTAATGGAATTAAAAAATTGAGACTAAAAGTCTGGGATGATAATATCATTCAGGTTATATCATCGCCGACGAACGAATTTTCCAGCCGGGAAAGTCTAATTATAAATGGGGAAGAAAAACCGTCAACCGAATGGAATTTATCCGAAACCGGGGACCATTTGAATTTGTCGACAAACTCCATTACTGCGAAAGTTGATAAGAATAACTTGAGAGTAAGTTTTTTTGATAAACATGGGCAGCAGATTTTGACCGAAAATGACAAAGAAGCTCATGCATCAAAAGACTTTTCGGAAGATTGTTTCCACATCAAACAATCGTTTCTATACTCAACCGGTGAAACGCTTTATGGTCTTGGTAACTTTCAAGATGCAGATGTTGCTTTGAATGGAAAGAAGATAGCCCTATATCAGAAAAACCGGGAAGATGTTGTTCCTGTTATTATCTCTACCAATCATTACGGATTGCTCTGGGATAACTATTCGTACAGCGAATTTAACGACACACGAGGAAGTTATTATTTATGGTCTGAAGTAGCTGATGAAATAAATTACTATTTCATTTATGGTGAAAAAATTGACAGTGTTGTATCATCATACCGTCAGCTTACTGGCAAAGCGCCCATGTATCCCAAAAGTTTTTTTGGTTACATACAATCGAAGCAGAAATACAATACGCAAGATGAAATTGTCTCTGTTGTGAAAGGTTTTCGTGATAGGAAGTTCCCATTAGATGTGATTGTTCAAGACTGGATGTATTGGCCGCAAGGGCAATGGGGTCAAAAATCTTTCAACAAAGAAAATTATCCTAACCCGACTCAGATGGTGAACAACATTCATAACATGAATGCCAAAATAATTATATCTATCTGGCCTAATATGACAAAAGGAACTCCGGATCAAATTGAACTTGCCAAAATTCACGGTCTGCTTAAGGACGATGAGCATTTGAATATCTTTATGCCCGAAGCGCGACAAATGTATTGGCGACAAGTAAATGATAGTCTTTTCTCAACCGGAATAGACGGCTGGTGGGCAGATTGTTCGGAGGGGTACGATTCCGATTGGGACTCACCTTTTTTTAAATTATCGAATGCGAAGTTGATTGAAGCTAATATCAGAACGCAAAAGAAAATGTTGGGCAGTGGTCGTTATATCCATGCCTATGCTTTGATGCATACACGAGGATTATATGAAGGTCAGCTTTCAACTCAATCTAGTAAACGGGTTTATATTCTTACCCGTTCATCGTTTGCCGGGATGCAAAGGTATGGAGCAAGTTACTGGACTGGTGATGTCTCCGCAAACTGGGAAGAATTCCGGATGCAAATTCCTGCTGGACTTAATTTCTGTATGACAGGAGTTCCCTATTGGACAACCGATATAGCTGGTTACTTTATCAAACATCAACCGGGCTGGTGGTTTGCCAACGGAGTATTTGAAAAAGGTCAGGAAGACGAAGGCTTCAAAGAGCTCTACACACGCTGGTTTCAGTTTGCTGCATTTTGTCCGCTGTTTCGTGCCCATGGCGCCGATTTCCCGCGCGAGCCGTGGGCTTTTGGTACTCCCGATTCAAAAACATATCAAACCTTGCTTAAATTCACCAATTTACGTTATCGCTTGATGCCATATATTTACTCATTGGCATGGAAAGTTACAAATGATAATTACACCATTATGAGGGCTTTACCTTTCGATTTTATGAGCGACACGTCAACCTATAGCATAAACGATCAGTATATGTTTGGTCCATCTATTTTAGTTAATCCTATAGTGAAGCCTTATTATTATCTTCCCAATAATGTAAAAATGGATCCGTCCGACCCTACCCGAGATGTATATTTGCCTAAAGACACCCAATGGTATGATTTCTGGACTGGACAACAAATTCAAGGAGGTCAACATATTAAAGCAAACGCAGCATACGAAACCATGCCATTGTATGTGAAAGCAGGTTCAATCATCCCATTTGGCCCGTTTATTCAATATTCAACAGAAAAAACCGACCCAATAGAGCTTAGAATTTATCCTGGTTCCGATGGGTCGTTTACATTATATGAGGATGAAAACGACAATTACAATTACGAAAAAGGTGCTTATAGCCTAATAGGGTTTAAATGGGACAATACCCAAAAAAGCTTAACCATTGAAGAACGAAAAGGTATATTTCCCGGTATGATGGAAGAAAGAAAATTTAACATTGTTTTGGTCGATGCAAGCAATGGCATTGGATTGAACGTTGCTGATAAGTTTAATAAAGTTGTAAAATATAAAGGGAAAAAAGTAGTGATAAAATTGTAGAATATAAAAATTGAAATAAAACGTTCGCTAACTAGCGGTTATACGCCAAATGCTAAACTAAAATAAGCGAAAAATAAATATGTAATCTATTTCAGATACATCTTTTCAAGAATATTCCTTCATGGAGGCATTGTCAACCGTTTTCTACCGATTTAAGCCGATGATTCCTGTTAAGTTGGAGTCTCTTCAACCCACGAACATTTAGTCCAATAGACGTGTTAATAGGGATAAACTGGTGGTATTTATGTGTATCAAATACTTAACCCGATGGTTAAAAAAATAAAGCAGTTTCTTACTAAATCTAATTATTGCAAATACCAATCAATTCAAAACCGGCACGCCTAGACACGCCGCAGGCAAGCGTAGCTCTAAATTTCCACATTCTGCGCAACAAAAAAGCCAGCCTTAAGTGACTGGCTCTAATGCATGTAACAAAATAGCGGAGGCATCATATGGGGAACTAAAGATACTTTATATAAGCGAAGTATTTGTCAAACCTTTCCTAAATGAGTGTCGGATTTGTCGATTTTGACTGGTTTATGATAGAAAAGCCTGTACAATCTGAGTAGACTATCAAGATAAACAGGATATAACAACATGCCAATAAATACTAAATTGATGTACTTAGGTTTCCTTCTTATCTTTTTTATATTCTATTTATTGTTTAAATTAAATGTACAAGCACAAAGTAGCTCATTGCTTAAACTATGGTATAATCAACCTGCTAATCAATGGGTTGAAGCGTTGCCTGTCGGTAATGGTCGCTTAGGCGCTATGGTATTTGGAAATCCTTTAAAAGAGGAAATTCAGCTCAATGAAAATACTGTCTGGGCAGGTCAGCCATACCGTAATGACAATCCTGATGCCAAGGAAGCTTTACCGAAAGTCAGGCAATTGATTTTTGAAGGTAAGTATAAGGAAGCACAGGACCTGGTAAATCAGAAATTCATCAGCCGGATTTCACAAGGTATGCCTTATCAAACCGTCGGAAATCTTAACCTTTCGTTTCTAGGGCATGAATATTTTACAAATTACTATCGGGAACTGAACATTGAAACGGCCGTGGCTACAACCCGCTATGATGTTGATGAAGTGACATATAAACGTGAAGTTTTTGCTTCATTTCCAGACCAGGTTATTATTGTTCGAATTACAGCCGGCAAATCCGGCAAAATTAATTTTACTGCTTCAATTAACCGTCCCGCTCCGGTAAATATTTCAACGAATAGCAATGATAAATTAATTATGTCCGGAATAACAGGCGATTGCGATTCTATAAAAGGTGCAGTGAAGTTTCAAGCACAGGTTAAAATAGCAGCCGAAGGAGGCTCGATATCAGCAACCAATAACAGTATAATTGTAAGCAATGCAAATGCTGCAACCCTCTATATTTCTATTGCATCAAGCTTTAAAAATTATAATGATATCAGTGCCGATGCCGGTGAAAGAGCCAATACGTATCTTCAAAATGCTCTGAAAAAAAAATATGAACAGGCGTTAAGAGATCATATTGCCGACTTTCAGCGCCATTTTAATAGATTAAGCATTAATCTGGGAGTAACTGATTCTGTAAAAAATCCCACCAACGTTCGTATTGAACAATTTGCCAAAAGTAATGATCCGCAATTGGTAGCATTATGTTTTCAGTTTGGTCGTTATTTGCTGATTTCTTCATCACGGCCCGGGGGGCAGCCCGCTAATCTACAGGGGATTTGGAACAATCAGCTTTATCCACCCTGGGATAGTAAATATACTGTAAATATAAACACAGAAATGAATTATTGGCCATCTGAAATTACTAACCTTAGCAAAATGAATGAGCCGCTGATTCAAATGATACGTGAACTTTCTCATACCGGCAAACAAACAGCAAAGGATATGTACGGCGCAGAAGGATGGGTGCTTCATCACAATACGGATATCTGGCGGATGAACGGACCCATAGATGGATCATTTTGGGGGATGTGGCCCATGGGTGGTGCCTGGCTTTGTCAGCATCTATGGGAAAAATATGAATTCAACGGTGACAGAAAATATCTTAAATCGATATATCCGGTAATGAGAAGTGCGGTTGATTTTTACCTCAGTTTTTTAGTAGAAGAACCGCAGCATAAATGGTTGGTTGTTTGTCCGTCGGTTTCTCCAGAAAATGCGCCTTCGTGTCATCCGGAATCTTCCATTTCTGCCGGAACAACAATGGATAATCAACTGCTGTTCGATCTTTTTACCAGGACAATAAGATCAGCGAAAATTCTGAATGTTGATAAAGAATTCATTGATAAAATTAACGACGCACTTAAAAGACTACCTCCGATGCAGATTGGACAATGGGGTCAATTACAGGAATGGATGCAGGATTGGGACAGCCGGGATGACAAACACCGTCATATCTCACATTTGTATGGCCTGTACCCTTCCAGTCAGATATCACCTTACCGGACACCTGAATTATTTTCTGCTGCAAAAACATCGTTAATAGCACGAGGTGATGAATCCACCGGCTGGTCTATGGGATGGAAAGTAAACTTGTGGGCGCGTCTTCTCGACGGCAATCATGCCTTAAAACTAATTACCGACCAGTTAACACCTTCTATCCAACCAGATGGAAAACAAAAAGGCGGTACTTATCCCAATCTTTTCGATGCTCATCCGCCTTTTCAAATTGATGGAAATTTTGGTTTTACTGCCGGCGTTACCGAAATGCTCGTTCAAAGTCATGACGGCTCCATTTTTATTCTGCCTGCATTACCGGATATTTGGAAAAATGGAAGTATAAAGGGTATTCGTGCGCGTGGTGGCTTCGAAATTGAATCTATGGAGTGGAAAAACGGAAAAATCTCAAAGTTAGTTATTAAATCAAACCTGGGAGGAAACTGCAGGATTCGTTCTTATACAAAATTAAAAGAAAAAGGCAAAACAAGCCTTAAATCTGCAACAGGTGAAAATCAAAATCCTTTTTACCAAACACCAAAAATAAAAGAACCTGTAATTTCTAATAAGGCAACTGTGAAAGATGTAAAGCTAAAAAATACTTTTAAATATGATATTGAAACCAAGCCAGGAAAAAGATATATCTTCTCAAGATTGCAATAAGAACTATGAAAGGATCTCACCAAATTGTGTGTAACAATTAACAAATTCAAAAAGGGGAAAAATGAAACTTCAAAGGTTTTTTTTATGTGTGCGCTTATTATATTTTTCGTAAAAGGGTGTTCTTTTGCCAAGAATCCGATTATCACAAACATATTCACTGCTGATCCGGCACCGCTTGTTTATAACGATACGGTATATCTTTATACCGGGCATGATACAGCATCGGTCGAAGCAACCAATTATAAAATGCCCGACTGGTATGTATTCTCTTCCACTAATATGATACACTGGAAAAATCATGGCCCATGTTTATCACCACAAACCTTTTCGTGGGCTACCGGTGATGCTTATGCTTCACATTGTATCCACCGTGATGGAAAGTTCTATTGGTATGTATCGACTTTTCACAAAAGCGACGAAAACAGTAAAGGGGGCGCTGCAATCGGGGTGGCAGTTTCCGACAGGCCAACCGGACCTTTTAAAGATGCAATCGGTAAAGCGCTAATCGTTAACGAGATGACAACCGATATGAAACATGGTTGGGATGATATTGACCCCGCAGTATTTGTCGACGATGATGGTCAGGCCTATCTTTTTTGGGGTAATGGAAGTTGCAAATGGGTAAAGCTGAAAGAAAACATGATTGAACTCGATGGTCCTATCACCAGTTTTAAACCGAAGCATTTTATCGAAGGGCCCTGGATTTACAAACGGAATGGATTATATTATCTTGTTTATGCCGGAGTTGGCAGTAAACCTGAAATGATTGAATACTGTACAGCCACAAATCCCGAGGGGCCATGGACCTACAGGGGAATTATCCAGGAGAATGTACCAAACAGTTTTACTACACATCCGGGTATTATCGATTATAAAGGAAAGACCTATTTCTTTTATCATAACGCTGCGCTTCCCACTGGTGGCAGCTACCGACGTTCCATATGTATCGATTACCTCTATTACAATTCCGACGGCACAATAAAGAAAGTAACACAAACAACAAGTGGTGTGAAAGCTGTTAAATAGAAAAAAGCGAAATAGAAATCAGTTTTTTTTATTTCTATTCACTAAAAACTATAGGGTAATCAAATGAATTGTTTGTTAATATAACAGGAGACTATCATGAGAAAATTACTCGTCACCTTACTGTCTGCTCTTTCTTTTTCCTTGTCTGCTCAGGCGGCAACAATCAAAATTGACGTTGACAGAACAATTGGAGAGGTTGACCCCAAAATCTACGGGGTCTTTATGGAACCCATTACATTTTCCCCTAAAATATTTGGTCTGGAAGGCACCACACCAATGAATACGCTTTATGGCCCGTTGTACAATCCGGATTCTCCCCAGGCTGATGAGAATGGATTTAATAAGGTATACATCGAAGCGGCGAAGGAACTTAGGATAACCAATATGCGCTGGCCGGGCGGAAATTACGTGGCAGGATACAACTGGCAGGATGGCATCGGCCCCAAAGAAGAACGCCCGGTGCGTAAAGAACTGGCATGGGGTGGTATTGAAAACAACCATGTGGGAACCGATGAATGGGTTCAGCTGAACAAATCCATTGGCTCTGAAAATGTCGTTTGCATCAATCTTGGAACAGGAACCGTCGACGATGCCCGCTACTGGGTTGAATATTGTAATTGTGAGCCGGGCACTTACTATGCAGACCTGAGGAAAAAGTACGGCCATGAAAAACCCTTCAATGTGAAGTACTGGTGCCTGGGCAATGAGGTGGACGGCGAGCCCTGGATTATGGGGTACAAGAACGCGGAAGACTATTGCAAAATCGCGAAAGTAGCGGCCAGAGTGATGCGAAATACGGATAGAAATATAAAGCTGGTCGCCAACGGCTCATCCAATTATGATGCCACGGGGAAATGGGTCGACTGGAACTGGAAAATTATAAATGAATTAAGAGACTTTGCCGATTATATCTCCATTCACCGCTATTGGGACCATTCCGACGATTATTATGTTTACGTCGGTCAACGGGCAATAGACCTCGAACAAAGAATGTCTATAGTTGCCTCGCAGATTGAAGCCGTCAGGATTCGGTACGGGCTGGATAAGCCGATTTATTTGTCGATAGATGAATACGGCGCTTTTGGAAGAGGTATGTTGCCGGTACTCGCAACCGCCCAATACTTTAATGCATTTATCCGTAATGCCGATGTTGTTAAAATGGCAAACTACACGCTTTTTACCTCATTATTGAGTTTTGACAAAGATAAAGGTTTGTTCAAAAGTCCGTTATTCCACACATTCAAATTATTTTCAAACAATTGTCATGGTAATTCCGTTGACGTTTTCGTAGACTGCGATAACTATGACACAGATGAATGCAAGGATATTCCCTACCTTGATGTAACATCCGTTTTTGATGATACGACCGATACGCTGTTCATTAATGTCGTAAACAGACATAAAAATAAATCAATCGAGACCGAAATTCTCAGTACTTCCGGAACATTTTCCGGTAAGGCTGTGGCAAGCATAGTGAATAGACAAGACATTTATGAAGATTTCACTTTTGATAAAAAGGAAGAATACATTCCAATAACAAATGAATTATCGATTGAAGGGAAAAAGATAACCTATTCTTTTCCGGCACATTCATTTGTGCAAATAAAAGTGAAATTAAAGAAGTAAGCAGGAATATAATCACTATAAATAGGATAAATATATAATAAGGACAACACAAAGAGTAATTTCTTTCTCGATTATGTTTTTACTTTTCTCCTGTACAAGTCAACAGCAAAGTATTGTAAAACATGCCCCGCTTGGTTTTGACAGTTTGCGTGCTGATATAGCACACGGGAAAATTGATACTGTCAATTACGAATCAAAAACAGTTGGCACTGAACGTAAAGCTGTCATTTATACTCCTCCGGGATATTCAAAAGATAAAAAGTATTCTGTGCTTTATCTTTTACATGGTATAGGCGGCGATGAGTTTGAATGGCTCAACGGAGGTCACCCTCAAGTTATTTTGGATAATCTTTATGCCAATAATAAAATTGAGCCAATGATTGTTGTTATGCCCAATGGCAGAGCAATGAAGGATGACCGGGCTGTTGGGGATATTTTCGACAGCATTAAAGTGCAGGCGTTCGCAACGTTTGAGAAAGATTTACTTAACGATTTAATTCCTTTCATAGAAAAAAATTACCCTGTTTATACAGATCGAGAACACCGTGCAATCGCAGGTTTATCGATGGGCGGTGGACAATCATTGAATTTCGGATTAGGCAATCTGGATAAATTTGCCTGGATTGGAAGTTTCTCAGCTGCACCCAATACTAAAAAACCTAAATTGTTATTTCCAAATCCCAATGAGGCAAGAAAGAAACTAAAATTGCTTTGGATTTCTTGTGGCAATAATGATAATCTGATTACTTTCAGTCAACGCACTCACGATTATTTGGAATCAAATAATATTCCCCATATTTTTTATATCGAGCCGGGCGTACACGACTTTAAAGTTTGGAAAAACGACTTATACTTGTTTACGCAGCTGCTTTTCAAGCCTGTAGATATTTTAAAATTCTCTCAATATAGCAATGGTGGTGTACTCGCTTCAACTCATTTAAAGGAAGTAAAATTCCATAGTGACAACGGTGATGGAACCTATACGAATCCCGTGATTGCTGCGGATTTTCCTGATCCGGATGTCATCCTTGTGGACGATGTCTATTACTTCGTGTCAACGACTATGTCTGTTTTTCCCGGTGTGACCATTCTCAAATCCTATGACCTTGTGAACTGGGAGTTTTGCTCTAATGCTGTACCACGTTTTGATTTCAGCCCCTGCTACGACCTGTATGGCTGCAGCCGATACGGCCATGGCCAATGGGCAACCAGTTTAAAGTATCATAATGGCAAATTTTATTTGTTGTTCAACACACTAGATGAAGGTGGATTTGTCTGTACGGCAGACAAAGCCGAAGGTCCCTGGGAAATCAAACATCTGCCCAGAGGATTCTATGATCCGGGTCTATTCTTTGATGAAGATGATAAAATTTATGTAGCTCATGGCTGTAATAAAATTTATATCACCGAAATTGATACGAACTTCGTCACAAAAGGTAAAGATGTTCTGGTATATACGGGTGATATTCGTAACGGGCTTGAAGGATCTCATGTATACAAAATCAATGGTTATTATTATCTATATTGCACGTATGGAGGTTTGGACGGATTTCAGGTAGCACTTCGTTCAAAAAATATATACGGTCCTTATGAGCAAAAGGTGGTAATCAGGGATACCACAAAAGGTCCGAATTATGGAATACATCAGGGATCTCTTATACAAACGCAAACCGGAGAATGGTGGACCATGCTTTTTGTTGACAGCGGCCCGTTTGGACGATTCCCTTCATTACAACCTATTACCTGGCAGGATGGCTGGCCAATGGTTGGAGTGAACGGAAAGGCGGTTGTAACATACAAAAAACCAGATGTAGGAAAAGAATACCCGATAAAAA
>Ga0315539_1002615_pt1 | contig 12921 bp, 10 predicted proteins | sample SalMarSW160150MG_FD_203097 | JGI IMG/M metagenome (GOLD analysis project Ga0315539, IMG submission 203097) | Salt marsh sediment microbial communities from the Plum Island Ecosystem LTER, Massachusetts, United States - Salt Marsh Sediment SW1601-150 ... | reverse complement strand
TCCGACCTTCGGAGACGATTTGCTCATCTTGCCGCTTCCTTATCATTGAAGTTTATCCTCGCTGTTGGGCTTTTTCCTGTATGTGCGTCAAAGCTGTATCTTTTGATATCCGTTATGTTCAGGATAACATATATTGCTTGGTTTGTCGAGAATAATAGCCGGATTGGCTTGTTTGCAACGGCATTTTTTTAATCAAATCAACAATCGGGTGAGCGAAAAGAAGGGGAAATATCTGCTTTTTTCTATACTTGATATTATCGGGAAATGCCTGTAAAATACCGGCTTCTCGGCTACGGCAAATTGCTCCGCCGGGATGAATCCGGCTTCGACAAGCTACTTCGCCGGGACAAGTATATTTCTGGATGTATTCGTTTTGAAGAATAAAACGTTTATCTAATATAAAAATGCTTTTTTTGGAGTTGGATATGATTAAAGTTCTTATCACAGACAAACTTGCACAGGAAGGGATTGATTTGCTTAATTCCAAGGATGGCGTCGAAGCCGTAGTTAAAACCGGCATAAGCGAAGATGAGCTTGCCAAGATAATCGGCGAACATGACGGCCTGATCATCCGAAGCGGCACGAAAGTAACCGCCAAAGTCCTGGAGAATCCCGGCAAGCTCAAAGCTATCGCCCGTGCCGGAGTCGGTGTGGATAATATCGATGTCCCTACCGCCACACGAAAAGGCATCCTGGTTATGAATACTCCCGGCGGAAATACGCTCAGCGCCGCCGAACATACGATGGCCCTGATTCTCTCGATGAGCCGGAATGTCGTTCCCGCCTGTGAGAGTCTCAAGAGCGGGGCCTGGGACAGGAAGAAGTACATGGGCAACCAGTTGAACAACAAGGTCCTCGGCCTGATAGGTCTGGGCAGAATAGGCATGGCCGTGGCGAAAATGGCGCAGGGTTTTAATATGAAAATCCTGGGCTATGATCCCTTCGCCGCACCGACGGAGGCCGAAAAGCTGGGCATCGAAGTCTGTGACAAAATGGAGCTCATTTTCAAGGAAGCTGACTACATCAGTGTCCACATCCCGAGGAACGAGCAGACCCTGAATCTAATAGGCGCCGAACAGATTGAAATGATGAAGCCGACGGTCCGGTTAGTCAACTGCGCCCGGGGCGGTATTATAAATGAAGATGCGCTTTACGATGCTTTGGCGAAAAAGCGAATTGCCGGCGCGGCTCTGGATGTTTTTCCCAAGGAGCCGCCGGAGAACAAGCGTTTCACCGAGTCCGTGAATTGCGTTGTCACGCCTCACTTAGGCGCCAGCACGGAGGAAGCGCAAATCGAAGTTGCCGTCGAAGCGGCACAAATCTTAGTTGACGCCGTTAAAGGCGGCCCTGTCAGAAACGCTCTTAACGCGCCATCGACCGCCGGCGCGATGCCGCCGATAGTGAGCCAGTACGCCGAGCTTGCCAGGCGAATCGGAACGGTCGTCAGCACGATTGCCCCCGGGCAGATCAAAAGTGTCGAAGTTCAGTATCGCGGCTCAATCGCCGAGCAGACCGTCGAGCCGGTCACGCTCAGCTTTGCGATAGGTCTGCTTCAGAAGCATTTCGAGATGCCTCTTAACATGGTCAATACGCCTGTACTGGCCAAGGAACGCGGCATCAGTATCGACGAAACGAAGAACGCCGAGGTCAAGGACGTGGTATCGAGTTTCAGCGCCAATGTGGCTATGGATAAAATCACGCGAACGATTACCGGCTCGGTTTTCGGCGGAAAATTGTTGCGTATCATCGAGATCGACGGTTTCAATATCGAAGTTACACCTCAGGGTACCGTTCTTGTTATCTTTAACGACGACAAGCCCGGCGTTATCGGAGCAGTTGGGACAGTTTGCGGCAGGCACAAAATAAATATCTGTACCATGGGCGTAGGACAAAAAGCCGAGCAGCAGAAAGCGATTCTTGCCGTCAGTCTCGATAAGGCCCCGAGCGCCGAAGCCGTCGAGGAACTCGGCAAGCTCGAGTTCGTCAACGAGATATACGTCTGCAAGCTGGATTGAGACCAGCCTTTTTCTATAACAAAGGGATGTGACAATGACCGAGCCGCTTATTATCAGCGTCAGCGGGATGCGGGGTATTATTGGTCGGAACCTCACCGCGTCGGTGGCTGTCGATTATGGCGGCGCGTTCGGGACTTTTTTACGAGCGGCCCGGCCGGGGGAGAAGCTTTCGGTTTGTATCGGCATGGATTCCCGGCCGAGCGGGCAAATGCTCAAGTCCGCAGTGACGGCCGGATTGACCGGCTCCGGTGTCGATGTGATTGACCTGGGGTTGGTGACAACGCCGTGCGTAGGAATTAGTCTGCGGGAGCTTGGCTGCGCCGGTGGTGTCGTAATTACAGCCTCGCATAATCCAATCCGGTATAACGGCATAAAATTACTGTTAAGTAACGGCATCGCTCCGAAACCGGAAGTTGCGGCGAAAATCAGGCAGCTTTTTTTCGACAAGAATTTTACCCGCGCCGATTCGACCGGCTGCGGCAAAGTGACATCCGACGAGATGGCCGATGATAGGCACATAGACAAAGTTCTGGCGATAATCGACAAAGAGGAGATTGCCGCCCGGAAGTTCAAGGTCGCTTTAGACAGTATCAACGGGGCCGGTGCACGAGTGACGAAGAAGCTTTTGGCGGCTTTGGGCTGTGAAGTTTCCGCCGTTAATGATGAGCCGACGGGCCTGTTCACTCATAATCCCGAGCCGACAGCGGAGAACCTGGCGGATTTTTGCCGGGTGGTTAAAGCCGAAGGAGCGGATATCGGTTTTGCCCAGGACCCAGATGCCGATAGATTGGCCATCGTGGATGAAAACGGCAGCTATATCGGCGAGGAATATTCCCTTGTCCTTGCAGCAAAATATATTTTCAGCAAAAAAACCGGTACTCCGTCAGGAGTCCCAAGGACGGCTGCAGCAAACCTTTCGACATCGAGAATGATTGACGATATCGTTCAAAAGACGGGCGGCCGGATTATTCGCACTCTGGTTGGCGAAGCAAACGTGGCCTCGGCCATGCTCGAACATAATTGCATCATCGGTGGAGAAGGCAACGGCGGTGTGATTGATTTGCGGGTCGGGCCAGTCCGCGACAGTCTCGTGGGAATTGCTTTAGTGCTGCAACTGATGGCCGAAACCGGCAAATCGATAAGTGAGCTGGTCGGTGAAATCGGCGGCTATTATATGAGCAAAGATAAGTTTTCCGCCGGGCAGGACCAGGCGCAGCAGATACTCGATTCGGCAAAAGAAATTTTCGCCGGGGCAAAACTCAATGAGACCGACGGCTGCCGATTCGATTTCGACGACGGCTGGCTGCACATCCGGGCCAGCAACACCGAACCGGTAATCCGGGTGATTGTCGAGGCACAAGATCAAATCACGGCTCAAAAATATATCGATGCGATTGCGAAAATACGCGACGAAGTTATAGGCTGAACTCAGGATGAAAGCCAACAAACTGGAAATCATCGGCAGGCAAATCAAGTCCGTGACATATAAGGGAATGATGGCGAATTTTGCACTGTCTGTTGTCAAGCTTGTTGTCGGTTTGTTGGCGAATTCACTTGCGCTTGTGGCCGACGGAATTCACTCGGTTTCCGATTTGGCCACGGATGCTGCTGTTTTACTTGGCGTATTGCTGGGTTCCAAAAAAGCCGACCGCAGCCACCCGTACGGCCACGGCCGGGCCGAGACGTTCGCCGGTATTGTTATCGCTCTGATTTTGATCGTGGTCGGCGGAATCATGATTTATTATGCCACCATCTCGATTGCCAAAGATGAAGTCACGGTACCAAGTTTAGCCGTTCTGGCGGTCGGTGTCGTTTCGATTGTCATCAAGGAGTGGCTCTACAGGATTACACGGCGGATTGCAGTGAAGTCTCACAGCCCTTCGCTGTACGCTAATGCGTGGCATCATCGCAGTGATGCTTTAAGTTCGATTGCTGTTGTTATTGGATTCATTGCTCTTGAATTCGGTTTCGGACACGGTGACCAGGTCGCCGCTATAGCGGTCGGCCTGATGATTATCTGGGTCGGAGTGACAATTATAGGCGATGCTCTTCGAGAGCTGACGGAAGCGGCAATCGATACGGGAACAATCGAGCATATAGAAAGAATTATTAATTCCAACTCGGAGATACGGCACTGGCATAAACTCAGGACTCGGACGGTCGGCAGGGAAGTGTTCCTCGATTTGCACATTCTTGTCGATCCCGAATTGAGCGTATCGTCCGCTCATGAAATATCCGAGAACCTGGAAAAATCCCTCGATGAACAAATAATCCGGCCGATTAACATCACTGTTCACATCGAGCCGGACACTCCCGAAATGCGTAAATAAAAACATATCCGAATGTGACCATTGCACATATCGTGGTTTTTTTAGTTGATTTGAGGCTTATCGGCTAATTCGTTTTTACTGTCGTTTTACTTTCAATCCGGCGGAGTTTTTCCGGTAAAATTATAGAGTGATTCCATACCAAATCAATGAGAATAAGCTTGCAATTTTATTTTCGGTGCAATAGAATGCCTTGCCTTTAAGAACGCGCATTGGTTCAGAAAGGACAGTCGTATAAATGAGTTTTGAGAGTTTTTTCAATCCGCAATCAGTGGCCATTGTCGGAGCTTCTCGCCAGAAGGGCAAGGTTGGCTACGAAATCCTCAAAAATATGATTGAGGCCGGTTATCCCGGCGAGATATATCCGGTCAATCGCAAGGCAGAAGAAATCGAGGGTCTGAAGTGCTATCCGGATCTTGCTTCTATCGGAAAGGTTCCGGAGCTCGTTATTTTAGTAATTCCGGCAAAAATCGTCTCCGAAGTAATGCAGGAATGTGCGAAGATCGGGACGAAATCCGTTGTTATCATTACCGCAGGTTTCAAAGAGGTCGGCAAGAAAGGCAAAGCCCTTGAAGACAGAGTCGTACAGATTGCCAAACAGGGGGGCATCCGTGTAATCGGGCCGAACTGTTTGGGACTGATTGTCCCGGCGAATAAGCTTAACGCCAGCTTCGGCGGCGATCTTCCGGCCGCCGGGGCAATCGCGTATCTTTCGCAATCGGGGGCCTTGCTGGCGGCGATTCTCGATATGGCCAATGCAAACGGCATCGGTTTTAGCAAGCTGGTCAGTATCGGCAATAAAGCGGATGTGGACGAGCTGGATCTGATTAAAGCCGTCTCCGACGATAAAGATACGAAAGTTATTGCAGGTTATCTCGAAAATATCACCGACGGCGATGTTTTCGTTCGACAGGCCGAGCGGATTTCGCATATCAAACCAATTCTTTTGATGAAGTCGGGTGGGACATCGGCCGGTGCCCAGGCGGCTTCCTCCCATACCGGAAGTCTTACCGGCAGCGAAACTGCGTATGAATCTGCGTTCGAGAGGGCAGGGATCATTCGCTGCAACTCTATAAAGCAGCAGTTTGATTATGCCCAGGCCTTCTCGAATCAGCCCCTGCCCTCAGGGCCGCGTGTTGCCGTGATAACGAATGCCGGAGGACCGGGCATTATGGCGGCCGATGCTATCGAGCGGGTTGGGCTTACATTCGCGAAACTGGATGAGCAGACGATTGATAAATTAAAGTCGGAGCTTCCGCCTGCGGCGAATTTTTATAATCCTATCGATGTCCTGGGAGATGCTCTTGCCGAAAGGTACAGCTTCGCATTAAATGTTGTTCTGGATGATACGAACGTGGACACGGTTCTCGTTCTGTTGACTCCGCAGGCGATGACCGAAGCCGAAGCGACCGCTGAGGCAATTGTGAAAATTTCGGGACTGAAATCGACAAAACCCATCCTTGTGTGTTTTCTTGGTGCTTCGAAGGTTGCCGGGGGCGTGGACATTTTAAGGAAGGGCAACATTCCGCAATATGACTCTCCGGAAAGCGCCGTCGAGACGATAAAAGTTCTATCGGAATATGTACGGTGGCGATCCCGGCCGAAACGGATTGTGAAACTTTTCCCGGTGAACCGTCGTAAGGTCGAGAACATAGTCGAAAGACATCTGCGGCAGAAAGTTCGGGAAGTCGGTGAAACCGAATCGAAGGAAATTCTCGAAGCGTACGGTTTTGTGACGCCCAAAGGTTCGATTGCGACCACCGCCGAGCAGGCGGCAAATATCGCCCAGCAGTTGGGATTCCCGGTTGTGCTAAAAATCTGGTCGCCGGATATTTTGCATAAAACCGATGTTGGCGGCGTCAGGATCGGTCTGAGCACCGAGCAGGAAGTAAAAGACGCCTTCGATTTGATGATGTACCGGGTTCCTAAAAAACAGCCGGAAGCGCACATTCTCGGCGTTCTGGTCCAGGAGATGTGCAAGAGCGGCAAGGAAGTGATTCTCGGAATGAATCGGGACCCGCATTTCGGGCCTTTGATGATGTTCGGCATGGGCGGAATCATGGTGGAAGTCCTCAAGGACGTCTCTTTTTATTTGGCGCCCCTGACGGCCGACGAAGCCAAGCAGATGCTGATAAATACCAGGACGTATCAAATGCTCAAGGGAGTTCGCGGCCAGGAAGGCGTTGATATCGATAAAATCGCCGAGGGCCTGCAAAGGCTTTCACAATTGGTGACGGAATTCCCTCAGATTCAGGAAATGGATATAAATCCGTATGTTGTTGGCCCGGAAGGTACAACGCCTATTGCGGTTGATGCAAGAATGAGTTTGGAAGCGTAAAAAATGCAAAAATTCGACTGGGAAGAAAAATACAAAGAGAAAATCAAATCAGCCTCGGCGGCAATGAAACTTATCAAGTCCGGCAACAGCGTTTTCATCGGGACCGGCTGCGGCCAGCCGCAATATCTGGTCGATGCCCTGGTGGAAACAACCGGCGGTATTCGCGACGTTCATATTATTCAACTGTTGACGATGGGAACAGCCCGCTATGCAGATGAAAAATACCGTGACAAGTTTAAGATGAACAGTCTGTTTATTTCGGACAATGTTCGCGACGCCTTCGAGAGGGGAATCGGAGACTATACGCCGATATTTCTTTCCGAGATCCCGATGGAATTCGAATCCGGGCGGATTCCTATCGATTTTGCTTTCATTACCGTATCGCCGCCCGATGCAAACGGTCTGTGCAGCCTCGGTGTCTCGGTGGATATTGTCAAATCGGCGGCGGCAAATGCCAGGTTTGTATTCGCCCAGGTCAACAGTCTGATGCCGCGAACTTACGGCAACAGCTTTCTCCAGGTCAATAATATCGATGTGCTTGTTCCCCAGGACGAGAGGATTATCGAGATTCCCGTGCCGGAACCGGATGAAGTGCTGCGCCAAATCGGTCAGAATGTGGCCAGGCTCGTCGAGGATGGTAGCACAATCGAGTGCGGCATCGGAAATGTCCCTCAGGCTCTGGTCGAATACCTGGCTTATAAAAAGGACCTCGGGATTCATACCGAGATGTTCAGCGACTGGATAATCGACCTGGTCGAGTGCGGGGCGATTACATGCGCCAAAAAATCGTTCGACCGGGGTAAAATCGTTGCCAGCTTCTGCATGGGCTCACAGCGCCTTTATGACTACATCAACGATAATCCTTTCTTCGAGTTTCATCCGACGGAATATGTCAACGATGTCAGTATCATAAGCCAGCACGAAAAGATGGTCGCCATTAATGTCGGGCTGGAAGTCGATTTGACCGGGCAGGTTTGTGCGGATTCTCTGGGATACAGGTTCTACAGCGGTATCGGTGGTCAGGTCGATTTTATACGCGGTGCTGCAAGGAGCAGAGGGGGCAAGGCCATTATTGCGATGCCATCTACGGCAAAAGACGGGCAGGTCAGCAGAATTGTCTCACATTTGACCGAGGGTGCCGGTGTCGTGACAACGCGGGGAGACGTCCACTATGTAGTGACCGAGTACGGCATCGCCTATCTGCACGGCAAGACCATCCGCGAGCGGGTGCTGGCGCTGATTAACATTGCCCATCCGAAGTTCAGAAACGAGCTTATTCAGGCCGCCAAGGCCCAGAAATATATTTACCAGGACCAGATTGAGCTGGCCTGGGATCAGGTGGACTATCCGGAGGAACTGGAGCATTACAACACTCTGCGAGACGGGACGGAAATATTTTTCAGACCGGTAAAGCCGACCGACGAGCCGGCCCTTTCAGAAATGCTGTACTCGCTTAGCGAAAAATCCGTACAGACACGCTATATGGCCGGGACAATGGTGTTTCCACACAGTGACGTCCAGCAATTAGCCAACATCGATTACAGGAAAGACATAGCCATTGTCGGCGTTGTCCCCGGTGTATCCGAGGAGGAAATTGTTGCGATCGCCCAGTATTTTCTCGATCCCGACGGGCAGTCCGCCGAAGTCGCTTTTCTGGTCCAGGACGAGTGGCAGAGCAAGGGTATGGGGACATTCCTGCTGGATTATATCACGCAAATCGCTAAGCTCCGGGGCGTCAAGAGGTTCTATGCAAAGGTATTGCCGAACAACAAGCCGATGTTGGCGATTTTTCACAACTCCGGTTACAAGGTCAATACCGAATTCGACGGCGAAGTTTATAATATTTCCTACGATTTAATAAAAGAAACATGAGCTTAGTCCCGGGAAGCCTGCCTCATACTCGGTTCGATGAATGAAAAAGGCGGAAATAAAAAAGCTTATTCGAGTCAGCACAGAAGTAATTAAAGACTGCTCGCTGGAAAACGGGGCTATTATCGCCGCTGATTCCGACAAATCCGTCTATCCGGCCGCCGTCCAGGATTATCGATATGTATGGATTCGCGATGCATCCTATATATGTATTGCCGCCGACATCCTGGGACTGAGGGACATCCCGGAGAGATTTTTCGACTGGTGTCTTAGCCGGGCCGAAGGCTTCCGGGAAACAGGGCTTTTCCATAATGCCTATAGTGTCAACGGGGCAATCCACGGTACGTTAATAGCTCCTGCCGATGTTAAAGTCCCACAAAAAGTAAGTGACAGATACGCACATTTGATACATCACGGGACACAATTTCAGCCGGACCAGGGCGGCACTTTGTTGGTTGCCATGGGTCATCATATCAGGCATTTTGGTATTGGAGAAATATCCGGATATAAAAAACTGATACAAAAGACGGCTTCGGGCATAACGAAATCGTGGAAGGACGGTCGATTTGTTTTGCTGTTTTTTGATTTGTGGGAGGAAAGATGTCTCTTGCCGAGACATAAGAAGGTCCATACGTATTCTTTGGCGATGTGCATAGCCGGCCTGAAAACAGCTTCCGAACTGTTAGGAAAAAACAAAAAGTGGCTTCAGACGGAAAAGGAAATGTCGGGAGTTTTTGCCGAACTGTATTCGTGTCACCCAAATCTGATTCCCAGAACCTTCGGTAACGGCTTGATGTCTCAGCGCAGTAAATGGAAAAAAGAAGATTTTCTGCCGGACGCTTCGTTGTTAGGTCTGGTATATCCGTCGGCAATGGTAGATGCCTTTGATAAAAAGATTCAAAAAACCGTGGATAAGATAATTGAAAAAAATACGATAGATAACGGCGGCTTGTTGCGGTATCCGAAGGATAGATATTGCAGCTCAGTAAAGAACGGCCGGGTCACGCAGACAGGAGCCGGTGCATGGCCGCTGCTGAATTTCTGGATGGCTATCTACCTCTGTATGTGTGGTGACAAAAAAAACGCGGAGAAATATTTCAATTGGCCTCTTGAAAGGATAGATCAATATATCCCCGAACAGATATTTACAGATAAGAGGAAATTGTCAATCCGCCCGTTAGCGTGGTCACATGCAATGTTTGTTATCGCAGCGGATTTTCTCGGCTGTCTGTAGTGCATCCGGAGCGGGATTTTTTACGTGAGAAATTTTTTGTGTTCGATATGATTGGTTTGGTGTAGTGACGTGCAGGTAGTAAATACCGGGTAAAATAATGAAAAACGCAGTCTTTTTATATTCGAAGGAGCTTGAAAAATACGAATATCCGCCGGAGCACCCGTTCAACACCATTCGCGCCAAGCGGGTGCTGGATGTTATTCAGTCCATGGGATTGCTGAGCGGCCCCGGCCGGAGTATAGTGGCGCCTGTACCGGCCGAGAGAGTGGTGCTCAAGAAGTTCCACTCCGCCCGATATCTTCACGCTCTAAAAGCGGCTTCGAGAGGGAAATGGGACGTCGAAGCGTTGAGCATGGGAATCGGCACACAGGATTGTCCCGTATTCAAAGGATTATACGAATATTCGTGTTTGGCCACCGGGGCTACGCTGCTCGGTGCCGATTTGCTGTTCGAGGGCAAGGCCGATATAGCCTTCAATCCGTCGGGCGGGTATCATCACGCAGGTCCGGAAAAGGCCGCGGGATTTTGTTATATCAACGACGTGGCGCTGGCCTGTATCGTACTGGCCGAGCAGACAAAGAAAGTTCTTTATCTCGACGTCGATGTTCATCACGGGGACGGCGTAGCCGAGTTCTTCTACGAACGCAGCGATGTGATGACTATCTCATTACATCAGAATCCCAAAACGCTTTTTCCCGGCACAGGATTCGCCGAGGAGATTGGCCGGGGTCTCGGTGAAGGTTACTGCGTCAATGTCCCTCTGCCGGTCGGCACTTACGACCAGATTTATATGAAGGCGTTCAAGGCGATCGTTTTGCCGTTGATTGGTGCTTATGGTCCGGATGTAATCGTTTTCGAGTTGGGGGCCGACGCCCTTGCGGGTGATCCTCTTGGGAATTTACGATTAACCAATAATGTTTATGCCGATGTGATTAATCAGCTTCTGAGTTTCGGTAAACCCATCCTTGCAACCGGAGGCGGTGGCTATCATATTGGGAACACCGTCAGGGCATGGGCGCTTGCCTGGAGTGTCTTTTGCGGCGCCGATACCGGCGAGGACATGGATGTCGCCGTAGGCGGCGTGCTGCTCGAGAGCACTGAATGGCAGGGAGGTTTTCGTGACAGGAGGCTGGCCGTCAGCAAATCACAGCGTGAAGCAGTAATACCGGTAATCGATGAAACAATAAAGAAAATCAAAGAGACTATTTTCCCCATTCACGGGCTGTAGTACACAGAAGACGGAACACAGAAAACAGAGGACGGATAGTATAATACAGAATCCGGAAGACCCCATACATCCGACGTCCGTCTTCTGATTTCCGAACATAAGACTGCGTATCATTCTGCAATTTTATATTTTTCTTGCCTTGCCCGATAGAATAGCTTAAAGTTTACATTAATGTATGTTTGCGGGAAATGTTCAACATCGAGAAGATGTTCGTGAGTTTAACTATTACTATCAATAGAAATGAGTAAGAAAATCATAGACAACTGGCTTTCGTTGGCTAAATATGATTTAGCGACGGCAGATGATATGTTAAAAACAAAGAGATACCTGTATGTTGCTTTTATGTGTCAGCAATCAATCGAGAAAATCTTGAAGGCATGTTATGTAAAACAGCATACGTCAACTCCGCCATACACTCATAATCTTCTGAGACTCATCAAGGAATTAAGCTTCAAGGACGAAATGGGCGATACGATAATAGCTACGATTGAAGAGCTAAATTCGTACTATATCGAGTCTCGATACACAGAAGACATCGAGGAATTATCAAAATTATTATACGAGGCAAAAGCCGTTTCTGTTTTGAATGCAACAAAGGAGCTTTTCGAATGGATCAAAGCCAGGCTATAATTCGCGAGAAGGTGCTGAGGTTCTACAGGGAAGCCATGCAGCTATTTCCTATTAAAAAGATGCTGCTATACGGCTCTCATGCCAAAGGTCTGGCAACTGAAAATAGTGACATTGATGTAGCTGTTGTCGTTGACCAGGCAGACCATTCTAAACGTATTGAGATTACGGCCAAGCTCTTTCATGCTGCATTCGGTATCGACGCAGCTATTGAGCCAAAGTGCATCTTCTGGGACGAATACATAAATCCCGATAAAGCAAGCATCCTCTCCGAGATCATCAGCAAATCCATTGAGATTGCATAAGTAAACGATTTCTTGAGATGAAATAGATCGTTTTATAAAGGACGCAGTCACATGAAAATCCACATTTTTTTACCGCTTTTGTTTTGCTTTGCCCGATAAAATAGCTTAATATCTCGCACAGCATTTATTTGCGGAAAAATTTAACGTCGAGAAAAAATCAGCGAGTTTTACGGCCAATATCAGTTTTGTACCGTTATCAAAAAGACAAAATAATATCATAATGCAATCACATTTATGCGAGGTAAACCAATGAGTCAGCAATTGGTACAAAAAATATTACTTCTTATTCCCTGGATTATACTTGCAATAATCGTATTAGTTCCCTTGCTGTGTGTCGTTTTGTATAGACGTAAAAAAATTCGGACATGCATCATCTTCAGTCATGTTTGGTGCATGGTTGCATTCTGTTTACTGGGAATATTCATATTGCATACCGTAAGGCACCGGCAGGAAAGAATAGACTATGCTAATAATGCATCGGAGCTTCTGGAAATGTCCGGAATGCTGCGTTCGGGTGAGATCCAAAAGGGTATCACACATCTTGACAATTATTTCGCACAAACACTGTATAGAACAGCCTATGATATCTCGGATGCTAAAATGAGTGAACTAAATCCGGATATACTTTGGGTGTGGCAGAAGGCTAAAGAGTATTTTGATACCTACGAAATAAAAGAACCTTATGCAGGAAGTGTTATACCCCGTTTCCGAAATAAACTTTCACATGTACCATGGTCGGATATGCAGTTGGCAATAAGGACATTTGATCAAACTTTTGGAAATGGTGAAATAGCCGCGGCGCCAGCAATCAATATGGAATCGTGGATAAGTCGACCAATAACAGCCGAAGAGTTAAAGAACAAGGTTATTCTACTTGATTTTTGGAATATTGGTTGCGGTCCTTGTATAGAGTCACTTCCGGAATTACAGAATCTTTATGACAAGTATAGAGAACAAGAATTGTTGGTGATTGCTTGC
>Ga0315539_1002611_pt1 | contig 12944 bp, 9 predicted proteins | sample SalMarSW160150MG_FD_203097 | JGI IMG/M metagenome (GOLD analysis project Ga0315539, IMG submission 203097) | Salt marsh sediment microbial communities from the Plum Island Ecosystem LTER, Massachusetts, United States - Salt Marsh Sediment SW1601-150 ... | reverse complement strand
ATACAACTCTGCACAAGATGGAAAAAGCTGGTCTGATTAAAAGCAAATGGAAATCTGCGGGGCTCGCCAGAAAACGAAAATACTACCGTCTCACTGCCAAAGGCAGGCAGTTACTCCTGGCGAACCGGACAGAATGGCTCGCTTTTTCAAGGTGTATGAACAAGCTGACTATGAATACCTAAGTATATTAGGTATTGTGTTTCGAGATTCCCTGCAAAACGGTTTTATGTTTGACCTTATAGAGATACCTAAGTATCTTAGGTATTATCCTCCGTGGCCAGTTTATCCCCTCACCGTATTTGACGGCTTACTTGCCTCCCAATTCTCACCAAACGCAAGCCAAAAATTGCCTGTTTTCTACCCGCCATCGCAGCTACCTATTACCTAAGGCACAGGGGCACAAACTTCGGCGGCAATAATCTTTTAAGTTTATTCGTGTTTATTTATGCCTTAGGTATTCGTGGCTAATATTCAATCCGCCTTGCTATCTGCGCGGCGGCGTCCAGCTTTGCTATTCTTCGGCAGGCCTGTGACATCTCGCTACGCAGCGCCTCGTTTCCCATCAACTCTAATAGTTCCGAAGCCAGCCTTTCGGCAGTCTTGCTGCGATCCGCAAAGTCTTCAACAACTACTGCACAGCCAGCTTTAGCTATCTTTTTTGCATTCAGATACTGGTGCCTGTCTTTATGATAAGGATAAGGCAAGCAGATGCTCGGCAGGCCCGCCGCCGTGTATTCGGCCACACTGACGGCCCCCGCCCTGCCGACAACCAAATCGGCGGCAGCCAACAAATCAGGCATATCATCGAAATAATCCAAAACCTTATAGTTGAATATGGTTTTTTTATACTCCCGCCGGACCGACTCAGCAGCCGGGCCGGCCAGATGAACTATTTGCCAGTCATCCGCGAACTGTGACAATTTAGTCAGTATCGAACAAACCGCAGCATTAACATTTTCCGCTCCGCTCGAGCCGCCCGTTATAAGCAGAGTCTTCTTGCTCTTACCCAGGTCTAACAATCTACGTACTCTTATGGATTCAGGCTTTTGAAATCCGGCTCGCAGGGGACAGCCGGTAACGGTTACAGTTTGTGGCACGGGCTTCTCCCGACTTGTCGGGGTGAAGATTTGAAGACACGGCCAGGATGGCCGTGCCACCCTAAAACATCCTTTAGTCTCTTCGAACTGTACGAAGATTTCCTTTGCAAATCGCGCCAGTACCTTGTTCGCCCGGCCGGGCACAATGTCAAGGTTCAAAAGGCTGATTGGTACTTTTAGTTTATGTGCGGCCGCTACAACCGGTGCCGAGACGAAACCACCGATACCTAACAGAACGGCTGGCCGACTCGCAGCGATTTTTCCGCGGGCCAGGACGTAACTCTTCCAAAAGTATATGCAAAAGGCGATGAATTTATCAGGCCGAGCGGAGAAGGCCCTAGCAGGCAATGCGAGATACTCGAAATCGGTCTTTGCAAGGATTCGCGAATCGATTTTTCGTTGGCTGCAAAAGAACGTTATTTTCGTATCAGGCTGGGCGTTTCTGACCTGCTCTGCAACGGCAATTGCCGGATAGATATGGCCGCCGGTCCCGCCGCCCGCAAAGAAATAGTGAAGCTGAGGCATTAACACGGCTCCTTCATTTCTGTTGTGGCCCACTGCAGCGGAGTGCTTTGCCTTGCGATATTCAGTAACAGCCCTACAGCAGCTGCTGAGAGCAGCATACTTGTGCCGCCCGCGCTCACAAACGGCAGCGGTATACCTTTCGTCGGCAGGACCACCGTCGCAACGCCGATATTAATTGCCGCCTGCAATCCCACTGTCAGGACAATTCCTGTAGCCAGGAGCCTGCCTAAGCGGTCATTCGAGCGAAGGGCCGCTTTCAGCCCAAGCAATATAAGAGCTATAAACAGGCCTATTACCACAACAGCTCCGATGAAGCCGAGTTCTTCTCCGATTATGGCAAATATAAAGTCGGTCGTGTCCTCCGGCAAGTGTCCATACTTACAAATTCCTCTGCCTAACCCTTTTCCCCAGATGCCGCCGCTGCCGATGGCGGCAAGTGACTGGTTTGCCTGGTATGCAGTGGACTCGGCCCATTTGTCGGGCCGGAGGAACGCGGCGACGCGCTGTAATCGGCTGGGTGATGTTACCAGCGCATAGTAGAACAATCCTCCTGCAAACGGTACCGGCGTCAGCAGATGCCAGCGCTTCGCACCGCCGATTAGGAGCAACACTCCAGCCAGCAGGCAGATAAATGCTGCCGTGCCGAAATCCTCCACGATGATAAGGCCGACGACCAGCACGACGAACAGGCAGACAGGCACAAAGCCCCTGCGGAATGACTGAAGAAGCTCGGTGTATTCACTGCAAAACGCGGCCAAAAAGAAAACAACCGTCCATTTTGCCAGCTCCGACGGCTGAAAACTGATATATGTCGGCCCAAGAGGCAGCCTTAACCATCTGCGAGCGTAGTTGACCTCGGCACCGATGGGAGTCAGCACAAGTATAAGAAGACCAACACTCAATATAAGCAAATAAACAAGAGGAGATTTGAATAAGGCCCTAAGGGACCAGCCGTTTTCAAGGCTCAGGCGGTGATAATCGAACAGGCTGACGGTAAACATCACGGCGACGGCAAGTGGAAAAAAGAGAATCTGGCGGATAGTGGCAAAATCATAAAAACGCGTTAAGTCCAGGTTTTGGCTTACGTTAGCGCCCGCGGAAAAAACCATAACCGTCCCGATGGCCATAAGGATAATAACGACTATCGAGATGGCATTGGCAAGTCTGCCGTCCTGGATTTGCCCGTTCACGTAACCTCCTGGCGAGATTTTCCTTTATATTAACTAATTCTTCGGCCAACAGACTCGTAACAGGCCAGAAATTGCCGGCCCCATTGGCTGTGGACATAAGGTTGCTTTGATATTGCCGTAAAAACCATAAAAGCTTATAATTAACATTGCCTGCTAAAGTTCTAAACGGCAGTACTAATGGAGGACAGATATGCCCAGAGAAAAGGTACAACCGGAAAAGGTGTATATCACGGCGGCCGGTGAGCTTCTGGATATTCACGATATGCTCAAGTACTTCGAGAAGCAGGGGGTGATGCGTGTCTCGGACCTGCATATTAAGGTCGGCACGCAACCGGCCTACCGGGTGGACGGTAGTCTTATGAAAATGAAGGGCCAGGATGTTAATACCGAGGTTGCCAACGCCTTGATCCTGCCGCTGCTGAGCGAGGAAAACAGAAGCATTCTCGAACAACGGCGCAGCGTGGATTGTTCTTATCGCTACGGCAGCCTGCAGTTCAGAATAAACGTATTTATGGAAAATGACGGGATATGTGCGGCGATTCGGGCCCTTGGTCTGGATATACCTAAGGTGGAGATAATTGGCTTTCCGAACAATATCTGGAAGGACATAGTGAACCAAAAACACGGCCTTGTCCTTTTGACGGGAATCACTGGTGCGGGCAAATCAACCACAATAGCTTCACTCATCAGCAGGATAAGCGAGAAGCGGGCATGCAGAATTATCACAATTGAGGACCCGATTGAATACATTCTTCAGCAAAAGAACTGTATAGTTTCGCAGCGGGAGATAGGCCGGGACGTCGGAGGTTTTAAGGAAGGGCTGCGTGCGATGATGCGGGAGGACCCGGACATAATATTTGTAGGCGAGATGCGAGATACCGAGACTATTGAAATGACCATGATGGCGGCGGAGACGGGGCACCTCGTTTTCTCAACTCTGCACACCCGTGATGTTACCGGCACGGTGGCGCGTATTATGGACTATTTCCCGCCCGGCAGACAGAATGAGGTACGAAATCAGTTGTCTCTGAGTCTGGCCTATGTGATAAGCCAGAAGCTCGTGCCGAAAAAAGACGGTTCGGGCAGAATCGTGGCAATGGAAATACTCAATAACAATCACGCCTGCGCTAACCTGATTCGCACGGGCAAAATGGAGCAGCTCTATACGGTGCTGCAGACAAGAACAAAAGATAATCCCGATGAGCGGATGATCACATTCGAGAAGCATCTCGCTACATTAGTCAGAACGAACAAAGTGGATATGCTTGAGGCCCAGAAATGGGTCAATAATGTAGCAAGCTTCGTGGAATTCGTAGATATGGGGTGAGAGGAAACCGACGTTTCGAGCGGCAGTTGTTGCCGGCCGGAGATATCAAGGTAAACGGACAAGCCAATATCCGGATTAAGGTATGACGATAAGCTGCAGGTGTCCGAAGTGCGACGGCCTTTGTGCGTTTGACGACAAAAACGCCGGACGCAAGGCCCGCTGCTGGAAATGCGGCCAAATATTTATCATTCCCGCCACTGACGGCGAAAAGCCGCAAAAAGTAAAAATGCCGGAGATAAAAGCCGAGCCGTTTGGCGGCTTCTATCGTGCGGTCTTTGTGGATAGCTGGAAGGTATTCTTCAAACCTAAAAACGTAACGCCGTTGGTATTCGTAATCGCGGTGGTAACCTTCAGGTTTTTCTTAGCGGGCAGTTGCTGTCTGAACATTATAGCCTTGCTGCTTTCCTGGGGATGGCTGTTGGGTTTTTATTTCAATATTATTCACGACACGGCGTTTGATGTGGACGAGCTGCCGGAGATTTATCTGGGTTCATCTGTTACGTTTGTATGGAATATTATATGGCCTATGCTTGCCTTTATTCTGACGATGGTGGTTGTTCAGTTTCCTTATATTTTAGCAAGTTGGATTCTGAAGCGCTACGGCATCGTTTATGACGATATCTGGATTGGCGAATTCGGGCCGGTCACGCTTCTGCAGACACTCTTCATTTTGGGTCTGTTTCTTTTCCCCATAGCTATACTCACGGTCGCGGTTGGCAGAGACCCCATTTTGCTAAGGCCTGATTATTTAATAAGGCCGGTATTCAAAAGTATTGTGCCCTATATAGTGGTCGTCGGTCTGCTTGTTGCTGCAAGCATTTGTGAAATGCGGACGATTGAATTTGATAAGCTGCGAGACGCCGCCTGGCCGACAATAGCGGCGCACCTGGCCGCCAACCTGGCCGTTCAGGTGCTCACGATTATCGCGATGCGCACTATTGGATTGTTTATGCGGCACTATAGTTGTTACTTCCCGTGGCAAAAAGAGGTGGAGTAGGTTAAAGGGCGGCGATTTTTGCTATAAGCCCGTCCGCGATTCTTTTCTTTTTCTCCACGTCGTTTCTGACTTTGGAAACGATATTGTTGTCCTCGAACGTTCCTCTGACGGCCTGGAAATCGGACTCGATAACCGAATCATCCCCGTCAATGCCGAAGCCGATTCTCGTTTGTTCGGAGAATTCCTTGCGCGCGTCCTGAAGTATTAAATCGCCGAAGCTCTGGACGGCAATTTTCCATTCCTCCAGAAATTTCGTAATATCGGTAGTGTTTATTTTTGCGATACTGCCGCCCAAAAGCTCTTCAAGCCTGCCTGCGACCCAGGCCCATTCGTATCTTTCATAGTCACTGTAAATTTCACCAAGCATCTGGTGCAGCTTATCGAGAGAATCGAGCCTGCCGGCCTCAATAGCATCGAGGACTTCGAGAACCTTTTCCTCAGGGGCAAGAAGGCCGGACAAATCGACCCACCTGTCGTCGCCGGCCTGCGTCTCAGGTTGCAGCAAGGCACGGAGTTGCTCAATGCTGCCCGGAGGATTTCCGCTTAAGCGCGCAATAAGGCGATCACCTAAGTACCTTTTTATGGCAATTTGATAATGCGCGATACCATTTTCCATCGCGGGCACACTCAGCCTCATATTGCCCCATATCGCATACTCGCCGTCACAATGCTCTCTCAGTTCTCTCAGCAGCTCTATGCCGCTGGACATTTTCTGTATCGTAAAGGGGCTGAAGGCCTGGAAGGATATAAGGTCAATTTTATTCGGGTCTTTGCGCCTGTCGCGTGCGGGCCATTTCTCAATGTCTCTGAGGGTACCGACCGTTGCAAGATTCATTGCCGGTATGAGTAGGCTTTGTCCCTCAGATTCGGATTCAAAAATATACGAAAATGGCAGGTCCGAGGTATCTAGTTTAACGTGGCCTTTTCCGATGACAACGCAGAAGGGGCCGAGCCTGACCGGCCAGAGCATATGAGAAGACGAGGCGGTTTTACAGCCCCGTTCGAGAATGCCCTGATGTACCGGCCCAAGCTTGTACATATGGTTGCTTTCGTTTGTTCCGCTGCCGGCATTGTAGAAAGAGAACATTCCCGCAATCAGCAGAGTTGACTTGTGGTGGGTGACCGAGTAAGGGCCTGCGAAGACGGCGCAGCCTTCGCCGTGAAAACACTCGCAGTTTGCGAAGAACAGCGAGTTCTCAGCGGAGAACTGCTTACCCATTAAAACACCCTGGCCCACGAAACACTTCGATAAAACCGCGCCTCTTGTAACCTTTGAGCCGGATGATATGATAAAGTCCTCGGCGATTACTCCCGTGCCGATAAGGACCGGTGCATCGATGGTGCTGTTAATCGAACCGTTCTCGAGCCAGCTTGCGCCGTCAATGCGGGTGGCGGGCCCGATTTTGACGTTCTTGAAAGTCCCGGAATGTGTTATCACCGAGCCGCTGCAGACTCTTCCCATAGATGACCTTATCGAATCTGCGTGAGCGAGAATCAGTTTCCTGATAGCCTCTGTCAGCTTGGGCCTGTGCCGGTACAGGCCCATTATATAGGCCAACTGTGACGATAGGCCGTCACAGATAAGAAGTTCTCGGCCGCCAGCCTCAATCAGGGCCTCGAGCTCCGTACCGTTTCCGAACGTGCTGTTGCCGTCAACGGCCAGCAAATCAATATTCTCTATAACGACGTCATCCTCGATGATGTAATTGGCGATGTAGTCGGCGACGTTGTTAATGTAGACATTGTTGCCTATCACGCAGTTGTGGATTTTGGCGTTGAATACTCCGGTCGATTTTTGCATGCCGCCGAAGAGTGTTATCGTCTTATTAAATCTCCCCAGCTTTACACTGCCGGAGAAATGCGTGTTTTTTACCCTGTCGGGATTGAAGTTCTCGGCGATTTGGACTGAGGAAAAGTCTCCGCAGGTACATCCCTGGCCTTTTAACTTTTCAACCTCCGCATTGGTTAGCTTGCGATATTGCTGCATATTTCCTCGGCCTTCCTGTAAGATATTATCTCGCGGAGACAAAAAACGCGAATACTCATCATGTGTGACACTTTTTCTATACTCTGCCGGAACAGTTTATTTGACCGGACAACTCCTTAGCGTCCGAGTCTCTTTTCTACAAGGTGTTTATTATCACGGACCCAGTTATAGTACTCTGTTCTTTTCAGCTTAGACGCGGCCGCTTTGTCGAGCACCACTGTAACATAGGTGTGAAGCTGAAGGGAAGAAGCGGTTATCTGACTCGTAACGGGTCCTTCGATAAACTGCGCACAGACATCCGCCTTTTTTTCGCCGTTTGCAATTAAAAGAACCTTGCGGGCCTCCAGGATTGTACCTATTCCCATAGTGATGGCAAACCGGGGAACGTCCTCTTCTTTTTCGAAGAAGCGGGCGTTGTCCTGGATAGTCTGCTCTTCGAGCGCCTTGACCCTTGTTCGGCTCGCGAACGACGAGCCGGGCTCATTAAAACCAATGTGCCCGTCTCCGCCGATGCCGAGGATCTGCAGGTCAATGCCGCCGGCCTTTTGTATCTGCTCCTCGTACCAGTGGCAAAATTGTTCAGGGTCGTCGGTATTTCCCTGGGGCACGTAAGCATTATTAACGCTTACGTTGACGTGGTTAAAGAGGTTGTCCCACATAAAGTAATTGTAGCTGTTTTTGTGTGGGGGCGCAAGACCCACGTATTCATCCAGATTGAAAGTCTTGACCTTTGAGAAGTCCAGGCCCTCTTCCTTGTGCAGTTTTACGAGTTCCTTGTAGGTTCCGAGCGGCGTGTCGCCCGTCGCCAGACCAAGAACCAAATCGTGTTTCCTCCTGATTTCGGTGGCGATTATCCTCGCGGAAGTCTTGCTCATTTTGTCATAATCAGGCTCGATAATTATTTCCATCTTCCATCTCCTAAAGTAAAATTCACCACATAGAACTTTTAGAAAAAGTTTAAAACGAGGTAATATAAATAATGTGAGGCAGGCTGATTTTCAAGATATTTCTGCCTTTTCCTGCGCCTGTTGATCGTTTTCGGCCGTTTGCAGCAGTACTGGTATCTCAAGCCAGAAAGTTGCGCCCCGGCCGGGTTGGCTTTCGACGCCGATACTCCCGCACAGCAGCTCGGCCAGCTCCTTGCTGATGGCCAGTCCAAGCCCGGTACCGGCCGATTTCCTGGTGATTGAGCCGTCAAGCTGCCGGAATTTCTCAAATATCTTTTCCTGCTCGGATTCCGGGATTCCGGGACCCGTGTCGGAAACCGCGATTCGGACGGTTTTTTCATCAGGCATAGTCACCCTGATTTCTATCTTGCCTTTGTCGGGCGTAAATTTGATAGCATTGGTCAATAAATTGTATAGTATCTGCTGGACCTTGCCCGGGTCCGTCTGAATGATGGGGATGCTTTTATCTATCTGCAGTTTGACCTTGATTTTCTTTTGCTCGGTCAAAGGAGAAAAAAAGGCCGCCAGCCCGCGAGCCAGTTCGGGGATATTTGTTTTTTCAAGGTGGAGCTGTATTTTCCCGGTCTCGGCTTTCGCCATTTCCAGAAGGTCATTTATCATATTAAGAAGTGACCGTCCGCTGGCAATAATATTCTCTGCGTATCTTCTGGTTTTTTCTCTTTCTAAGGTGGTTTTTTCCCGGAGTATTTCAGCAAAGCCGAGTATGGCATTAAGGGGGGTTCTGAATTCGTGGGAGATGTTGGCGAGGAATTCGCTTTTGAGTTTGTTTGCCTTGAAAAGCTCAATGTTCCGGTCGGAAAGCTGGGCGATTTTAGCGTCTAATTGCCTGTTTGCCTGCCGAAGTTTTTCCTGAGACTGCTCAAGGCTGTCAAGCATGTGATTGAAAGCCGAAGCAAGTCTTTCGAATTCGTCGTGTGTTTCTATTGCGCTTCTGACATCGAGCTTTCCCTCTGCGACGTTGTTTGCCAGTGCCCTGAGCTGTCTTATCGGGCTGAGTATCACGCGCTGCAGTATGATATAAAAGGCTACGATGGCGCCGGCGGCCGCAAGAAGTCCCGCGACGGTGATGCAGATTCGATTCATAAGGATGGTCTTTCCCATTTGGAGTGATGGCGTTTGTACGATTATGGCTCCGACAGGTTCATTTCGGTTAAATGCAGGTGCAGGACCCTGTACGTTATGGCAGCTTAGACAGTTATCAGATGCTCGTACGAGCCTGAGGTAATTGCTTTGAGCAGCTCCGTCTTTTTGCAGCCAGTAACGGTCGGATATATCCTCACGTTTTTTCAAAAAATCAAGGGCTTGTTTTTGCCTGTGATTCAGGTGTTCAGGATAAATATTCTCGGCCTTATTGAGTCGTACCCACTGAACGGGTTGATTCTGTACAGGCCGGACCGCACCGCTTTCGAGGAGGGGGTCAAGCTCCTTTTCTGTACGGCTTTTCAGATGGAAATGGCGTTGATAAACGGTATCCGCGACGGCTCGGCCGGCGTCAAGGCCCGCTTTTTCGGTAAGCTTGCCCATCCAGAAATAGGGGATTAGCAGCGCCAGGGCCAGAATAACAAGCACGGCCAGCCCAAAGCCCAGCCTGCACTTTCCAGCTAATGAAACGGGCAAGAGCCTAAGGTGATGCAGGGCCTTTTTAACCACGGCCTGTAAGTGTATCTTCATAAGACCGGTCCTACTCTGCTGTTCCCGTACGTATCTGCTTCTAAGCCTTGTGGTGACTCTGTGTCTTAAGGTTCAGCTCGTCAAGCTGTTCTTTTCTGACGGGACTTGGCGCATCGGTCAGGAGACATTGGCCGCGCTGTGTCTTGGGAAAAGCGATGACATCACGGATATTATCCGTACCGGCCAGAAGCATAATCATACGGTCGAGCCCGAAGGCAATACCGCCGTGCGGAGGAGCTCCATAACCCAGCGCTCTTAAAAAGAATCCGAATCTGTCCTCGGCTTCCTGTTTCGAGATGTTCAATAAACCGAAAACCTTCTGCTGGACCTTGGGATTATGAATACGAATGCTCCCACCGCCTATTTCCGAGCCGTTAACGACCATATCGTAGGCCTGTGAACACACACCGGCCGGGTCGGTCTGAAGTTTCTCAAGGTCTTCGGGTACGGGTGAAGTGAACGGATGATGCAGACAGTCAAAACGATGTTCATCTTCGTTCCATTCGAACAACGGAAAGTCAATCACCCATAGGAAAGAAAAGGTGCTGGTATCAAAAAGCTTGAGCTCCCTGCTAAGTCTTATGCGCAGCGGTGCGAGTGCCTTATTGACGGTAGCCTTATCGCCCGCGACAAGTAAAATCAAATCACCATCGTTTGCCTTGAAGCGTTCTGTTATTTGCTTCTGCTGGTCGAGGCTGAAGAACTTGGCGATACTGCTCGCCAGCTCAAGTCCCGCACCACCGGGGTGCGGGGTCTTCTCGGATTTGTTTACTTTAAACCACGCCAGTCCCTTGGCGCCGTAATCGCCAACAAAATTCGTCAGAGTTTTTTCGATATCACTCCTGGAATATTTCGATCCGCCGGGCACGCAAAGACCCTTTACTATACCCCCTCCCTTGACCACGGTATTAAACAACCTGAACTCGCACTGCCCCGCCACGTCGGATATATCTTTTAGTTTCATATCGAAGCGTATATCCGGGCGGTCGGTCCCGAAGTCCCGCATCGACTCTTCGAAAGTGATTCTCGGCATAGGCAGCGGCACCTTTACGCCGAGGATTTTCTCCCAAACCTCCGCAACCATTTTCTCGTGTACGCCGATGACATCGTCTCTGTCAACGAAGCTCATCTCGACGTCTATCTGCGTAAACTCAGCCTGCCTGTCCGCTCGCGGGTCCTCGTCGCGAAAGCATCGCACAATCTGGAAATACTTCTCAACGCCGCTTACCATCAGTATCTGTTTGAAAAGCTGCGGCGACTGGGGCAGGGCATAGAAACAGCCTTTATATAATCTGCTGGGCACTAAAAAGTCTCGTGCGCCCTCCGGCGTGCTTTTAGCAAGCATAGGAGTCTCTACTTCCCAGAACCCGGCCTTGTCGAAATAATCGCGAACGATTTTTGTAACCCTGTGCCTTATATGAAGATTTTTAAGCATCGCAGGTCGCCGCAGGTCGATGTAACGATTCTCAAGCCTGGTCTCTTCACTGACCTTCTCGGCATTATCAATTTCGAACGGCGGTGTAATTGAGCTGTTCAGGACCTCAATCTGCTCGATGATGACCTCGATTTCGCCGGTAGCCAGCTTGGAATTTGCCATTCCCTCGCTTCTCGGCCTGACAAGTCCCGTAACGGCTATTACCCATTCGCATCGCAAGCCTCTGGCGAGTTTGTGTGCTTCGGGTTGCGTATCGGGGTCGAAGACTAATTGCACAAGCCCGTCTCTGCCGCGCAGGTCAACAAAGACAAGATTGCCGTGGTCCCGATATGAGTGGACCCAGCCGGCCAGATTTACTTTTTTGCCGACATCAGCGGCACGAAGCTGTCCGCAAGTATGGGTTTTCTTTATCATTTTTCAGGTTCTCAGCAAGTTTTCCTCGGATAAACGGCAGACAAAGAATAGTCTAAAAATGCCGGTTCGTCAACGGCCGGCAAATAACAATACTCTCGAGCACAGCGGGCGTTACCGGCAGGTGTTTATTTGAGACTGGTTCGGGAGATACAAGAACTGTGGATTGACCCCTGGTGGCGGCAGATAGATTTCGCGGCGGCATCCCGGACAACGTCAGTTTGTAAAGTCTTTCGTCACAGCAATCGGTCAATTTCACTGGTGATATTCTTTTTACTGGTAAGTCCAACCCATTTTTTCTCGATTTGTCCGTCTTTGAAAAGGATCATCGTTGGTATCGCGTTTATGCCAAACTCTATAGCTGCTTCGCGGTGGTCATCGGTATTGATTCTGCATATCTTTGCCTTCTCGGCGTATTCACTCGCAATCTCTTTCATAACAGGCCCAATCATTTTGCACGGGCCGCACCAGGGAGCCCAAAAGTCAACCAGCACGGGCACATCGGAATTATGAACGATGTGGTCAAACTCCACATCGTTTAGCTCAGTCACATTATCAGCCATCATTTTACTCCTTCAAAATTACTGTTCCAAAACCCCATAATTCTATCATACGGCTCTACTAAGTCAAATATAAATTCTCGCCCAATCCTGCGTTTTGAAAAAAGATTTGAAACGAAATATAGCAATCCTTATAGGCTAAAGTGCAAAAAACTAATGCAGTTGCTTTAAGGTAATACTAAGGCCTCTCTTTATTTTCGGCCGATTCCATATTATTTTCATATTTTTGGGTGTCTTTCGACCTCTTGGCATCGGCCGGTATTTCTTTTATGGGTATTGGAGTTTCCTGGACTTTGGCCGGTTGACTTAGTTTGCTCAGGCCTTCGGCTTGAGCAATCGACTGTCGGACAATTTGCTCGGGGGGTTCTTTGGTTAAGGCGCGCATATAAATGGAATCGAAGTGGCTGTGCTGCTCGGCCCAAACCAGTTTCTCGCGTACAAGCTCTAATAGGGCAAGGAACAGCCCCACGAGTATTAACCGATTATCCCTGCCTTCGAAGATTCGTTTAAACGGCATAGGCCCGTCCGTCTGCAGACGGTGCAGTATCTCTATCTGGTACAGGTCAATGGGCGTATCGTCTTTAATATGGCCGATGGTCATTATACCGCCGGTTGCCTTTAGGACCGAGTCGAAGGCTTCCAGCAGGTCCCAGACGCTAATCTGGTCGATGTCGAGTTGCGGCGGCTCCTCCTGTGCCTCAAGGCTCTCGATAAGGCTGGTACCCCGGCCAAAGCGCTGGCTTTGCTGTGCCGCGGCGGCATCAAGAAGATTCGCT
>Ga0315539_1002609_pt1 | contig 12946 bp, 7 predicted proteins | sample SalMarSW160150MG_FD_203097 | JGI IMG/M metagenome (GOLD analysis project Ga0315539, IMG submission 203097) | Salt marsh sediment microbial communities from the Plum Island Ecosystem LTER, Massachusetts, United States - Salt Marsh Sediment SW1601-150 ... | reverse complement strand
CCACCGCCTCCCTGGGGAAGACCTCCCACTCATCCATGGTGGGGACGAGGTAGTCATCGTGCAGACCATGATCCTGGGCGGTCTTGGCCAGTTCGTACGAGGCTGCGATGCACATCTCGTCGGTGATAGTCTTGGCCCTCACATCCAGCGTGCCGCGAAAGATGCCCGGGAAACCAAGGGAGTTATTGACCTGGTTGGGAAAATCGGAGCGGCCCGTGGCCACGATCCTCGCTCCCGCCTCCTTTGCATCCCAGGGCCAGATCTCCGGTATCGGATTGGCGCAGACAAAGACAATGGCATCCTGAGCCATGTCCGCTATCCACTCCGCTTTGATGGTGCCCGGCCCCGGACTGGAGAGTGCGACCAGAGCATCAGCGCCCTTCATCGCCTCGGCGCTACCGCCCCGCACGTCGTTTTTGTTGGTCTTGAGGCACATCTCCCACTTCGCCGCATACTTCTCCTCGAGTTCCGTCCTTCCACGATGGAGAGTGCCTTTGGAGTCGCACATGATGATGTTTCCCGGTGTGACTCCGGCGGAGATGAACAGCCGCGCGATACACTGATTAGCGGCCCCCGCGCCGACCATGGCTATCCTGGCCTCAGACAGGGACTTGCCCACAATCTCCAACGCGTTGATGAGACCGGCCAGGGTGACCGCTGCTGTGCCCTGCTGGTCGTCGTGCCAGACGGGAATCTGCATCTCTCTGCGCAGCGTATCCAAGATGCGGAAGCACTTGGGCTGTGAGATGTCCTCCAGGTTGATCCCGCCGAAGGAAGGCTGAAGCAACTTGACGGTGGCAATGAACTCATCAGGGTCCTTGGTATCCAGGCAGATGGGTACCGCATCCACACCTCCCAGATACTTGAAGAGGAGCGCCTTGCCCTCCATCACAGGCATGGCAGCCTCGGGTCCGATGTCACCGAGACCAAGCACCCTCGTACCGTCGCTGACCACCGCTATGCTATTGGCCTTGTTGGTGTGCTCGTAGGCCAACTCCTTGTCCTCGGCGATGGCGCGGCAAGGAGCCGCCACACCGGGAGTATACCAGATGCCAAAATCAGTGAAATCGCGTACCACACACTTGGATGTGATCTCTATCTTGCCCTTGTAGAAGGGATGGAGCCTCATCGCGTCCTCTGACGGCTTCTGCGCCTTAGCCAGCAGCTCTTCCTTCGTAAGCATGTCAGGCCTCCAATCGGTCGCCGAGAATCCCCCGGGACCGTCTTCCAAGGTCTCTACTTCTCCTTCAGTAACTCCATGACCGAGGGAAAATCCTCAATGTGGGTATGAGGCAAGAACATGGCAGATATCCACTCGTCGTGAAAGGTATTGTCGGCACTGAGTTCCAGGTAGGTCATCCGCTGGGCAAGCTCCGCGATGCTATCTCGGCTCTCGCGGTTGATGAGGGCCATGTATGCTCCCAGAATGGACGTGTTGCCCAGGAACTTGAACCTCTCACGCGGCATGTCGGGCAACAACCCTATCTGGATCGCGTTCTCCACATCCAGGTACTGCCCGAAAGCGCCGGCGATGAGGATGCGGCCCACGGTGCTGAGGTCCACACCGACACTCCTCGCCAACACCGAGAACCCCGCGTAGACGGCGGCTTTCGCCCTCAACAGATTGTCGATGTCCACCTTGTTGATGACGATGTCCTGCGGCGTCGCAGTCTCTCCTGCCCAGGCCACCACATACTCGGGCCCGTGATCGCCTTCCCTCAAGCGGGACGTGTCCAGGCCGAGGTTCAGATTGCCGCCCTTGTCCATGACGCCGGTGATGAACATCTCAGCCAAGAGCGAGATGAGACCCGAACCGCAGATGCCCCTCGGTGCCTCGTCGGCTATGACTCTGTAGCTCGCCTCCAGCGTCTGTTCGTCTATCCACACCTCCTCTATGGCTCCGGCTGTGGCTCGCATACCATCTCCTACCCCGGACCCCTCGAAGGCCGGCCCTGCTGAACACGCGCAGGAGATCAGCCAGTCACAGTCACCCAGGACGATCTCTCCATTGGTGCCGATGTCCAGGAACAGGCTCAGTTCCTTCAGATTGCACATACCCGAACTGGCAACCCCTGCCGAGATGTCCGCTCCCACATAGCTGCCGACCCCTGGCAGGCAATCGACCGTGGCCAGGGGATTGATGTCGAGGTTCACATCCTGAGCAAGGACTGGCGGAGGTTGATTGGTGGTCGTGACGTACGGCTCGAGACGGATCGACTCTGGCGGAAGACCCAGGAACAGGTGAATCATCGTACTGTTGCCGGAAACGGCCATCTTGTAGATATCGTTGGTCGAGAGACCATTTCGCTCCGCTAGCTGGCCGAGCAAGCCGTTGATGGTTCCCACCACCAGGCTTTGCAACTCGGACAGGCCGTCGCCCTTGCTGGCGTAGATGATGCGCGAGATGACGTCCTCACCTCGGGCTATCTGGCCGTTGTAGTCTGATGCTGTGTCCACCACGCTTCCGCTCAGCAGATCCACCAGATAGACTACGTTGCTCGTCGTGCCGATGTCCACCGCGACCCCCCAGGAAGACACCGTTGCGTCGCCCGGCACCACGTCGATGAGGCGGGGCGGACCGTCAGGGTCCAACCAGGTACCGGTCTCCAGGACCACCGTCGCCTTCCAATCACCCTCCCGCAAGGCAAAGGCGATCTTGCGCAAGACGTGCACGCCCACGTGCAGTTTCCGGGCGTCTATCCCGTGCTGCGCCTGAAGGGCGCGCCTCAGGCGGGCCAGGTCATCAGTGTTGTCCTTCAGGCTGGGGGGATCGATATCGACGAAGTACTTCTGGATGGTCTGGTCCCGCGAAGGATCGTAGCCCAGAGGAGCCTCGATCTTCTTCGTCCGTTGTGCCGTGGGCAGCCGTCGTTCGATCTTCTCCTGGGGAGGAACGGAGACGATCAGGTCACCCTCGACCACCGTCTGACAGGCCAGAACATAACCCTCTTCCATGGCTTCAGGCGACAGTCGGGCCGACGATCTGCGTTCGAAGTCCCCCGCCTCAGCGATCACCGCGCACCGGCCACAGCGCCCCTGGCCGCCACACGGCATATTGAGGTCAAGGCCAGCCTTCGACGCCGCGTCGCTGATCAGAGTGCCCCGTGGAACATCAACCTCTGTGCCATGCGGCTCGAAGGTAACAGTGCAAGTCGTCATCTGGTATCCTTCCTAACACACCTGCGCGATAGGCCTCGAACTCCCCGCCCGACGTCTACACAACGCACAAGTATAGCACTCGTCCGACGCCGTGTCAATCGTGGAACGTAGGTGAGCCTAGACATCGTGACCACTTTTCCAGGGTTCTGAGGGCTGTCTTGACTCTCTACTGGAGCACCTCTAGAATCTCCATAGCTATGGCCTCTCTTGACAGTCTCCATCCGCCAGCTATCCAGGTGGCCCCATGATCTCCCCGACCTACGCCCAGTTCGCTGCCCTCGACGAAACCCTGGCTCGCCGTATGCCCCTGGAAGTCTACCAGCACTCGGCCGGCAATGTGTCCTACGGATTGCCAGAGAACTCTGCTGCCCCCGCAAAACGAAAAGGAGAGCCCCTGGCCGGGGCTCTCCACTTCAGCCGACACCTTGAAAGCCGCAACTGCTCCAGACGATCTAGGTCCAGGCTTCCTCTGCCGCCGCGTTGTCTCCGGAGATACGGCCGAAGCATACCGTCGCGTTGACAGCAGTTCCGCTCCCTGGGTAGTACGGACCGATGAAACCACCCGCTACCATGCCGCCAGCGTACAGCCGGGGAACAACCTCACCGTTCACGTCCACCACCTGGGACTTGGTGTTGATCTTCAGACCTCCGCACGAGCCCAGGTTGACCTCGGTGACCAGTGTGGCATAGTAGGGAGCCTTGCCGAGCGCCACAAGCCCAACTCCCTTGCCATACAGGGTATCCTGCCGCTTCTCCATATCCTCGTTCCACTTGGCCACGGTGTCTTCCAGCTGCGGACCGTTTACCCCTATGGCCGACGCCAGCGCACCCAAGCTATCCCCGCTCTTCACCATCCCCGAGCCTATCTCCTCGCTCAGATCATCGCTCCAGGCACCCCAGATGCCGCCGATAGCGGCGCCACCAAGCTCTCGCACGCCCTCATCGAAGACAGCCCAGGCGATGTGCTGCTCCTGGTCGAAGACGGCCCTCATAGTGTAGGCATAGTGCGCGGCCTCGTTCACGAAACGCTGGCCGTATTTGTTCACCCAGATCCCCGGGATCTCAGGGAGACCCGCCGCCAGCGGAGCAACCCCGATCATCGTGGACTCGACACCGATGGTGCCACCCAGGCCCGCCAGATCGGCACCTAGCTGCATGGCCATCCTGATGCCATCGCCGGTATTGGTGGGTGCACACCAGCACTGCCCCGTCTCCAACGCCCAGAGTTGCTGCGGTGAGAAGGCTCGCGCCATCTCCTTATTGTGATCGAAGCCACTGGTGGCTAGGATAACCGCCTTGTTGGCTTTGACGTAGATCTCCTCGCCATCACTATCGGCCCTCACACCGATCACACCCTTCTCCGGGTCGCGGACCAACCCCGACACAGGAGTCTCCAGCAGGAACTTGGCACCCTTCTGCTGGGCCACACCGTTCAAGATCTCCACATGGATGGCCCCCGTTCCCACCTGTGCCGCCTCTCCCTTTCCGGCAGGTACGTGAATACGAGCTACCATCAGATCAGGCTCAACGTAAGGGATGGGATCCACCCCGTATACTGAGACGTAGTTGATTCCATGATCCACCAGCCATAGGATGTTGTCTGGCGCGTTGTCGGCCATAACCTTCACTAGATCGGGATCGGCGATCCCTTCGGCTGCGGCGATCCAGTACCCATAATGCGCCTCGGGCGTATCGCCCTCGACGCCTGCTGCCCTCTGGAACTCCGTTGCCGAGGCCTGGATCACACCGCCAGAAATCGATGTGCTACCGCCCACCACCGAGGCTTTCTCCAACACGGTGACGCTGGATCCTGCTTCCAGGGCAGCGATGGCGGCCACGATTCCCGTCCCGCCGGCGCCGACGATCACGACATCGGCTTCCTCATCCCAGTTATCCGGGACTCCCGGCGCCACGGGCGCGCCCGATGATGCGCACGCGGTAAGCGCGCTAGCGCTGGTCAGCAACCCAGCACCCACAGCTGCGCCCTTCACGAAGTCCCTTCGAGACATCTTGATTGGGTTGTCTTTCTCTCTACTCATGTTGCCTCCTTTGTTCTCTGCACTCGTGAGCGCAGGATCTTTCTTCTCAGCGTCCATAGGTCGACCCTCCCTTCTGTGCGCCTCAGCGGTCTATGACACGACACACACTATGTATTATACCAGAAGGGTGCTAACGCATGTGCGGGGCCTGCTCCCGCGTCCCCTGCTCCTCCGAACTGGCACTCATCTCATCACCACGTTCGCTAGAGCCCACACTACCAATGAAGTCGGCCGCGACGCTTGGCGCACCACAGAGCGGTCTGGGACACAACAACGGGCGCCCGATGTCACAGGCGCCCGTTTGCCTTTCTATGCCACGACGAAGTGGCAGTAGCAGCCTAGGCCGAACCCTCCTCGGCAGCCGCCGTCTGGCCCGCTATTCTGCCGAAAGTGAGGACCTCGGCTACCGACACGCCACTGGCGACGTAGTGTCGCGCCGGGATGGCGAAGGCGTTCCGGCCCGCTGCGTAAAGACCCGGAACCGGCTCGCCGTTCGCGTCAAGGACCTGGCTCTTGGCGTTGATCCGAAGCCCGCCATTGGTGAAGAAGGCCGTGGCCTCCACGCCAAAGAACAGGGCGTAGAAGGGAGGCGTCTCCAGGGGAACCACATAGGCGCTGTCCTTCCCGAACAGGGGGTCCTCGCCATTCGCGGCGAACTCGTTGTACAGCTCCACCGTGTTCTCCAGCAGCCCCGGCACGATGCCAACCCCCGCCGCCAACTCGCCCACACTGTCCGCCTGGGCCACAACGGTCAGACTCTCCTTCGCAGCATCGGGAACCATGCCCCAGACCGCGTCGTCCAGGATCAGGAAGCCCACGTGGTGATCTCTGACGATCATGTCCCCGATCCACTCACCATAGTTGTCCTCGCCCACGAAGCGCTGCCCCTTGCCATTGACCAAGATGCTCCTGCACAAGCACTCAGCGGACCCGTAGACGAAGGCGAAAGGTGCCGTCTCGCTCAACATCCGTACGTCGGCCCCCGCGCCCTGGCCCATCCTGATCCCGCTGCCGTCATCACCGGGTGTCCCGACGTTGACGGCGCATCGCAGACACTCTGGGCAGTGTTGCGCAACCATCTCCGCGTTCGCGGCGTATCCCCCTGCACACAGGATCACGCCCTTGTTGGCCTTGAAGTACTTCTTCTCGCCGTCGACCTCGGCCTCCACGCCCACGGCGCGGCCGTCAGCATCCACCACCAGACTGCTGACCAGTGCCTCGTATAGTACTTCGGCGCCGGATGCCTCCACGGCTGCCTTGAGGGGCGCGAAGATGGCATGGCCACCCACATATCCATCGGCAAAGGCGCCATGGCCCCTGGGGGCGGGATCGGCTACCGCCTTGTAGCTGGCCTGTTTCTCGTTGCCCGAATAGAGCAAGCCATCGCCGGTGGGATCCCCGGCCGCCTTCATCTCCATGAAGGACTCGTTGAACTGGACGCCGAGGCCGGTCACCCAATCGTACAGCTCGAGGCTCTTGTCGCAGAAAAGCCCCACCAGTTCCTCGTCAGCCCCGTCTCCTGCGGCCGCCAGGACGTAGTTGTACATGTTGTCTCGGGTGTCATCGAAGCCCAGCGCGGTCTGTAGCTGCGTGCCTCCTCCCATGTAGATGATGCCGCCGCATATCGCCGTGCTGCCGCCGCCTGTCGGCGTCCTCTCCAGGACCAACACCTCGGCTCCGGCCCCAGCCGCCTCGAGGGCAGCAGCCGCTCCGGCGCCTCCAAAGCCCACTATGACCACATCGGCCTCGCCATCCCACGCTTCCGGCATGCCGGACGCCGGGATAGGGGCCGCCGAGCCGCAGCCCGACATGGCGGTCGCGCCCGCCAGGAGTGTAGCCCCTGCCGCCGCTCCCTTGACGAAATCACGACGAGAGACTTGAATCCGTGTTCTGTCCTCTTGTGTCATTCTGACCTCCTTTTGAAGTGTGTTCCTTCTGCAAATTCGTCACAGCACTGCCGCCGGTGCCACTAAGGCACCTGCCACCCCCAAGCGTGGCACTGGGCGCAGTAGTCCTCGGATTCCTTGTGCATCTTGTGGCAGAGACGGCACTCCATCTCTCCGTAATGAGAGGCGTGGGGGTTGGCGCCCACCGTCTCTTCCAACTCGGCCGTCATCTCTACGATCTCCTCGTAGGTGCCATGCTCGTGGCACTCGTAGCAGCTCTCCTTGGGGTACTTCAGTTCGCTAAGAGGGATCTCGTAGTCGCCCTGAACATAGACCACCAGTTCGTGCACCTGCTGCTCCAAAGTGGGCACATGGCAGTCCAGGCACTCTATCTCGTACTCGGCATGGGCTCCCGCTCCGTATTCGGCTGACTGCCAGGTCTCCAGATAGGGGTCCATGATATGGCAGGTCGCGCAGAACTCTGGTTCCTCATGGTAGTTCCACAAATAGGCCGCTCCAACGCCCCCTACGACCACCACTACACATAGCACAATGATCATCATGGTCCGTTTCTTCGACATGCTTCAGGAAGACCTCCCCATGCTAGTACTCCACTGTCGCTACTTGGACCCGTAATCAACACGGAAGACACATACACCATGTGCACCCCAGCTGCCCCACCGGCGACGCCTGCTCGGTCCCAGCGTAGCAAATGCGCAGCCTTGGTACCCCGCATTATACACTATACGGGACCGCTTGTCAACTCACGGAACAGGGGTACCACAACGAGCCCTGATCGGATCACCTGCCCGCGCGCCCTCAAGGGCAAAAGGACAAGAGGGAGAGCCCGATTGCTAGGGGCCCTCCCCGGTCTACTACTGTGTTGGGCATGACAGTGTGCTCGCGCGCTACGCCCAGGGCTCCTCCGCCGCAGCGTTCTTGCCCACCGGCAAGAGGGCCGGATACCCACCCGTGCTGCAGACTACCGGGGAAGCTGCCTCCAAGAACTCAGCGGGGCTGACAGTTCCACCTTCTTGGTCAGATCACTGTCCACCTTGACACTCGGCACGACCTTCTCGTACTCGTCGCCCCACACATAGAGTTGGTACTTGCCTCTGGGCACCTTCAGCCTCGCCACTCCACCTTCGTCAGTTTCCGTCACGTATGTCGAGCCCCTATACAGATATGGCCGGAGTCGAACACGAGCATTCGCATTCGGGGTTTTGGTATGTTTGTCAACTACCTCTATTGTTACCACACACTCGGCTTGCCCTGCGGTTACGAACGTGAAGGTATGGGAAGCCTCCTCGTGAGGGGATTCCGGGTCTGGCCTCGGGAACTTGACCGTCCACCTGTGCCTTCCCTCTATGCCTGGGGCTTTGAGCTCCACCTCAGCCCAATACAGAGCGGTCGTACCGGACCAAGGCGCTTCACCCAGCATGCCCGTCGCCACTTCTGCTCCCTCGTGGTCGTAGATCTCGATCTTCTGATCCGCTAGGCTACATTCAGAAGAGCACTGGGCCCCGGCCTTGATCTTGAACTCGTCGCCGAGGGCAATCGGGGAAGGCACATCCCAAACCTCGACGCTCGTGGCGTGCGGTTCAACGACGAACGAGAACGACGCTGAGCTTTCCTCATGCAAGACGCCAGCTTTCTCTTGCCCCGGGAACACAGCCGTCCACGTATACTCACCAGGCTCGAATGGTGCGCTCACGACAAACTCATCTGTCTCATTTGCGGTCCCATCGAATGAGACCAGCGCGGTTTCCCCTGCTAGGGCATCATCGTGAGCGACGATTCTGACCATTTTGCCCCACAGATCGCAGGCTGAAGAGCACGAGACCCTCACCTTCAACGCCATGTCGGCGCTGCCATCGACCTCCGCCAGAGGTGCTTCAACGACGGACGTGGTCGTCTCATGTACCTTGACTTCTGCCGTCACGAGCCACTCCTTACTACTGACAGCTAGACCTGCAGAGGGGTCCAGTCTGACCCGGACCCCTCTGTCTGTCTGCTCACTCGAAAACTTGGTCTAGTATGCTCTAGGCCTCCCATGGCTCTTCTGCAGCGGCGTTCGCGCCAGCCACTCGGCCATAGGCATAGCAGCCACCACCGACGTTGGACATGCACTGGTAGATGATGGTCCAGATGTCGCCATTCTCTCCGGCGGAGTATAGCCGCGGAATGACTTTGCCCTCGATATCCAGCACCTGGGACTCGATGTTGCGCAGCATGCCCCCTTGTGTATTGAGGCACTCGGGGAACATCTCTATGGCGTAGTACGGGGGCCCCTCAATGGCTGTCAAGTTGGCCGTTCTGCCGTGCTCCGCGTCCGCACCAGCCGCGCAGGACTGATTCCACTCGTTCACAGTGGCTGCCAGCGCTTCGGGGTCTCGACCGATCTTCGTAGCCAGCTCCTCGATGGTGTCCGCCACGACAAACCAGCCGGCCTCCAACTCAGCGCTGTTATCGGCACTGGCCTGATAACCTTCCACGCCTGCGGCCCAACCCATCCCCATGAAGCCGAAGAGAGGGCCGCTCAGTCTGGCCGCCTCGTCGAATATCAGGTGGATAGGCACCGGGCGATCCCACCTCACGAATACCCCATTCTCGATCTTCTGGCCTGTGGTACTTACCGTACCCTCTTGTCCAGCAAGCTCCTTCCTTTCCTCATACGACAGCCCCCCGAGGCCACCATAGAGTTCAATTTCATACTCGTCGCGCCACCGCTTGTTGTTTGCACCTACTGTAATGCAACCGCCGGCTGGGAGCGCCGGGGAGAGCATCAGCGCAGCTTCGTATCCCGGCAAGACGCCGGCCGACCAGCCCGCAGGAGCAGCAATAGCACTCATGTTCCGTATGTCCGCCCCCGCTGCCCAACACATCTTGATGGTCTCTCCCGTGTTGTACGGGCTGCCGACGCTATAGAGGACAGGAATGCCCTGGAAGTCTCTCACCATCTGCTGGTTGTACTCCCAACCGCCGGCGCAGACCGCAACAGCCCTCTTGGCCTTCACATATATCTCTTTGCCGCCGCTTTCGGCTACCACACCCAGGACTTCCCTGGTCACCGGGTCCTGGACCAGTCTCTTGGCTGGGCTCTCGAACAACTTCTTGATACCCCTCTCAAGGACCTGGTCCTCAAGGAAGTACCAGTTGCCGCCCGGTCCGTCGTAGTCGCCCCCTACCCTGTACCAGCCTGGCTCCGATGCAATGGCGTCCGCCCCGGGGAAATGGGGATAGAAGGGAATCCACAAAGCACTCCCGATCATCCCGCCGAAGGCGACCGTGTCGTCAATGACCGTGGCGCCCAAACCCTCGAACCACTCCACGTTCTTGGCGCTTTCCTCTGTGTAGAATTTCAGAGTCTCATCGCTGAAATCCTTATCCGGACTGACGGGGAATCCCAAACCACTGGTCGCGGCCGCCAGATACTTGTAGTAGTCTTCCCAGATGGCAGGCGATGGGGAAAGGAAACCCTGGCCGCACACTCTGCTGTTGCCCCCCTGAAACTCCTCGGGCGCCTTCTCCAGCATCAGTACGGAAACCCCGGCATCGTGGGCGGTAATCGCCGTCGCCTGAGCAGCGAAGCCTGCCCCAACGACGACCACGTCGGCCTCCTCATCCCACGACGCGGGCATCCAGGCGGCCTCGCACGGCGGACACTCTTCGGCAGGCGGGCACGTAGGACACGGAGCTGCGGGCTCGGCAGGTGTCGCCGCTGGCCCGCAACTGGCCAACGCGCCAGCACTGGCCAGTGCCCCTGCCCCCACGGCTGCCCCCTTGACGAACTCCTTTCTCGACAGTCTCTTCGGTAGTTCCTTTTCTTCTGACATTTGATCCTCCTTCATGGATTGACTATTTGACACCGGACTTCTGATCGACTTCTCCTCGGGCACCTTTCAGCCCCCTTTCTCCACTGTTGCACGAAGCTCCAACAATGCGGCCAAAGCGTGCTCGTCTGAAGCCTTTGTAGACCTAGAGTCAGTTCACTTTCCACCTCCGTGGACTTGACCATCACACTACCCTATGCAACCCCAATCGGCGGGGCAATCCTCAATACTGTCTGCCTGGGTCAGTACGAATACCTGGCTCGATGTCAGTCGTGACACACGCTGCAATTCTCGAGGGTACCCGAATGGTGGCAGGAGTAGCAGGCGGTGATCAGCGGCGACTCCTCATGCATCTGGTGGCAATTGGCGCATTCAATCGGCTTCACCGTTTCCGGATTGGGATGAGGATCGTGGGGGTTGACTTCCAGGTCCTCTATGATGTAACCTTCGGTACGCTCCATGACCTGTTCGTAACTGGTGTGCTCGTTGTCCAGATGGCAGTCGAAGCAGAACTCGTTCTCAATCGTCTTACCGACGATGCGCTTGCCGGGAACCGCCTCCTCGTGTACCTGCTCCACTGCCTCCAGATCATTGTGGCAATCGAGACACTCCAACCCCTCTTGGGCGTGGACATACGCCATCAGGCTGGTATCCTGCAACGAGTCGAAATAGGGATCCATAACATGGCAGACCGCACAATCCATATCGGGATCCCAAACATCGATCTCCGCTGTTCTGGTCACCTCCGTCGTCCACCCCGGGCCCACCTCCGTATCGTCATGACAATCGGCACAGTAGTACGCTGAAACGTCATGCATGCTGTGGCAGATGTCACAATCCAACTGTCCAAGGTGCGAGCCGTGCGGGTTCAGCTCCAGGTCCGCCGTGAGCTGGATCACCTCTTCGTAGCTCCCGTGCTCGTGACACTCAAAGCATTCTTCCATCGGGTACTCAAGCTCGGGGAGCGGGATCTCGTAGTCCCCCTGCATGTACACCACCAGCTCGTTCACTTGCTGCTCCACCGTGGGCACGTGGCACTCCAGGCAGGTCACATCCTCTATCGCGTGCGCATAGGCGCCGTAGTCAGACTCCTGCCAAGACGCCACATACGGGTCCATGATGTGGCAGGTGGCGCAGAACTCGGGCTTCTCGTGGTACTGCCACAAGCCCACTGCTCCCACTCCGCCTAGCACCACGATGCCAGCAACGACAATCAACGCTATTCTTCGCTTCCTAGACATACTTAAGCAGCCTCTCCGACCTATCAGATCCCGCGCCGTGCACTATCCGCCGCTGAGGCCGCCGCTCGACGGCGGCAGAGTCGCTTGGGCAAGCCCAGTCCCACTTGCCTATTCGCGAACAGGACATATTATACCCGATATGAGACACCTTGTCAAGATGCGCAACTCTGTCTCTCACTGGGGACCACCGCACGCCATCTACTGCTTCGTCTACCCTACGAACCGCTGAACTATATGTAAGTGGGTCTAGTTTGTCAAGTTGCCCCTATCCCGCCCACGGCCACCACCCCCGGCAGCACGGCGATGAGGATGATCTTTTTCCTCGACATGATTCAGCAGTCTCTCCCTACGCTAGGGTACCCTTCGACCGGACCGACAAGCCCCGGCGCACGGCCGCGCCTGTTCTGGACAAGGCTGCCCCACCGCGCGCTTTGCATTCCTTCCCTAGATGTGTTTCAATTGAGAAGGGCCCGAACAGAATATGTCTTCCCAATATGGCCGTTGGACCATGATAATGGCACCAATATAACCGCGATGTGGGAAAACGGACTATATTATAGCGAAGACTATCCGATTTGTCAAGTCCAGGCTAGCCACCAGACAGACGGATATCGCACCGTGAATATCCAACGAGAGGACCAGTTCTTGGCGGGCAGCTCGCCTGTGCCCGGTCCTTAACATGTATTCGGTTGTTGACGCTGACCGCGGAGGCGAGTTTCCCCCCTGGGGGTACCATGTCATCGAAATCCGTGAACAAAGCTCTCGACATCCTCGATAAGCTGGCCTAC
>Ga0315539_1002608_pt1 | contig 12949 bp, 9 predicted proteins | sample SalMarSW160150MG_FD_203097 | JGI IMG/M metagenome (GOLD analysis project Ga0315539, IMG submission 203097) | Salt marsh sediment microbial communities from the Plum Island Ecosystem LTER, Massachusetts, United States - Salt Marsh Sediment SW1601-150 ... | reverse complement strand
CAGCTTGATTGAAAAGCCTGACTACCCTGACCAGTTCCCTGATCGAGAGCTGCGCTGCCTGAACCTTCATCTCCTGCAGGGCTTCGAGCGTGACGCGCACCAGGCCCGAATCGTCGCCGACTTTGATCAGCAGCAGCTCGCGCAAGTGCTCCACCACCTGGCGGTTGAACTGACGAGGGTCAACGCCGTCACCGATAACCCGATTGATAACGTCCAGCCCCTGGGCCACGTTGCGGGCCACCAGTTGATCCACCAATTCCCCCACCGCCTGGGAGGCGACGGTGCCCAGCACCGATTGCACCTGGGCCAAAGTGATCTCCTCGCCGCCGTAGGACATCAACTGATCCAACAGGCTCTCCGCATCGCGCATGCTCCCCGTCGCGCTGCGGGCGATGAGCTCCAATGCTGCTGGCTCCACCGCCAGACTCTCCTGCTCGGAGATGTACTTCAGGTGACCGATCATATCCTGGAGGGGAATGCGCCGGAAGTCGAAGCGTTGACAGCGGGAGAGGATAGTGTCTGGAATCTTGTGAGGCTCAGTGGTAACCAGGACGAAGATCACGTGGGGCGGCGGTTCTTCCAGCGTTTTCAGCAGGGCATTGAAGGCCGGCTCGGTCAGCATGTGAGCCTCATCGAGGATGTAGACCTTGTAGCGGGCCTCGTTGGGGCGGAAGTTCACCTTCTCCCTGATGCCCCGCATCTCATCAATCCCTCGGTTGGATGCGGCGTCTATCTCGATCAGGTCCAGCAGGCGACCCTCGTTGATGGCCTGACAGATGCGGCACTGGTTGCAGGGCTTGTCGTCCTCGCTGGACAAGCAGTTGACCGCTTTGGCCAGCAGGCGTCCCATCGAGGTCTTGCCCGTGCCTCGGGGGCCGGCGAAGAGATAGGCGTGGCTGATGCGCCCGCTGGGCAGGGCGTTCTGGAGAGTACGAGTCACGTGCCCCTGGCCGACCACCTCGTCGAAAGTTTGGGGGCGCCACTTGCGGTAGAGTGCCTGAGCAGCCATAAGAACCTCCTCCTGAGTCCTGCCCATAGTTTATCACCGATGGCCGATTTGCGCAAGCGCGGTCGCTGATTTGTCTCGTTGTCAATACCGTGCTATAATTCTAGCGAGGAAATTACCCAAGGGGAAAACATGTTTGGACATGTAGAGGCACTTGAATTGCTGTTGTTCCCTTCTTGATCGTCCTTCTGCTCTTCGGAGCCAGCCGCCTTCGCGACGTGGGAGGAGCTTTGGGCGGAGCGATCCGCGATTTCCGCAGCGCTGTGCCGGGCACAGACGAAGAGTAAGGCAAGGGAGAAAAAGAGGAGAAAGAGGCTTAGGCCCATCATGACCCGAATCATTCTGGTGCGGCACGGTCAAACGGGGTGGAACGTCGGAGCCGGGGCTGGCGAGCGCTTCCGGGGCCGGGTTGACCTGTCGCTGGATGATACGGGGCTGGCTCAAGCCCATGCCCTGGCAGAGCGGCTCGCCGACCGCCCCATCGCTGCCGTCTACTCCAGCCCCCTGAAGCGAGCAGTGGAGACGGCCCGACCAATAGCTCAGCAACTCGGCCTGCCAGTGCAACTGCTGCCGGGCATCATTGACGTCAACTATGGCGACTGGCAGGGGCTATCGCATCCTGAGGTCGCCACTGCCTATCCCGATCTCTACCCGCGCTGGCTAGAGACGCCCCAGCGGGTCAAGTTCCCCCACGGCGAGAGCCTGCGTCAGGTGCGCCTCCGAGGCATGGCCGCTCTGAAAGAAGTCGCCACCCGCCACGAGGATCAGGTTATTCTACTGGTAGCCCACCAGGTGGTGAACAAGGTACTGGTCTGCGCCATGCTCGGCCTGTACAATTCCCACTTCTGGCGCATCCAGCAGGACAACGCCTGCCTCAACGTCTTCGAACACCAGGATGGAGTCTTCACCGCCGTACTAATCAACGACACTTGTCACCTACACCAATGACGTTTCACGTTTTACGTTTCACACCTCTTGGTCATGACTCAACTCTAGCTCACTTGAGATACATCGCTTTGGCGAACTCACTAACGAAACGCTTATCGTTAGTCAGCTCGATATATTCGACCTGGCGGGCGATCTCAGCGGCCTGGGCTCGCTGCTCCTGGGAGACGAGAGCCAGCTTGGCCCCCATGCCCGCCGCGTTGCCCACCTGGTTGAAGCGCTCCAGGGGCAGGGGCGGAAACATGCCTATGACAATGGCGCTGGATACGTCAATGTAGGTGCCGAAGGCCCCCGCGATGATCACCTGGTCAATGTCCTGCTCGGACAGGCCGGCTTCGTCCAGAAGGATGTTGATCCCCGCTCGAATGGCCCCCTTCGCTAGTTGAATCTCCCCCACGTCGCCCCGGGTGAGAACCACCTCACGGCCGTTTCCACCTTCCCCAGCCGCCACCAGGACGAACTCCGGGCCGTGCTCTGTACGTCGCACGCGGGGATGATGGCCCATGTTTCCCCGCTCGTCCAGCACTCCCAACTGGCGAAGTTGGGCCACCGCATCCAGAACACCTGAGCCGCAGAGACCCACTGGCGGGGCATCGCCGATGGTCTGGTACTCCACGCCAGAGGCGGTGATGCGCAATCGCTCGATAGCTCCCTCGGCGGCCCGCATGCCATCCCTGATGTGGGCTCCTTCGAAGGCCGGGCCCGAGGCAGTGGAGCAAGCGATGAGGCGGCCATTGGCCCTCAGAACCACCTCGGTGTTGGTGCCGATGTCCAGCCCCAGCACCGCTCCCTCGGCCTCGTTGATCTCCGTGGAAAGGATCATGGCCACGTGGTCGGCCCCGACGAAGCCGGCGATGTTGGGCAACAAGTGGACGTAGCCACCGGGAGCGATCTGCAACCCCCCCTCCCTGGCTTTCAAATCCAAAGCCTCAGTGACCGCCGCCAGATAAGGTGCCAGCCCCAGTTGTCTCACGGGCAGGCCGAGGAAGAGGTGGTGCATGGCGGTGTTGCCTACCACCACCGCTTCCACTATCTCCTCGGGATGATGGCTGCTCTGGGTGCAGAGGTCGCGGGCCAGGTCGTTCACCGCACCGACGACGGCCTGGCGCAAAGTAGCCGCCTGCTCCTCCCCTTCCATGGCGTAGGCGATGCGGGCCATCACGTCCTCGCCGTAGGCGATCTGGGGATTCATGGCCCCTGCCGCAGCCAGGGTTCGGCCCGTCTCCAGCTCCACCAAGTAGCCGGCCAGCTTGGTCGTCCCCACGTCAACGGCCAGACCCAGCAGCTCGCCCCCCAGCGGGCTGAAGCTGACCACCTCCTGGCCCCGCAAGCCGATCGTGCCTGACCATCCCTCCTCCCTCAGACGAGTAGAAAGTTGGCGCAGCACCGCGAAGTCCACAGTCAAATCGCTCAGGCCCAGCGTCTCCGCCAGATGATCCCACATTCGATCCAGGTCGGAGCGGATGTCCTCCCGCGTGGGTGGGGGGAGCCGAACGTCGCAGCCCACCACCACGGGGACGACAGGCACGGTCAGCTCTTGCCCCTCCACCTGGGTGCGCTGGGCGGCGGTCAGCGATGGGGGCGGGATGTGAAGCTTGAGATCGCTCAGCACCTCGGCCTGGCAGGCCAGGCGATAGCCGCTCGCTATCTCTTCTGGGCTGAGGTTTTTCCTTTCCGTCTCGCTCAACGGCGAGACCTGGCCTTCGAGAACCTGTATTTTACAGCGGCCGCAGGTACCCTTCCCCCCGCAGATGGAAACCAGGCCCACCCCCGCCTGCTGAGCAGCAGCCAGAATAGAAATACCTCGGTCAACTCGCAACCGCCGACCGAGGGGTTCGAAATCAACTTGATAGGGCATCCGGTTTCAGCCTCCAGTTATCATGATGAGAAGTCATGCGTACGAGCCTATTATAGCAGAATAGGCCTCAGGAGTCAACGAACTGGCCGCGAGGTCAGATTAGGGGGGGACGGTCAAAAAGAGGCTAGACGCGGGGATTTGACTACCAATGCCGACCAGGGGCAAACGGGCTGCCTAAACAGCAACAAAAGAGGGCCAGCAGAACTGAAGTGTTGGCCCTTTCCAGTGATGTGCTAACGGCCCAGGATCCCTGCGGCGTCCTTCTTTCACCAAGTCGCTGACAGGGCTGCGACCTGGAAGGCAACGCCCCTTGCTGCCTGGAAACTATCATTGGATTCACAAACACAATTGCTCCGCTCGCAGCATTTGCAACAACCTAATACAGTCTATCCTATTTGCCCTACAGACATCTGGAATCTTTGGGCGATTTGGGCCACCGCCTGGATTTTCCTCTGTGACTACCGAGCAGGAAAACACCATCGCAGTAGCTATTAGAAAGGGGTCAGCACCAGATTTGCGCCTTTTCAAGTCTATAAGATTTGGATGCTCTTCCAAGATTTCACGAGTCTTAATCTGAACTTGCTCGTCAAGCGGTTTAAAGATTTCAGAGTGTTCATCTGCCCACTGTAGAACCTCTTCTTGAACCTTCAATTCCTCGTAGACATCCTCAATAGAAATAAGAGCACCAATTTCAGCGAGTTCTCCCATTTTATCCCAGACTCCAGGAAATACATCCTTGGGATAAGTGCGACGAAGCTGAGTTAACGAGCAAGTGTCGATGGCATATTTCGGTTTCTGGTGTATCATATCCCTTGCCTCGTTTCCCAAACAGACTGTTCAATACGATTGATGTGCTTGAGTCGAATACCCAGATAAGAGGACACGTCATTTGCTGTGATCTGGTTCGAATACATAGCATTGAGGACAAGTCTAACAAAAGGCTTACCAGCAGCGCTTACAACGTTCGTAGAGGGTGGGAGAAAACCTCTGGTGGATTTTGGGCGACTCTCGAATTCGTCAAGTAGTTTCTCACGCTGTCCTTGATAGAATTCTAGGTCAGTCAATCCCAGTGTTAGAAGCCTTCGCACCATAACCTCGCGACTAACCGCATATCGTCTTGCAAGGTCACTGAGTTCTGCGCCAGACCAATTTGGGTCTCGCCCGTGGGAAATTACAATGTCTTGGTTAAGGAGGCTCTGTTGCGGCACGAGGGTTGACGCAGCCACATGGTTACAGAAAACTTCTATTCGCTGTTCTTCCGGCGATCTGTGTATCGAGTCTTGCAGATCACATAAGCCAGAAGCGTGAAGCATAAGATGTGTGAATTCGTGCAAGAGGGTAAAACACCTAGCGACACAGGCATCTTTCCGATTTACAACAATCGCAGGTAGCGGTCTGTCGCTCAGTGAGAATCCCCGCATCTCTTCCACAGGAATCTGTGTTGCTTGAAAAACGAGCACGCCCACACCCTCGACAGCCTGTCGCCAAGAATTGAATGCTGTACGACCTTTTCGAAAACGAGATTGCTGGTCCATGTTGATCCCCAAAGAGCTGCGAATTCGCCCCCCTACAGCTTCGGGGGCTTCCGACAGCGTTGTGCTCTCAGAGAAGACGGGCAAATCTTCTCCTGCCTCGGCATAGAGTTCAAGAGCAATTTCGCGACGCTCCATTGCATCGCGGATTTCAAACACGAGTGCGCTGGAGAGAGAATCATAAGACACCCCAGGCAACCGTCTGTAGTCTCGCAGGTTTGGGCGTTTTGACTCTGGCGGTTTTGAGAGATAGAACGCTGCGAAGTTTTGACGATAGACTTTCGCCAAGGTTCTCAGTTGTTTCACTGTTGGTGTAGAGTTACCATCCTCCCAAGATTCAAGTCTCTCAGGAGATACCCTAGCCCTCTTGGCAGCCTCTTCGATGCCTAGATGCGCCTCAGCCCGTGCCCATACAAGAAGCGCGGGCTTGACCAGAGCATTAGCACTTTTTGGCATAGCTGGCCCCTCTTTCCTCAAAACTCTATGGTCTTCAATTTGGATCAATCCCCATCGAAAAATGACCTATCGATAGAACACGATATGCTGGCGTTGCCCAACCAGTGCTTGCACGGAATTTCCCCTTCCCAAAGCTTTCGCCCCCAGGTAACAAAACAGCCGACCAGCCACCGGGATCGCTCCCAGGCCAGGGATCGGCTGTGAATCCTTCATACCACCCTCCTCGGTGAACTACAATTGGGACAAGGGCTGCAACGGTGCTACATTTCGATTTATGTTACGATTCTACTACGAAATGAGGCAGATGTCAAATGCCAGATTTCGGAAACACTGCTCCCGTCCATAACACCACCACGACACGGGGCGCTCACTGCCTGATGCTGACAGCGGCTAAGCACAAGCCAAAGCGTCAAACATCTGAAAAGCAACAAAAGAGGGCCAGCAGAACTGAAGCGCTGGCCCTTTCCTTGCAGGTGCGCCCCTTGTTCTTTCTGGCTATTTCACGACTTGCTTACGCCAAGCCCTGCCAGAATAGCCGGAATGGTCTTGGTCGCTGTATCAACGCCCAGTCCCCAGGCAAAGGCAGCGATGTAGTCGGACGGCGTGCCGAAGGTCTTGCTGAAGTACTCGGTTGTAAGGGCAAAGGCAAACGCCAATACCAATGAAATCAAGTTAGGAATTGGAACGTAATACTTAAAAGCCAGATACCCGGGGTAGAGCAACTCGACAGCCTTCTCCATGAATTTGCGCACCTCTGGGACAGACTCCGCAGTGGGAGGAACAGCCTTAGGAACTGCTGCCTTTCTGCGCTTCGGCGAGGCCATCGCCAAGCCCTTGAGTGTGTCCAGTGTCTTGTCCAGCTTGGTCACAAGATCATTCCAGTCTGCGAGATCAAGCTCTTTTTCGAACCGCACGGGAACGTTCCCCAGCACTCCGCAAGCATCATAGAACCGTTCCTGCTGCGCAGGGATAGGGAGCTTGTCCACGTCGATGTCTTCTTTGAGATGGAGACAGACGCGGACGAAGTAGAGAACGCGTCCAGCCCGCTTCAAAAGGTCTGTAAGTCCCAAGAGCTTGGTGCGCAGCTGCTGCAGTTCACCATCGTTGGCGATTGGCGTTGGCTGATCGCCCGAGTTGGCAGCCGGCCAGTATATCACGGACTCGGCCGTAGCCAACAGCATTGGCTTATACTCGTCCGGAACCTGGAGTGCTTCCCCATGTGCCGCCTTGAAGGCCCGGTGCACTGGAAACTGCACCTCCTGCGCGAATCCTTTGATAGCCTCGAGCAACGACTCTTCGGCCTTCTTGTCTGCGTACCACTGCTTCACGGCTGGGTCTTCTGAGGTCGCTGCCAATGAAGCGACAGTGTGATCTCGCACGAGGGTTCCCAGTTCTTTTCGCAATTTCTCGACCCGCCCTTTACTTTTCTCCACAATGCTGTAGCGTTTCAGCCTTTTGTCCCAATTGTCCTGGGGATCTTTTACAGGCGCGGAAACCCCCTCTTGCTCGATCCTGTTTAGCAGCCGGTCTAACTCCCCATCCAAGAACCTGAGCGGGTGCCATTTGTTGTAAGTAATGCGGACCACGGTGGAAACGAACACACCGAGCAGCACCGTTAGGATCGCCCACCAGATCGAATCCCGCAGCTTCAGCTCAAGCGTGAACTCGCCCTTGTCTTTATCGGCGGGCAGCAAGTCGAGGGACCCAGAGTAGGTGCCATTGCCTGTCTCAACGTCGCTCACCTCAACCGCCACTACTGCTAGATCAGACACGGTCGTAAGCTCACCTGTCTTGAGCGTAAGCATATCGCCAGAATCGGCATTCACCAAGAGGGCGGTTATATCATCTACCTCTTCGACAGTGGTGAAGATCTCGGTAGATAGAGGGATCGCCAGCGTTTCTAAACCTTCATACCGTGTCTGGCATCGAAACCAGGAGCGTAGCCAGTTGGGCAGAATGGTGGGACAGGACTGAATGCCAACGACTGTGAGATCGTCCCTGAGCAGGGCCACACTTCCCGGCTGAGCCTGTGTCTTGGCTTCTTGAGCCTCTTTAAGCCTCTTGAGTCCTGCTATCGCGCAATCTACCGCTTCCGGTTTGCTGAGCAGTTCCAAATACTTCGTCTTGGCTGCTTCAAAATCCTCTGCCTCAAGCAGATAGTCGGCCCCGGCACAGGGATTCCCATCGCCATGTACGGGATGCGGGACAACAAACAGACATGCTACAACGATAGCAGCTATCAGCAGTGTGTTCGAGACGAGACGGTGATACTTGCTGTTCCAGTTCATCTTCTTGCCCCCTTCTGTCATTCCGAACGTGTCGTTAAGAAACAGTCGCCGGAATGACGGCTCGTTAAGAAAACTCGATGCCGTGCCCGGAAAAAACGGGGCATCTTTGAGTGTCCACAGGGAACCGCCTTGTTATCGGAATAAAGTTGCCAGTCCCTCCTACTATTCTTCCGAAAGCTATTCATCCAGTAAAATAAACAGCCGACCACCCACCGGGATCGTTCCCGGGCCAGGGGTCGGCCATCAATCTTTCTCTTTCATATCACCCTCCTCGATGGATTACAATTGCTGCAACGAGGGCTGCGACGGTACTAAAATTTATGTCGTTATTGTACTATGAACTGAGGTAGAAGTCAAATACCTACCGTAGAAATACCTGGGGCAAGCGTTGGTTGGATCACCATTTCAAGATCTCCCGCAGCACCCGTGCCCGCGCCCGGCTCAGGTCCACCTCCGCGCCGGTGGTCAGGCGCAGCTTGTGGCTCCCCTTGAACCAGGGGATGACCTCTTTCACCCGGTCCAGGTTGACGATGGCGGCGCGCTGGGCACGGAAGAAGTTGGCCGGATCGAGGCGTGTCTCCAGTTCGGACAGCGTGCGGCGGATGGGATAGGCCCGCTCCCCCACGTGGACTATCACTTGCTCGTGCTCGATGCCAATCCAGTCTATTTCGCCCACGTCCAGCACGCGGATGCGAGCGCGGTCGCGCACCGCCAGGCGGTTCATGTATTGTCCCTGATCGGACAGGCTCTCCAGTAGCGGGCCAAGCCGCGCGGCGAAGTCCTGCTCCTCGGCCAGCGCCTCCTGAGTTCGGCGGATGGCTTTCGCCAGTCGCTCCCGGCTGAAGGGCTTGAGCAGGTAGTCCAGCGCGTTGACCTCGAAGGCGCGGATGGCGTACTCGTCGTAGGCGGTGACGAAGATGACCGGCGGCGGGTCTGCCACTGCCTCGATGACCTCGAAGCCATCCAACCCCGGCATCTGGATGTCGAGAAGCACCAGGTCGGGCCTCTCCTCCTCGATCATCTCCACGGCCTGGATGCCACTCGCAGCCTCGCCAATGAGCTCCACCCCTTCGATGTCGGCAAGGAGCCGCTGGAGGCGTTGTCTGGCTGGGGATTCGTCGTCTACGATGAGGACGCGCATGGGCATGTTCATTCCCCCAATTCCTTGAAATGCTTCACCAGTGCCATCTACCCACCTCCCACACTCCCCTGCCCCAACACTCCAATCGGTATCCGCACTATGACCACAGCGCCCCGTGGCTCGTTATCCGCCACCTCCAACCCATACCCCTCCCCATACGTCTTCCGCAACCGTTCATCCACGTTCCGCAGCCCGTGGCCGCCGCCCCCAACCTCCCACACTCCATCACTTATTCCGGGTCCCTGATCAGCGATGGCGATCACTACCTCGTCGCCCCGGGACTGAGTGCGGATGGTCAGGTCTACGCTACCATCGGCTGCCCGGCCGTGCCGCACCGCGTTTTCTACCAGCGGCTGGAGGATCAGGCTGGGCACGGGCATGTCCAGGGCCTCCGGGGCGACCTCGCGGGTGACGCGCAGTCGCTCGCCGAAGCGGGCCTGCTCTATCGCCAAGTAGTCATCTACGAAGGACAGTTCCTCTTCCAGCGGCACCAACCTCCGCTCGCTGCCGGCCAAGACGTGGCGGAACATCTCAGCCAGCCGCTCGACCGTCGCTTCGGCCTGTGCAGGGTCGGTGTGGATCAGTTGGGCGATGGTGTTCAGCGTGTTGAAGAGGAAATGGGGGTTGATCTGGGCCTTAAGCGCCTTGAGTTCTGCCTGCGCTGCCAGTGTTCGCAGTTCTTGCTCCACGCGTTCCTTTTCCTTCAACTGGCGGTAGAAGCGCAGCGCCATCTCGGTGCCGTGGATGATCGGGAACACGATCACCATGCCTCCCAAGGCTACCCAGGCTGCAGTGACCTCAACGGCGAAGCCAAAGATGCGGCTGCAGACGAACAGGGCCAGCAGCGCGCCCAGGACGTGCTCGAGCAACGAGAAGGTCATCTCCAGTCCCAGGTGCAGCCAGTCCTGTGACAGCCTCTCTAGCCAGGGATGGAGGAATGCCCGGTCCAACCTGTAGAGGACATAAATCGAGTTGCTGATCGCCAGACCAGTGATGAGTGAGACCGGATAGTTCCTGGTCGCGAAACCGACCCCCAGGCCGAACCCGAGAGCAGGCAGAAGAATTTCCACCAATAATGTGCGCACGATGGTGCGCTCGCTTGCTTTCTGCTCTGTCATTGGCTTGCCCTGTATTTCACGCGCTCACCTTATCATAGACGGAAGCCCACGCGATGTCAAACCGGGCTTTCGGCGTTGCGTTCACTGAGCCAGGTTTCTCTCTACAGCGAGTTTTCCTTCTTCGCTGCCAGAACAAACAAGTTCAGCCCGGTCTCACTCTTGATGATCTCAAAGCCAGAATGTTCCAGCAGTTCCTCGACCTCCTCCGGCGTGAAAGCCATTTCGTAGGCACGCAGACGCTCGCGGGTGATCTCAAGATCGGTCCCCAGGCCAGTGAGGAGGACAAACAAGGTCCGTTTCCAGCGAGCACAGGCTCTGTTCAAGTCCTCCAGTGCCAGATACCCACCAGGCTTCAGCACACGGCATATCTCGGCGCATCCGGCCTGGGCGTCCGCCCATTCGTGGAGGGACTCACGGCTGACGATTAGGTCAACGATGTCCGAATTCACCGGGAGCTGCTCCGCCCTCCCCCACCGGGCCTCGAATCGCTCCAGTCCCGCCCTCGTGGCGCACTGCCGCGCTGTCTCTACCGCATGGGGCGAGGGGTCCACCCCGATGAAGGCCGCTCCCGGCAACAGCTTGGCTAGCTCAATGCACAGGAAACCGGGGCCGGTGCCCACGTCCACGATGAGGGGGTTCTCCGGCAAAGACGGCAGGCTTTGCACAATCCGCCGGGCGAGGGGGGCGTGGACATAGCGGGTTCTCGGCTCCATGGCCTGCGCGTAGAACTCCACCTCCTCCACACCCCACACCTCCAGGCTCAATTCGGCGCGGCCCTTCTCGGTGACCTGCAGTACGTCCCCGGCTGTGACCAATCCTTGCTCGACCAGTGTCTCGAGCGCGCCCACCACCTGCTTCTCCAGCCCAGCCCCTTTGCCCCATCCCAATTCGCGGAGGATCGGTACGTCCTGAGCATCGAGCACCTCCCGACAGCGGGCCAGCAGCGCCGGGCGGGCCAGCGGCCCTTCCTCAGCGATGATGTGCAGCAGCCATTCGGCCAGTTGTCGCTCCTGGAAACGGCGATACTCCTCCACAAAGCCGAGCTCGTAGCGGGAGAAGTCCATTTCCTCACCGCGAAGCGCTCGCACCATCTCCATCGCCAGTTCGACGCCGCTCTTGAGGATGAGGGCAGCCACTGCCAGTCCCACCAGCGTGTCCAGCAGGGGGAACCGCAGCAGTGTGGCCACCAGGCCAGTGATGACCCCCGCCGCGACGATGGCGTGGTTGCGGGAGTCCACCGCCTGGGCGATGAGCGGTTGCTGTCCGCTCCGCGTGGCCACGTAGCGCTGGTAGAGCGAGAGCAGCAAGCAGACCAGGCCGGAGAGGATAGCGGCGGCGAAGGTCAGCAGGTCTGCCTCCACCTCCTCGGGGACGAAGACGCGGTGCACTGCCTCATAGCCCGCGCCGATCCCGACCCCCAGCATCAGCAGCACCAGCACCACGTTGACGATCTGTTCCTTGTTCAGCCGCAGGCCGACGAAGACCAGCACGCTGGAGAGCCCATCCATCGCCGTGTCCATCCCGTCGGAGATGAGGCCGATGCTGCCGGAGATGGTTCCGGCAATCAGCTTGAGGACAGCCAGGACGATGTGGACGCCCAGGCCCACCAAGGAGACTGTCTGGGGATGCAGGAGACCCTCGACCAAACGGCCGAACTCTTGATACTGCCTCCGCGCCTTCTCGGCCCGCCGCCGCCCCTCGGGGGTGAGGCTGTAGACCTCACCACGTTGGATGACCGCACCTTCCCGCTCCAGTTTCTCTATGGCCTCCTCCACCGCTGCAGTGAAGGTATCCTCGGTGAACCCGGCTACGACTTCCTCGCGGCCGAAGTGACCGAAGTGGTGCATGAAGCGCTCGAAGCCTTCGAGAATCTCAGGAAAGGTCTTATCGCCCTCAGTCAGGATCATCAGGATCTGTCTTGGGAAGCCCCAAGGGGCCAGCCGAAAGAACTGCTCTACCAGCCAGGGAGGACGCCATTCACGCTCTGCCATCGCTCGACCTCCTTCTGCCTCTGTATCTCAAGCGCTCTCCCATCCATAGACGCAAGTGCAGGCGATGTGAAATCCGCTAACGGTCTCGCCCACGCTGCTCCGTCGCCGACTGGTAGGACAGCCAGCCCGCCAGCAAGGCGATGGCGACGAAGCGAAACGCCATACCTACCAGGCCCGCTTCTGGCCCGTAGCTGCCTCCGGTGATGAGAGCACTCCCAACAGGGATCTGCTGCACCAACCCAATCTCCTGGCCGAGGAACGGGAAGCCCAGCACCGGCGCTTGGACGAAGTTCCAGGCAAAATGCAGGCCCAATGGCAACCAGATACGTCCGCTGCCCAGGAAGGCCACCCCGTACATCAGCCCGCCCAGCGCGTTCCCCAGCACAGAAAGCGCCGACGCATTGGAATTGCCGGCATGGGCTAAGCCAAAACAGGCCGCCATCACCATCACCGCCAACCAGCGTTTTCGTAGTATCACCAGCAATCCGTTAAGCATCAGGCTGCGATATGCAACTTCTTCACCAAAAGCCAGGAACGCCAGCACGGGTAGCCAGATAGCCCAGCCCAGGTTGGGGAGCTGCACACCGCGCACATGCAACACACCCAACGCCCAT
>Ga0315539_1002605_pt1 | contig 12953 bp, 5 predicted proteins | sample SalMarSW160150MG_FD_203097 | JGI IMG/M metagenome (GOLD analysis project Ga0315539, IMG submission 203097) | Salt marsh sediment microbial communities from the Plum Island Ecosystem LTER, Massachusetts, United States - Salt Marsh Sediment SW1601-150 ... | reverse complement strand
CCGCATCTGGGCCAGCGTCCTCTTTTCTATGAAGCCACCTAGCTTGAGAGCCTCGATGGCTTCCTGATGTTCAGCGGGGTGACTAACGGCCACCCCGCGCTGTGGATAGTCCTCCAAAATGTTGAGAGCTTTCGTGACCAGCATTTCCTCCAGTTGCCCACGCTGGTCAGGGTGAACCACCAACTCCAGGCTGTGCTCGCCTCGCCAGCGGGAAGCGAGCACGGTGAGGGTGGCGACGAAGTGGCCATCATTCCCTACTGCCAACCGATGTTCCTCGCGCCCCGTGAACAGCTGGTTTAGCCACCTGGACAGCCGCTGATCTAGTCCTATCATAAACTGATCGGCGCGCACAGGATTGAGCCAGCGGGCCTCCTCCGAGGTGGCGGCTAAGGCCAACTCGTACTCCTTCCGCCATTCACTGTAACCCCTTCTGCGCAGCGCCCCCCCTCTCTCCCCCCCGCTTGCGGGGGGGAGAGAGGGGGGGACCGGCCTCACTCTTTCCAAATGCAACTCTGTCACGGCAGCGATCTGTTTGAAGCCCAGGTGCTGGTAAAGTTTGCGGGCAGGGACGTTGTCAGTGTGCACCTGGAGGACGGCCCACTTCCCGCCGTGCTCTCTGGCCAGGTCAATGGCCGCCTGCACCAGATGGTGAGCGATGCTCCGGCCCTGATAATCAGATCGAACAGCGACGTTGCTGATAAGCCAACGGCGGGAGTAAGGGGCCAGCCTCCCCACGTTGACGTTGCCGACGACGCGGCCCTCTTCTATCCAGACGAAGCCCCGGAAGGTCTCGTGGAACCCAGGGCTGGTGCGATCCAGCAGCCAGAGGAAGGGGCCGAAGTGGCTCATGATTTTCATCTCTCGCAGAGCCTCTTTGCCTTGCCGGGTCAGATTTCCGCCAAATGCCTCCTCCATGAGCGCGGCCACCTGCCCCATATCGCGGCTGTGGTCCACTGGCCGTAGGCCGCTGAACTTCCTTTGCCGAACAGCCTGAGCTATCATTCACTCCCACCCGATGATCCACGCGCAGAGGCCGGCCAGGAGGATGGTGCTGACCACCAAAGCCGCTAGCTGCCCCGCCAGAAGCCCCACATCTTTAGCCGCCCAGAGAAGCATGGGCACCATAAACACCGCCAGAATAAACCAGGCCACTAATTGCGGGTGTTGATTGAGAAACTTTCGTACAAACATCAGAAACTCCTTCCCACTCGATTTTCGATTTAGAAATGGACATGGCCAAAACTTGTGGTAGTGACGACTTTAGTCGTTTCAAGCGACTGAAGTCGCTACTACAGATTTTGGCCACACTCTTTAGAAATCGGCGATCGAAAATCGCAAATCGGAAATCCTCTCCCACTCCCTTTTCACCTGCCGCCAGGTCTCGTCCAGGCTGCCGCTGTTGTCAATGACCACGTCGGCCAGGGCCAGCTTGGCCTCCTGGGGCGGCTGGACCTCGATACGCTGGCGGGCCTCCTCCTCGGTCAGACCCCGCTGCTTCACCAGGCGAGCTAGTTGTTGCTCCTTGCTGCAGGTGACCACCCAGAGGGCGTCGCAGGTTTTGTCCATGCCCGATTCGATGAGCTTGATGGCTTCAACCACGACCACGGGCTCCTGGCTGCCCTCGATCAACTCCTGGGTGCGGACGATGACGGCTGGATGCACGAGGGCCTCCAGGCGGCGCAGAGCGGCTTCATCGGCGAAGACGGTGCTCCCCAGCTTCTGGCGGTTGATGCTCCCGTCGCTGCTCAGGATGCCCTGGCCGAATTCCCGCACCACAGCCTGCCAGACAGGAGTGCCTTTTTCCATCAGTTCGTGAACCAGGGCATCGGCGTCAATGGCCCTGGCCCCCAGGCGTTTGAGCATCCTTAAAACGGTGCTCTTGCCGGTGGCGATGTTGCCGGTCAGGCCGATGATGTACTTCACGCCACACCTGCCTCCGCCCACTGAGCTAGAAGCCGTTGCAGTTCCTCATCCGCCTTTTGGTATTCTGACCCCAGCTCTCGCAAGCTCTCCACATCCTGGGCTGCGCTGGCGGCTACCAACTCCTCGCCCAGGGCTGCCAATTGGGCCTCCAGCGTAGCGATTTGCTCTTCTAGCTCCTCGGCTCTAGCTCCTTGCTTCTTGCCTCCTGCCTCCTGCCTCCGGCTTCTTGCTCCCCGCTTTTTGTCTCTTCTCTCTTGCTTCTTGCCTCTTGCTCCTTGCTCCTTGCTCTTCTGTTCCTCGTAATCAGAATAGTTGCCGTCGTACACCCGCAGCTCCCCGTCTTCGATGATCCAGACCTGGGTGGTCAGGGCGTTTATCAGATAGCGGTCGTGGGAGACGAGGAGGATGGTGCCGTCGAAGTCAGCCAGCACTTCCTCCAGGATCTCCTGAGAAGCGATGTCCAGGTGAATGGTGGGCTCGTCCAGGAGCAGAAAGTTAGCTCCCTCCAGAGTCAGCTTGGCCAGGGCCACCCGGCTTCGCTCGCCACCCGACAGGTCTCCTACCAGCTTAAAGACGTCGTCACCGGAAAATAGGAACCGCCCCAGGAAGCCGCGGGCTCTTTCCAGTGGCAGGTTGCGGACCTTAAGGATCTCGTCCAGGATAGTGTTCTCTTGATCCAGGCCCTCGTGGCCTTGGGCAAGATAGCCGAACTTGACGTTTTGGCCGATCTGAGCCAGTCCGGCCAGGGGGGATACCTGGCCGATGACGGTCTTGAGAAGGGTAGTCTTGCCCGAACCGTTGGGGCCGAGGAGGGCTGCCCGTTCGCCACGGCGCAGGCATAGGTCGGGACAGGTGAAGAGGGCCTTGCCCGGCTGATAGCCGATAGCCAGACCCTCGGTGACGAGGACCAGGTCGCCGCCGCGCAGGTCGGTCTTGATGGAGAGGCGTATCTTCTTGGCCTCGCGGGGGCGCTCCAGGCGTGGCAGGCGATCCAGCCTCTTTTGGCGCCCCTGCGCTTCTTTGGTCCGTTGGCTGGCCATGTAACGGTGGATGAAGTCCTCGGTCTTCTCGATGTGCTTTTGCTGGGCCTCGTACTCGGCCAGCCGTCGCTCCATGCGCTCGGCTCGCAAGGTCGAATAACGGCTGTAGTTGCCGGGGTAATCCTCCAGGCGGCCGAAGGCCAGCTCCCAGACCCTTCCCACTACCTTGTCCAGGAAGTAACGATCGTGAGCTACCACCACCAGGCTGCCTTGCCAGTTGGCCAGATACTCTTCCAACCATTGGGTGGCCGCCAGGTCCAGGTGATTAGTAGGCTCATCCAGGAGGAGCAAATCTGCCTGGGAGAGGAGGAGTTTGGCCAGGAGGGCTCTCGTCTTCTGGCCGCCGCTGAGAATGCTGAGGGGCTGATGCTGTTCCCCCTTCGAAAAGCCCAACCCGGCCAAAACCATCTTGATCTCGCTCTCGTACCGATAGCCGCCGGCCAGCTCGAAGGCGTGCAGCGCCTCCCCGTAGCGTTCCAGGGCCTCTTCGTGCTGGGCAGGATCAGCCATTTGCTGTTCCAGGCGGTGCAGCTCGGTTTGTTGGGCCCGCAGGTCAGCGAAAACGGTCAGCATCTCCTCGTAGAGAGTGCACTGGCCGGGCAGTTTGGCCTCTTGGGGCAAGTAACCGATACGTAGACTTCGCGCCCGGTACACCCGGCCTGCCGTTGGGGGCTCCAGGCCGGCCATAATGCGCAACAGCGTCGTCTTGCCCGTGCCGTTGGGCCCTACCAGAGCGATCTTATCGCCTCTGGCGATCCGCAGGGAAACGCCCCAGAAGACATCCTGAGCGCCGTAGGATTTGGTTAGCTCGTTGGCCGTTACGATAGACATCTCTCGATCAACCTCTTGGCTCCAGTGGGAACAACCAGAATTATACCACATTCTTCCCTGGCAACCAACTTTGCGCTAAACGAGAAAAGACCTCAGCGGTCTTCACAGACTGCTGAAGTCTTGGGTTCTGGTATGCAATTGGCCGGTGCCAGGTTGGGTAAAGGGCATTTGACTTTTTGTGGGCTGATCAGTATAATATAAACGATTTGAGCGCGGGTGTGACGCAGTGGTAGCGTATCTGCTTCCCAAGCAGACTGTCGAGGGTTCGAGTCCCTTCACCCGCTCTGCGGTGACTAACTCCCTTCCCGACCACTCGTGGTTGACCTCTCGGAAGGGAGTTTTTGTATGCCGGCAAACAATTTGCTTCTGCTATTTTCCGCTAAATCCACTGCGGAGGTTAGTAACACCAGCCGCAGTTCAAGGCAAGGGTAACACGTGAGGCAAGGTTTGGATAGAGCTGGCAGCAAAACTGCTGTCACTCAGTTGAACGTCCCGGAATTTCATTCGCAGCCCAGCAGAGCGGAAGAGATCTCTGAACCACCCACCCTGGCGGGCATTGGACATAAGCAACCTTAAAATATTCAAAACTGGTGCTGGCAGGCCGTATCTAAAACGGACTTTTTACGTTATAATAAGTAGAGTTTAGTGTCAAGCATCTCTGTGTCACTTGTAGGGGGGAGCAAGTGAGATGCCCTATAACTGTCTCTATTCAAGCTTTTTAATATCTACAGCGGACCACGCAACTACGCGGCGGCCGTTTTTTCCTGCCTGCTTGACGCCGGTTCGTGAGGGGTGAAGGATTCACCCTGTGGACCGGCGTTTTGCGTGGACCCTGATTCGCTGGCGGCCAGGGGCCATAATCGGGGCGGACATCTGCGGCCAAGGCCGGTCGCTCCCCCCACTTAAACGAACGGCTTTGACCCGCCCCTCCTGATGTGCCGTTCCGAGCATGAAAGAGAGAAAGAGAAATGGACAGAATTCGCCTTGTTGTCTTTGTTGTGTTGTTGGGGCTGGTTTTGCTCTTGATGCCGCTGCTGCTTTGGGCTTCGGCGCCGCCGTCAGAAGCCTACGCCTCGGACCTGCCCACAGCGATAGAGCCGGTCGCACCAGCGCGGGCTGCCCCGGAGCTTACCTCTGACGTGGAGGTTCTTCGACGGGGCTCAGGACAGGCTCTTTCCAAGGACTTCACTATTCGCCTGAAATCGCGCACATTTACGCCGAAGCCTGGGCTCGATAGGACTCTAGCGGCCCAGCTACAGGTGCACGGTCTTGGTCGAACTCACGTGCTGATCCAATTTGATCGCATCCCCACAGCCGCTGAGCGCAAGGACCTGGCCGAAAAGGGCGTCAAACTACTGGCCTATATACCGAACTTTGCCTGGTTCGCTTCTGTCCCGACGGACGAAGCTATGGTCCAGGGCATCCTAAAAGTCGCTCCCGCGCGCTGGCTGGGACCTATCCTGCCGGAGGACAAGATTGACCCCTTCTTGATGACCAAGGGCGCTGGCGAGTGGGCTCAGAATCCCGATGGGACGGTGAAGGTTAAGGTCACATTCTTCGAGGATGTGGCTCGCGAGGATGCGCGACGCGTGATTGCACAACTGAAGGGCAGGATCGAGAGCGAGTTTATCACCCGCCCAAGTTTTTACATTTCCATCGATCCGACTCAGATCCGCGCTCTCATAGAGCAGGATGAGGTCCAGTTCGTCGGCTTCTTCCCGCCTCCCTCTCACACCCCCAATGACGGGTCCACTGCCTGGACCCGGGCTGATGATGTCCAGGCTCTAGGTATCGTCGCCTCTGGGGTCACAGTCAGCCTGTGGGATGGGGACGAGGCAGATGATGCCCACGACGACTTGGCCGGACGTGTGGTCTACGGTGAATCACCGAGAACAAATACCACGAGTGAACACTCCACACATGTGGCCTGCACTATGGCCGGCAACGGGTCTGTTACTGCGGCCCTGAGCGGGTATGCCCTGGGCGCACCGACCATCGTGTCCTATGATTACAACGACAACGTACCCAACGAGTATACGCAAGCTCTGACGGACCACGGCATCCAGGTAGCCAACAACTCCTGGGGAGCTGTAGTTGGCTGGAATTTCCCTTCTGGTGGCCCATGGACTTGGACCGGCAACCAGGGCTTTTTCGGCCAGTACAGCTCCACATTTGACGCGCAGGACTATGATGACTTCGTGCGCGATGACGGTCTGACGATTGTGTGGGCCACGGGCAACGACCGCAACGACCCGCGTGATTGTTGCACCCCACCTGTGGCTGGCGATCCCGACTTTGGAACAAACCCGGCTGACTGGGACCAGGGGGTGGGCAACAATGGCTACGACACGCTGGGGCCTCGGTCCACCGCCAAGAACGTCATCTCTGTCGGGGCAATCGAGGATGGCACAGATGCAATGAGTAGCTTCAGTAATTGGGGGCCGACGGATGATGGGCGTATCAAGCCCGACTTAGTGGCGCCAGGTGTTAACATCGAATCCTGCGACGACGATGCGAACGATGGTGCCCCGGGCGACATTAACGATCAGTACACGTTTATGAGCGGCACATCCATGGCGGCACCTGCTGTCGCTGGCTCCGCTGCCCTCATTATTGAGCAGTATACCCAGACTTTCGGCGCTAATCCCCTGCCCTCGACGATCAAGGCTCTGTTGGTCAACGAGGCGGTGGATCTCACCGACAATCCCCATACCGTAGGTGACGACGGTCTCGTGGGTCCAGATTTCATCTACGGTTGGGGACGTATTGACGTCCTGGCGTCGATTAACCGGGTTCGCAACGAGCAAGTGACTGAAGGCAGTCTGGATTCCGGTGACCCGCCTGATACGTACCCGCTCTATGTGCAAACGGGCACTTTTACGTTGACCGTCACCATTGCCTGGGACGATGAGGCAGCTACAGATGCGGCGGCTGATAAATTGGTCAATGACCTGGACCTGGTTCTGGTAGATCCAACCGGTGTGATCACCTATCCCTGGACCCTCGACCACAACAATCCGAACACACCGGCCACCACGGGGGTTGACTCTCTAAACAACGTAGAGCAGGTACAGGTAGACAATCCCACGCCTGGCGTCTGGCAGGTGGGGGTTAGCCCCACCCTTGTGCCCGATGGACCTCAGGACTACTCGCTGGTGCCCTTCCAGGCAAGGGTGCCCCTGTACATCAACTCGACGGCTGACACTTCGGACGGCTGCCCAGGGGACGGTATTTGCGCTGCTGGTACTTGCGCCGCCCCTGCCTCCATCACCTGCACGCTGCGCGCCGCGATCGAGGAGGCCAACGCCAGCGTCGTCTCGGACACGCTCAGGTTCGACATCCCCGTCGCAACCGACCCTGGCTGTGATGCTGGAGGAGTATGCACCATCCAGCCCAACAGCGCGCTACCGGTCATCACCTACCCGGTGATCATTGATGGCTACACCCAGACCGACGCTATCACGGCGACTGCCACGACCTCCGCTACTCTGAAGATCGTGCTGGACGGAAGCAACGCCGGCAACGGCGTCAACGGCCTCGTCCTCGAGACCGACGAGAGCACGATACGCGGGCTGAACATCCACGGCTTCCGGGTGACGAATCTCGCCAGCTATGACTTCAGCCAGGGCAACGGCATCGTGGTCCGGGAGGGTATCAGCAACACCATCACCGGCAACTTCATCGGCGCGAACGTGGACGGCGATGGCTGCGTGGGCAACGGGGGCAGCGGCGTGCTGATCGGCGGCCTCAACCGCGACGCCGATGCCGACAACAACACGGTCGGCGGCACAACCCCCGCGGAGCGCAACATCATCACCTGCAACGGCTTCCAGGATCAGACGGCCACTGGATGGGACGGGGTGAGTATCCGGGTCAACGTCGAGGAAAGCACTTTCTACTCAGCCGACGGCAACCAGGTCCTCGGCAACTACATCGGCACCGATGTCACCGGCGCGATGACGCTGACGGCCGGCATGGACATCTCCGGCACCATCCACATCGGCAACACCGGCAACGGCGTTCGAATCGTCGGCGGGTCGTCCAACGTCGTCAGCGGCACCGTCGGGGTCGCGCCCAGCATCCTCTCCGGCAACGGGCTGGCCGGCGTGCGCATCGAAGCTAGCCCGGTGTTCACACGCGAGGCTAACAGCAACGTCGTGCAGGGCAATTACATCGGCACCGACGTCAACGGCACCGGTGACCTGGGTAACCTGGACGTCGGTGTTTACATCGTGGGTCTCGCGGACGACGCCGACAACAACCAAATCGGGGGGACGACGGGGACGATGCCCGGGGGAGCATGCACCGGGGCGTGTAACCTCATCTCAGGCAACGGTGCGAGCGGCGTGTTCATTTTTGGTGGTCTGGCCGACAACAACGACGTCATGGGCAACTACATCGGCACCGATTTCGACGGCGATGCCGCTATTCCTAACGACAGCGGCGGCATCAACATCACGGATGCAATGACCAACACCATCGGCGGCACATCTGCCAATGCGCGCAACCTCGTCTCCGGCAATGGGGGCGTCGGCGTCTCGATTATCAACAGCGCTGGCGATGGTGATGCCGGCGACAACGTCATCCAGGGCAACTACATCGGCACGAAGGTCAATGGGACCGAGACGCTGTCCAACACTTTGACCGGCGTCGTGATCACAGACGCCGCGAACAACGACGTCGGGGGCACGGACACCGGCGCCGGCAACCTCATCTCCGGCAACGGCCAGTACGGCGTGATCATAATGAGCTCCGGTGCGACCGGCAACGATGTGCAGGGTAACTACATTGGCACCGATGTCAACGGCACCGCCGCCATCCCCAACCAGGGTGCCGGCGTCCTGATCATCAACGCGTCGAGCAACACGGTGGGCGGGTCGGGCAACCTGATCTCAGGCAACGTCCTCCAGGGCGTCCGCCTCATCGGCGCGTACACCAATACGGTACAGGGCAATCTCATCGGCACGCGGATAGATGGGACGAACTCGCTGGGCAACGGCTCGCACGGCGTCTTCATCGCGGATGGAGACGACAACATCATCGGCACTGACCTTGTGACCAATACGATCGCCTACAACGGCGGCGACGGGGTGTTCGTCTTCTCCGGTACCGGTAACCAGATCCGGTCGAACTCGATCTTCGATAATGATGAGCTGGGCATTGACCTTGGCGACGATAACGACGTGACGCCCAACGACGATACTGATCCCGACACGGGCGCCAACAACCTGCAGAACTACCCGGTGCTCACTACCGCCTCTGTCAGTGGGAACACAACCATCGAAGGCGTGCTGAACAGCATATCCAATACGAATTTCACCATCCAGTTCTTCGCCAACACGGTGTGCGATCCCTCCGGTTTCGGCGAGGGGCGCACGTATCTGGACACGGACACGACGAGTACCGATGGGTCCGGCCACGCTACCACCAGCGTGACGGTCGCCGGTGACTTGACCGGGCAGTTCGTGACCGCGACAGCGACCGACCCGTACAGCAACACCTCGGAGTTCTCTAATTGCATTCCGGTTCCCTCAGCGCCGGAGCTGGGCATCAACAAGGAGTGGCAAGACCTGAATGGTGGAAGTGCAAAACCCGGCGACACGCTACTGTACACCATCAATTACTCCAACACCGGCTATGCGCCGGCCAGCGGGGTGGTCATCACCGACACCTACAGCGTCTCCTGCACCACCATCAGTAACGTCACGACGGACCTCAACTTCACCACCTGGTCCAACATCGCCGGGGTGTTGCGCTGGCCGGCAACTGGCGGCATCGTTCTTAACGCGCAGACCAGCGGCTCGGTGAGCTACCGGTGCACTTTGCAAGCCGCTTTCCCGGCTGGGCCCACCGATGTGATCAATACCAGCGCCATCGAGTCCGACCAGCCCACGTCGGCGCAAGACACGGAGACGGTCCAAGTCACGGTAGCGCCGGTGCTGACCATTGACAAGGAGTGCACGCCGGCTACGGGGAATAGGCCGGGCGACACGGTGCACTGTGTGATCCAGTACGCCAACACTGGCGATGCGTATGCGACTGATGTCACCATCGTGGACAACTACGACGAGAATTATGGCGACGTGCCAGACGCCTCGATCACGGGCAGTGCGCACTTTGGGGTTGGCACGGACAACAACGACACCATCACCTGGGGGCCATCAACGATATTGGCGGGCCAGTCGGGCCAGGTGGAGTACGACTACACTCTGGCTGCAGCCGGCACCTTCCCTCATGGCACGACCCAGGTCCAAGATACCGCCTGTATTGAGCCCGCCGACCCCGACGAATGTGATACGGACACCATCGAGGTCGAGGCGGCGGCGGTGCTGACCATTGACAAGACAGTACAAGACTCGAATGGTGGGCTGGCAGAACCCAACGACACCCTACAATATACCATCAACTACGCCAACACTGGCGATGCCGATGCCACCAATGTCTCTCTGGTGGATGACTACGACCAGACAGCCATCTCCGGCATTACCAACTTCCAGGAGACTGGCGGTCCGATTTTCGGTACGACACCGCATAACAATGGGGATCGGCTGCGCTGGCCTGGCGTCACGGGCGGAGTCACAGTGCCGGCGGGGGCCAGTGGGTCGGTGAGCTACCAGTGTACGGTGCAAAACCCCCTCCCGCTGGGGATGACCAAGATAATCAACATCGCCACCATTGATTCGGACGAGACCGACCCTGAGCAAGACAAGGAGACGCTCTTAACCGCCTGCTTTGACTTCAATGGCAATGGCGTGGTGGATGTAGGTGACATCATGCAAGTGGCCGTTCGATGGCTCCTCACCGCCGCCAATCCGAACCCGGACGGCGATGACTCTACCCCCAACTACGAGGAGAAGTACGACGCCAATAAGGACGGGGTCATCAACGTGGTGGATATCATGATGGTGGCGGCTCAGTGGGGCCAGACTTGTCCGTGAATATGTAGTGTCCATAGCCCACAGAGGGGGTTAAGTCACAGTGGATAATTCTACAGATGCCCGCTGGCAGTCCAAGCTGTCAGCGCTCTCCAGCATTGGGCTTATCGTAGTTGTGGCCCTTATGGTGAGCTTCGTATTCAGCACGATGCACTTCCCGTCAGGGCTTACCGCGGCCGCCTTCCGCCAGACATTCGGCCGGTATGGCGATGCCAATGACCAGTTCAACCTGCCTGAGGGTGCCGAGACGGTGTCGGTGGTGTCCTATCAGGAAGACTTCACGCAGGGCACGGAGTGGGAGACCTCGGGCTGCGCGCTCGGCCAGGGGCTGTGGCAAAAGACCGCCGTCCCGCCCACCCAAATTGCTGGCCAGGTTACTGGTATGTTCTACTGGTACGGGCAGCAGCCGGCCCTGGACTTCAAGCCGGACCTGCCGCCCAACCAGGGGCCGTGCCCCGGACTCGATCCGCCGTGCTATCGCTGCCTCCCAGGAGGCTACTACCAGGGCCAGTACGCCACGGGCGACCTGTGCGCCTTCGGCGGGGGGCAGCACTGCGGCAACCTGACGGCGCCGCGCATCAATCTCTACAACGTCCCGCCGCCCATCGTGCTGGAGTTCAAGAACTGCCTCGAGATACAATCGACTCCGTCATTTGCTGGCCCCGTGTTTATCCAGGCCCGCGTCGAGATCGCCGTCAACGGTGGCGAGTTCTTCATCTTGAAGACCTTTACGCAGAATGTCAATTGCACGGCGGAGAAGATTGATCTGTCGGACTATGCCAACTCGATCATCCAGTTGCGTTGGTTCATGGCGGTGATCGGGACTTCGTCCTATGCAACCAATGCCTACGGTTGGGTGGTGGATGACGTCAAGGTCGTCGGCGGCTTCGACTCAGATCCAACAACCACCCCGAATCCCGATCAGCGCCTCTACGTGGCCGACACGCGCAATCACCGGATCAGCGTGTGGAAGTACAAGACCGACGCCGCTGCGGTGACCCAGTTTAGTCCGAGTAAGAACTTCGGGCAGTACGGTAGCGGCAATACACGATTCAATCGCCCCGAGGATGTGGCTGTGGGACCAGACGGCCGGGTGTACGTGGCCGACACTGGCAACCACCGCATCCAGGTGTTTGACAAGGACGGCGGCTACATTGGCCAGTTGGGCTCGTACGGAGACGCGAACGGCAAGTTCAACTCGCCGAGCGGGTTGGCTGTCAGCGGCTGGGTGCTAAAAGACAACGGCGGGGGTGAACCGCGTCGCGTGGCGGATTTCTTCTACCTGTACGTGGCCGATACACTCAACCACCGCATCCAGCGCTTCAAGATCACCGCGCCGGCCAAAGTAGGCGGCGGGTTCGGGTTCCAGACGACCCCGTTCACTAGCACGCACGACGGCAACATGGGGTCCTACGGCGACGCCGACGGCAAATTCAACCTGCCGGAGGGCACGGCCGCCGACCCGATAGATACACCGCCCTTTCTGGCGCCCGAGCTGTACCAATTGCCCATCGTGCCGGAGCAGTGGGTGGGCCACGTCTACGTCGCCGACCAGAACAACCACCGTGTGCAGTACTTCGATCTGACCGGCGCCTTCGCCAACAAGTGGGGAACGTACGGCGACGGCAACATGCAGTTCAAGACACCGCAGGACGTGGCCGTTGGCATTCGCCTCGAGAATCCCATCAAGAACGAGGGGGAGCGCTACGTGGACGTCTACGTCGCCGACACGGGCAATCATCAGGTCAAGCACTACGACGAGACCGGCACGCAGCGTCAGGTCCCTATAGGCAGCTACGGCGACGCGACTGGGAAGTTCAACAGCCCGAATGGTATCGCCGTGGATCGGCTGCCACAGCAGTTATCATCGTCTGATTATCCGAAATCTGTCGGGGTAGATGGCGACTTCTTCGTGATTGATTCGCTCAATCATCGTGGCCAGCGCTTTAGTCGCCAATAGTCGTTTTGCTGGCTCCTAAGCTGCTATCAAGGGGCGTCCCCGCCCCGTCCAAGAGCAGTTCGGCCACAAAATCGGGGCGAAGACGCCCCTCCGTAGCAGGGTAAATGATTGATTCGCTCAATCATCGCGGCCAGCGCCTTAACGTAGCCGTTGCGCACGCACGAGGCAAATCGCCTCGAAGCGTACTTTTTAGACACTTTTCCGAACGGTCTCAACTGTTCGGGGGACTTAACAACTGGCGAGGCACAGGCGAAAGATAGCGAG
>Ga0315539_1002604_pt1 | contig 12957 bp, 10 predicted proteins | sample SalMarSW160150MG_FD_203097 | JGI IMG/M metagenome (GOLD analysis project Ga0315539, IMG submission 203097) | Salt marsh sediment microbial communities from the Plum Island Ecosystem LTER, Massachusetts, United States - Salt Marsh Sediment SW1601-150 ... | reverse complement strand
CCGGAAAATGAATCCCTCCTTTAACGGATCGTCGGGATCAAAACAGAATTCATTCTGTCCTGTAATGTAAGCCGTCCCCGTAACTTCAGGAACAATTGCATCATAATCCCCAAAGGTGGTTTTTTCCACTACCCTGACGTCCATCGTGGAACCAAGGATACTCTCAATGGTTATCTTCTCATTCAGGTTTAATTCTTTTTTTGTAAAATGCAGGGCAGCTCTTGCACTGATTCCCGAACCGGTTGCCGAGCGGTCCACCTCGCCTTCGGCAAAAATGCACACATTGCGGCTATGGTGCCTGTAATCATAAGGATCGCCGGTGAAGATGGTGCCATATAGAAAACTGAGATCCTCTTCAAAAGGATGGCGGATAACAAAATTTCCTGCAACCGCTTTTTTTATCCGCTTGCCATAATCAATCAGTTTATTGTAATCGGAGCCATCCAGGTTCAATGCCAACGACTTCGCTTCACAAAAAGCATAAAAGGCACCACCGAAGGCAACGTCAAAAGTAACCCTTCCGATCCCCGGAATTTCTATCATTTGATCCGCCAGCAATACAAAGGAAGGAACATTCCGGAACGATGCTTTCTCTACAATTCCATTTTTCCGGTGTCCGGTTGCAATAATTCTTCCGGAGGGACCATCGATCTTCAGAACCGGATCAGTACCCTTTTTGATGATGATATCGGTATCCAATACCAACTTTGTCACGGCAATGATTCCATGTCCGCACATGGTGCTGTATCCCTCGTTATGCATGAAAAATACGCCAAAATCACCATCCTCGGTGACCGGTTCGGTAATAATAGCACCATACATATCAGCATGTCCCCTGGGTTCCAGCATGGTTCCCTTTCGGATGTAATCGAGGTGTTCACTGAAATATTTCCGTTTTTCAAGGATGCTGTTGCCCTTGATTTCCGGAACTCCGTTAACGAAGATCCTCAGGGGTTCACCTCCCGTGTGCATATCGAGGGTCTTCAGTACCATCCACCCTTCGGGTGGTTTCCATTTCCAGTTTTTAAGCATTTGATCCGAATGTTTAATTTGAATGAAAATTGTACTACTATACGTCCACCTCCTTGCCAATTCCCTCTTCCCTGGCTTTCTGGAAAATATAATCAGAAACCACCAGGTCAAACAGTGCCATTCCAACGGACTTAAACAGGCAGGTTTGATCCTGATCTACCTTTACTTCTCCCAGGACCAGTTTTCCTGCAGTGATGATCTGATCTTCAGCTATCCAACGGTGGTTCAAAGGATCGATTAAATCACCCGTTTCTGTCATTGCATGATCGGTATCAACAAACAGTGATTGCAGATTCCGGAATAGTGATTCGGGAAACTCCCGCATATCGGGTTTAAACGATCCGATACCAATAAATTTCTTACCCGAAATCATTTTCTCATCGTCCGGTATAACCGGAACTTTTGATGGGGTAGCGGTTATGATCAGATCGGTCTGGTCCAGCATGTCCTCTATCCGTTCTGCCAGGCAAATTTCTATCCGGGGGTAATAAAAATGAAATTGTTCAATAAAACCTTCCTGGGTTTCCGGATTAATATCATATATTATGATTTTCTGAATTTTCCTGACAGAACAGGCGAAAATTGCCTGGTGAAAGCCCTGGACTCCAAGACCGACAATACCTGCTGTGGTTATTCCCGGATCTGTAATATACCGGACACCTACACTCCCGACCGCTCCGGTGCGGACAGCCGTTAATTTGGCTCCATTTAACATTGCGATGGGTTCACCGGTTTCAGCATCATTCAGGACAACAATGCCATTCATTACCATTTTCTTCTTTTCCCGGTTACCCGGGAAAACCGAAAGCAGCTTCGTAGCCATGCTTTCCCGGGTAAAACAGGGCATCAACAGGAGCGTATTGCCTTGATAGTCAAGGTGCACCCTTTGAGGCATGTAAAATTCCTTTTTTTCATACATGATCATCGCCTTCTCAACTGCCATAACAACTTCCTGGCAGGAGGCGGCTTTCAGGATATCATCTGCACTTAAACATAGCATGGGACGGGTATTAGTTGATAAGTTATAAGTTGATATGTTATAAGTTATGCCAGAGGCATCACTATGTGATAATTCAATTTCTTTTCACTCATAACTCATCACTCACCTCTCCAACTCTGTACTCCTTTGTCCGCCGTAGCCGCCCTTTTGGGCGCCTACGCTGAAGCTACGGCGACAGCGTGCGGCGAAGGTGGATGTACTCTGTACTCTGTACTCTATACTCCTTATCCTTTGCCGTAGGCATGCCTATGGCACATCCTTCTTCGTCCACCTTCCGCCCTCTGCCTTCTGCCCTTTATCCTATCCTCTTGCTTTTTCCACTTCATCGATTGTTTTTGGAAGCGGTTTCCCAAGGCACCTGGCGCCCGTTTCTGTAATGACAAAATCCTCTTCATTCCGGCAACCGCTGAAATCTTTGTACTGCTCCACCTTGTCATAGTTTATGAATTCTTTGAATTTGCCCTCCGCTTTCCATTGTCCGATCAATTCGGGGATGAAGTAGATTCCCGGTTCAATGGTCAATACAAACCCGGGTTCCAGGGGGCGTCCCAACCGCAATGATTTCAATCCGAACTGTGAACTTTTGGGTTGTCCGTCGTACCCAACATACATCTCTCCAAGATCTTCCATGTCATGAACATCCAGTCCCATCATATGACCTGTACCACAAGGGAAGAACAGTGCATGTGCTCCCTTTTCCACGGCTTCATCAACATCACCCTTCATAAAACCCAGATCTTTCATTCCGGCGGCAATTGTGCGGCAAGCCGAAAGATGAACATCTTTAAAGTTCACTCCTGGTTTCAACATGTTTACAGCAGCCAGGTGGGCATCCAGTGTAATCTGGTAGATCTCTTTTTGTCTACCGGTAAACGTTTTATCAACCGGAAAGGTGCTTGACATATCCCCGGCATAATGCATGGCTGTTTCGGCTCCTGCATCAAGAAGGAATAGTTGTCCTCTCTCCAACCGGTTTCCATGATAATGATTGTGCAATGTTTCCCCATGTATTGTAGCGATTATCGGGAAGGAGATATCTCCTCCGCCAGCCAGTGCGATTTCGTGAACCCTGGCGGCGATCTGGGCTTCGGTTATTCCGGGCTGAGCCATTTTCATGGCTGCAAGGTGCATATCCACGGTAATGTTAACCGCTTTTTCAATCTCATCGATCTCTTCCGTAGTCTTATAATTGCGCTGGTTTACAACAGCTTTTATCAGGTCAACAGATGCCGCTTCATTGATCTTACCGGGTGGGATCCCGGTCAGATTCCAGAGCGTGATCTTATTCTCCGCTCTATAGGGTGGCAGAAAATGAATTTTACGATCTTTTTTAATGGCTTCATCTACATAATCCTGAAGACAGCAGAAGGGCAACACCGTATTAATCCCAATCGGTTTGCTTCTTTCCAGCAGCGAGGGTTTCGTTCCCATCCAGATAACGTCATCGATGGTCAGGTCATCTCCGAAAATAATCTCTTTCCCGCTGTCAATATCCAAATAACCGACCAGTCCGGGATAATCGAGGCCAAAAAAATAGAGAAATGAACTATCCTGTCTGAAACGGTAAGTATTATCCGTGTAGTTCATCGGACTTTCTTCATTTCCGGGAAGCAGAATAATTCCATCCTGGATATCCTGCTTCAGGCGTGCTCTTCTGTTTTTGTAAGTTTCAGTTTTAAACATAAAATCTTCGGTTTTGATGATCAATCTCAAATCAGGTTATTGCATTACACTTAATATACTTGAATGATTTGCTGCGTATTACATCTTTGGTACCCAACCCGGTTCATAGGTCCTTCCCCACAACTTCATCGCATCTTCATCCAGTATATGGCCATTTTCCGGATTGCAAATAAGCTCTTTGCCTGTTCGGTAGGCAATATTAGCCAGGTGGCACATGTGGGTGCTTATGGCTCCTTCCTCAACCGGTGATTTTGGTTTGGCTTTACCCCGTATTGCATCAAAGAAGTTTTCCACATGCAGGGTAGTCATATCGCCGCCACCACCGAGAGCAGTGCCTGCTTCAGCCAGTTCTGACTGGCTGTCTTTCACCAGTTTCCCTGAAAGGTCATACAATTTATAGACACCCCGGTCGACATATACTGATCCTTCCGATCCGTAAATAATGGTTCCACGGTCTGCTCCATATGTTTTATAGTTATTCCGGCTTTTCCCATCCCACCGGATGGTTTTTCCACCGGGAAAAACGAAACTTGCGTCCATTGTATCATACATGGTCCACCCATCGTCTGCAAAATGGTATTTACCTGCATTCACGATGACCTTTTCCGGAAAATCAACCTGTAGTGCCCATCGGCCGATATCCACTTCATGGGTTGCATTGTTCCCTGTTTCACCGGTTCCCCAATTCCAGAACCAGTGCCAGTCGTAGTCAAAGTAGTTATCATGGTAGGGGACTCTGGGGGCCGGACCCTGGAAGAGGTCCCAGTCCAAACCTTCCGGCACGGCAGCGGGTGTTGGATTTTTAACCCGTCCTCTCTGGTTTGTATAAAAAGCCACGGCAAGATAGGGATCACCGATCACCCCGTTATGGATCTCCTCGATGATCTGTATGGAGTCCGGAGCCGACCGCTGCTGGGTTCCCATTTGAATAATGCCGCCGAATTTTTTCTGATAGCGAATAAGCAATTCAGCTTCTTTGGGATTATGGGTCAGCGGTTTTTCCAGGTAAACGTGTTTCCCTGCTTCAAGGGCCATCCAGGTTCCCGGTGCATGCCAGTGATCGGGTGTGGCATTGAATATAGCATCCACCCGTTTATCCGCGAGGGCTCTGCGAAAATCATTTTCACTGACAGGTGAATACCCCAGTTTTTCAGAAATCTCTTCGGTAACGGTATCCCTCCGATCTTTCATCACATCGCATACATAAGCAACCGTTATGTTCTCCTTATTTTTCACAAGGGAGTCAAAGTAAGCACGAACTCTTCTTCCGCATCCCACCAGTGCAACGGTCAGCCGGTCGTTGGATCCGATGATCCGCTTGTAGCTCTGCGCAGAAAAACCGACTCCACCAACAGTTAGTGCCGCTGCCCCGAGCGCACTTTTCTTAACAAAATCTCTTCTGCTTGTTTTATCCATTTTTACAGGGTGTTAGTTTATTAATCAAGTTCAAGGATCTTTATGTTTCTGAATGATACGGTGCTATCGTGTTCCTGAAGCAGTATCCTGCCTTCCTTAACCTCTCCGAATCCCTCCCAGGGTTTAAATTTACTTTTTGCCACGAGTGCCCGCCATTCATCCGTACAGCGGTTATACTCAACCACTTTTTCGTTATTCAGCCAGTGTTCAACATGACACTCTTTTACTACAATCCTTGCCCTGTTCCAACTGCCAATTCCATTAAACCGTTTAGTATTGGCTATTCGTTTTTCGGGTACAGCCGGGATCAGATCATAGAGGGCACCAAGTGAACGGTTTCCCCCTATTCCCTGAAAGGCATCGGGGTGGTTTTTATCATCCAGGATTTGAAATTCACACCCGATGGTGTGTCCCTTTCCACCATAAAATCCGGGATTGATGAAATACTTGATACCGCTGTTTGCGCCCCGGGTAATGTTGAAATCAAGCTCAATGATAAAATTTCGGAATGAATCTTCGGTTACAACATCTGCATTCTCAGCGGGATGAACCGTTAATATGCCATCGCTGATTGTCCAGCCCTCATCCGGTGGCTGATCCGACAATGCATTCTTCCATCCATTCATGGTATGTCCATCCCAGAGTAATTTCCAGCCCTCCTCTTTCTCCCGTTCAGTCAAACGGTTATTCAGGTAACTGATCTCCGGCACTGCCGGATTGGTTTCTGTACGGTGTCCCTCAAGATCCTCAGTCATGATCCGAATATTTCGCCACCGTATTTTCTTACCCTCTTCCTCTATGGTACCAATACTGTGGACCTGCAGTCCGATCAAACCGGAGGGGGTCATGTCATCGACCAGGTCAGCACACTGTACTCCATTCACCCAGGTTCGTATGGAATTTCCGATGGCTTCCACCCGGAAGTGGTTCCACTCCCCCATCTTAAAAGCTTCCCGTCCCTCTGGATTCCTCTCCAGATTATAGAGCCATCCCCTGCGTGATTCATCATAGATACCTCCCGACCATGCTCTCTCCATGGGATCAATTTCTACCTGGTATCCATGCACTCTGCCACCGAAATCCATAAACGCTGATATTGCATGACTCCGGATTTGCACACCGGAGTTAATCGGTGCTTCCAGCTTCACCTCAAATTCAAGGATAAAATCTCCGAAATGATCCCGGGTACACAAGAAACTGTTCGGAGACCCAAGGACGGTTTCACCGACAAGATCTCCGTTCTCAACAAAATACCTGGCTGTACCATTCAGCTGTTCCCATCCCTGAAGGTCTTTTCCATTAAACAGATCCCTCCATCCATTCTGCGCATGAAGCAGGATTGGCATGGCAAAAAAGATGAAAAGAATAGCAATCGTTGGTCTTTTCATATGATGTTGGATTATTGCCTCTATTTCACAATTTGTCCTTAAATATAAAGATTTATCAACTGTTCGTACAACTCTTGTTTACCGCTGATTTGTTCGGGTTTTCCAGTCTCCAGGGCGTGTTTTCTCAGCTCTTCCAGTGAAAGATCTCCATTCTCAAAAGCAGCTCCCGTTCCCGAATCGAAGGAGGCATACCTTTTTTTTCTCCACTCTTTATAAGGGGAATCCTGAAGCATTGTATCGGCTATAAGTAGTGATCTGGCAAAAACATCCATGGAGGAAATGTGGGCAATAAACAGATCTTCCAGATCGGTTGAATTACGTCGTGTTTTGGCATCGAAATTTATTCCACCGGAAGAGAACCCTCCGTATTCGAGGATAACCAGCATCGCTTCAACGGTTTCATAGAGGTTCAAAGTAAACTGATCGGTATCCCAACCATTCTGGTAATCACCCCGGTTTGCATCGATACTTCCGAGCAGTCCGGCATCTGCTGCCATCTGGAGGTCATGTTGAAAGGTATGGCCTGCAAGCGTAGCATGGTTCACCTCAATATTCAGCTTAAAATCCTTATCCAGCCCGAAATATCTCAGAAATCCAATGACCGTTTCTGCATCGTAATCGTACTGGTGTTTCGTCGGTTCCATCGGTTTGGGTTCAATCAGGAAGGTTCCTTTAAATCCCTGCATCCGTGCATAATCCCTTGCCATATGCAGGAACATTGCCAGGTGTTCCTTTTCCCGTTTGGTATTGGTATTCAATAACGACATATACCCTTCCCGGCCTCCCCAGAAGACATAGTTTTCTCCCCCCAGTGCAATGGTTGCATCAAGGGCATTCTTCACCTGTGTTCCTGCCCAGGCAACAACGTTAAAATCGGGATTGGTGGAAGCCCCGTTCATGTATCTCGGATGAGAAAAAACATTGGCTGTTCCCCACAACAGCTTCACACCGGAAGCATCCTGTTTCTCTTTCGCATAAGCCACCATTTTTTCAAGTCTCTTTTCTGACTCCTGGATGGAATCTCCCTCCTCCACCAGGTCAAAATCGTGGAAACAATAATAGTGAACACCAAGTTTCGTTATCAGTTCAAAAGCGGCATCCATCTTCTGTTCTGCTTTTCCCACCGGATCGTTTCCTTCATCCCATGGATAATTCTTTGTTCCCGGTCCGAAAGGATCATTGCCTGTTCCACAGAATGAATGCCAGTAAGCAACGGCAAATCGCAGATGGTCCTTCATCGATTTTCCATTTACTACCTGGCTCTCGTTGTACCATTTGAAGGCAAGGGGATTTTTCGATCCCTTTCCTTCAAATTCAATTTTTCCTATTTCCGGGAAAAATTCCCGGTTTCCAATTAGGTAGTTCTTCATGATTATTTATTTTAAATGTATAAGCAGATCGTTTTTCCAGCAATGATAAACCTCTTCATATTGCTGTTTTTTCGTTTTATCAACAGACACCTCACGGATTTTCTCAAGACCGGCAAACGCCTCATCCAGTGTTGCCAAACCGGATCCCACAGCGGCTCCTCTGGCAGCTCCGGCAGATCCATCCGTATTGAACAGTTCGATTTTTGAATCGATTGTAGCTGCCAGTGCTTCCTGGAAAACCGAACTTAGAAACATGTTTGCCATTCCGGCACGGATCACGTTCACCCGAATACCCACGCGTTCCATTATTTCCATTCCGTAGCGGAAAGAAAAGACAACTCCTTCCTGGACCGCTCGCAGAAGGTGCCTTCGATCGTGGATATTGAAATTCAGGTGACTGATGATGCTTCCGGGTTCCCGGTTACCAAGCATGCGTTCGGCACCGTTTCCAAATGGCAGGATGGTAACTCCTCCTGAGCCAATCGGGATTTCTGCTGCCAGTTGATTCATTCTATCATACGAAAATTCTCCCGGTCCAATCAGCCGTTTCATCCAGGAATTGAGAATACCTGCCCCATTGATACAGAGCAGCACGCCAATGCGACGGTTCTCCTCAGAATGGTTGACATGGGCAAAGCTGTTTACTCTTGATTGTTCATCATACTTCAACGCATCACTTATACCATATACAACACCCGAAGTTCCGGCTGTCGCAGCAACTTCTCCCGGGTTGAGTACACGCAGGGAAAATGCATTATTTGGCTGATCCCCTGCCCTGTAAGTAACCGGAATTCCCGGCGGCAAACCCAATTCACGGGCAACAGACTGCAGCAATGCACCCTGAGATGAAAAGGTGGGTACAATTTCCGGGATCATCTCACCGTCAAACCCAAAATGGTCCATTACCATTCCGGCAAGCCTGTTCTGGTGAAAATCCCAGAATATCCCCTCTGATAAACCTGAAACGGTACTCTTTACCTCTCCGGTAAGACGCATGGCAATATAGTCCCCCGGGAGCATGATTTTGTGTATTCTTTCGTAATGATCGGGCTCATTCATCTGAACCCATTTGAGTTTCGATGCGGTGAAATTACCGGGAGAATTCAATAACGTTGAGAGGCAATTCTCAACACCAATCTCCTGAAAAGCACGGTCTCCTATACCTACCGCACGACTGTCACACCAAATAATAGAGGGCCTGATCAGATTGAGATCCCGGTCAACTGCAACAAGACCATGCATCTGATAGGAGATCCCTATTGCTTTGATCTGATCAGTGTTTACATTGCCGTTTGATGTCAGTTTCCGGGTTGCTTCAACCAGATAATTCCACCAGAGGTCGGGATCCTGTTCTGCCCATCCGGGCTTTGCTGCCATAATCTCCATTTCGGTTTCAGGAGCATAAACAGTTGAAGAGATGGTACCTGATTCCAGATCAAACAGGGAGGCTTTTATCGATGAACTGCCAATATCATAACCAAGAAACTGCATATAACCGGAACTTACTATCAATGTTTCCTATTCAGTAAAAATAGGATGAAATGAATAAACCACCAATAAAAACCCGACTATTCTCACTATCATTCTGACGGTGAAAAAAATTGACAAATTGCTATCTTTTTTATAACTTCCTCGGACAGAAGGATTGAATGAGCACCAACGTTTCATTAAAACCTTTACCCATGCTGAAGATCCTGTTTATGCTCTCTTTGTTGCTAACGTGTGCATGCCATAGTTCCAGGGAAAAAGCCTCCCTGAAAGAGAGAACATTCGTCACAGATTCCCTTGCCGACACCCTGAAATGGAACCGGCCGAGATTTTCTGAGCGAAAAGCGGAGAGGGAAAAAATGGTTGTCCGCGACATCCAACATTCTTATTATAATCCGGTAAAGGATGTTCGTGTCCTGGAGGCGATGAAAGCTGTTCCAAGACACCGGTTTGTTCCGCGGGAATATCAATCCAGTGCTTATGGGAATTATCCCCTTTCCATTGGTATGGGGCAAACGATCTCACAACCCATTATTGTTGCCCACATGACAGAGTTGCTTGAAATCGAAGCGGGTGATAAGATCCTGGAAATTGGCACTGGAAGCGGATATCAGGCAGCTGTCCTGTCAGAGCTAACCCCGTATGTGTTTAGTATCGAGATCATTGAAAAGTTGGGTGAACAAGCGATTGAACGATTTAAAGAGCTTGGATATCATACCATCCGGGTAAAGATCGGTGATGGCTACGAAGGATGGGAAGAGTATGCTCCGTTCGATGGGATCATTGTAACCTGTGCACCGGAAGAAATACCTCCCCCGCTGATCAGGCAGTTAAAACCCGGAGGCAGAATTGTTATCCCGCTTGGTGCAGAAGACCGGGTTCAGAACCTGATCGTAGTGACAAAAGATGAAAACGGAAATCTGAAAAAAAAATCCCAGTACCCTGTCCGGTTCGTTCCAATGACAGGAAAAGCAAAAAAGGATAAAAAGTGAACCGATTATACGGCTGTTTTTTACTGTTATAACACACTTACTAAATGCAACATAAATTATCTGACTTCTCCCGCAGGCTCCTGATCACCGGGATCTTCGCCCTCTTTATGGGATTCCTGGAAGCAACCGTAGTGGTTTATCTCCGTGAATTGTACTATCCCGATGGTTTTGAGTTCCCCCTCCAAACCTTTGATGTAAAGCTACTTGTCATGGAGCTGGTGAGGGAATTCTCAACACTGGTCATGCTGGTAACCGTCGGACTGCTTGCCGGAAGAACTCCCCTGCAGAAATTCGGATTTTTCCTTTACCTTTTTGGGGTATGGGATATTTTTTATTATGTCGCACTGAAGCTCTTCCTGAACTGGCCGGCATCCCTCTTAACGTGGGATCTCCTGTTTCTCATTCCCGTAACCTGGGTTGGACCGGTTCTTACCCCGCTCATCTGTTCCCTGACCATGATCTGTTTTGCCCTGGTAACCAGTTATCCCTCAGAAAAAACAGCTTCACTGAAACTTAAAACCGGTGAATGGATCTTTCTTCTTTCGGGAGCTTTTATCATTTTCCTTTCATTCATCAGGGATTACAGCCTTATACTGATCCGGGGAGATTTCCTTTCGGATATACTCCATTTAGCTAAAAATCCGGAATTCCAGCGGGTCATCACCACATACGTTCCTGCCCGTTTTGCATGGGGAATGTTTATCGCTGGGGAAATCCTGATTTTATTATGTATCGGTTCAATCGAATTCCGAAAACACAAAGGGAATTAAAATCCCTTTAAACCCATTCATCTGGGAAGGAGCTTCCAGGAAGAGCCCTTATCGCCCGAAGGGCGATTATCCCGCCTTCAGCCACAGCCATCCCTTCTCTGCCAAACATTTTTTTTTTGCTTTTCCGCATGATTCTGATTAAAAATTTATACTTTTGAAAAAGCCCAATAATAATGAAACTAAGAATTATTACAGTTATTTTGCTTTTATTGCTATTAGTTATTTTCGCTTTACAAAACACGGAAATTATAGGTATTAAATTGTGGTTTTGGGAAGTAAAAACTCCTCGAGCATTGTTAATATCGCTATGTATTATAGTGGGTGTAATTATTGGAATGACTTTATCTAAATGCAATTTAAAAATGCTGAAAAGAGATGTTAAAAAAGAAAATGAGCATGAGTCATAAATAGCATCATACTAAACTGAAAATTAAGATACAGACCACACCAGCATACTTGTAGCTTGCTTTAGAAACATTTTAATTAATAAATACTACGGTATAACAACTTGTCTTTTAATAAAATAGAAATGTGAATCCATTTATTAAATAGTAGTTTTTATTTACTCAATTCATTGAACAGACCCATAATTATTGCCAAAACACGGCATCGCTTCACTGCCAAGTACATTTAGTAATCCCAGTACAATTCTTCCAATCTCTTATTCAAATCAACACCATCAGTATACTGTAAAAACTGGTAAAACTCTTCTTCATCTGTTCTGTTTAATTGCTCGACCTAACCATTCAGCCTTGGGGACCTGCATTTTTAAATAGGATTGATAGCTAAATCGAGGAGGTACCAGCGCAAACGGGCCTGAAATTCAAAACCATTATCGATTCTGACCGTTTTAATTCGAATCTGCTTCACGCTCTGCTTGCAAGTTGCATCATCCTTCCTTTTTTAATATCTTCGTTTTTTGTCCAGAAACATGTTTAGTTCCGCATTACTGCGCATTTTTAAACGTCTAAAAAGTAATACCATGTTAGAACATAAAAGACACGCATTATTACCATTTCCCCAGTTTATAATCCGGGTATTAAGATTTTTTCTTTATTCCCTTTTATTAGTTTGTTTTGCATTATTGATTGGTACCGTGGGTTATCACTTTTTTGCTGAATTAAATTGGATTGATTCGTTTTACAATGCATCCATGATTTTAGCTGGCATGGGTCCCGCGGCAGTTTTAACAACTACCATTGCAAAAATTTTTTCGTCTTTTTATGCATTATTCAGTGGATTAGCTTTTCTTGGTACAATTGCCATTCTGTTTACACCAATTGCACATCGTTTTCTACATATAATGCATATCGACGAAGTTGATGAAATAAAATCTAATGAATAATAATTGTTTATCTTTAAAAACTATGTTGAATCAAAATGTAATTTTTATTGAAGGAGATTCAAGGAAATGGAAAATAATAATCTCAACCATCCATTTCATATTAATTCCAGGTCGGTACTAAAATACCGTTTCCGCAAACCGTTGTTACACTCAAAAAATCTGATTTAACTGCGTATGATTAAATCAGGTAAATGATAGAGGTAGCCATATCAAAATTATCCAACTTCGTTGTATTACAAATAAAAAGGTTTAGTATGAAAAAAATCGTGATAGTCGGATGCGGGTTTGGCGGATTGACATTAGCTAAGAAACTCAGGAAACTGAATGTTAAAATCCTACTCATTGATAAAAATAACTATCATACTTTTCAGCCCTTGTTATACCAAGTAGCGACTGGTGGGCTTGAGGCTGAAAATATTGCTTATCCAATCCGAAAAATATTCAGAAGATATAAGAATGTCATTTTTAGGATG
>Ga0315539_1002600_pt1 | contig 12964 bp, 10 predicted proteins | sample SalMarSW160150MG_FD_203097 | JGI IMG/M metagenome (GOLD analysis project Ga0315539, IMG submission 203097) | Salt marsh sediment microbial communities from the Plum Island Ecosystem LTER, Massachusetts, United States - Salt Marsh Sediment SW1601-150 ... | reverse complement strand
AACAGCCTCTCCACCGCCCTCATATTCTCGGGGCCAATCTCTTTCTCTTTATCCTCGTAGAGGATATTGGCCAACTCGATTAACTTTTCCTCAATTTGCCCGGGCTTCATCTGGGAGATGGCTTGGACGTTAAAGGTGGAGGGGATGGGGAGGATAGCCGATGCCTTGCCGAGCAGACCATCCGCATCCCAGCCCTCGCCGTGCTCGTTGGCGGTGTGAGCGGCCACTATATTCTTAATCTCATCTCCGACCATGGACAGGATATTTGATTTAAGGTCGGCGCCGGAGATTATCTTGCGGCGCTCACCATAGATGAGTTCCCGGTGGTGGTTGACCACGTCGTCGTATTCCACCAGGTGCTTGCGGATATCAAAGTTATAGCCCTCTACCTTTACCTGGGCATTTTCTATGGATTTGTTCACCAGCGTATTCTCAATGGGGGTGTCCTCGTCCATGCCCGCCCACTCCATAAAGCCTTTAATCCGGTCGCCGCCGAAGCGGCGGACGATGTCGTCTTCCAGGGAGACGTAGAAGCGTGAGCTGCCCGGGTCGCCCTGCCGCCCGGAGCGTCCGCGGAGCTGGTTATCGATGCGGCGGGATTCGTGGCGGTCGGTGCCGACAATATGAAGTCCGCCGAGGTCAACTACCTTTTGATGCTCTTTCTGCCAGTCCTTTTGCTCCCCGTCCTGGGGGTTTCCCCCCAGTATGATGTCAACACCGCGCCCGGCCATGTTGGTGGCCACGGTTACCGCCCCCGGCCTGCCGGCCTGGGTGATGATGTAAGCTTCTTTTTCGTGCTGCTTGGCGTTGAGTATATGGTGGGGGATGCCCTTTTTCTTGAGCAGGTCGCTTAAATATTCCGAGTTCTCAATGGATACCGTGCCCACCAGCACCGGTCGCCCCGCTTTACTCATCTGCTCAATCTCGCGCACCACCGCCTTGAATTTAGATTTTACGTCCTTGTAAATCTGGTCGGGGAAGTTCTGGCGTATCATCGGCTGGTGGGTGGGGATAACCATTACCTCGAGCTTATATATCTTGTGAAATTCCTCAGCCTCGGTGAGGGCGGTGCCGGTCATGCCCGACAGCTTTTGGTACATGCGGAAGTAGTTCTGGATGGTAACGGTGGCGTAGGTGCGGCTTTCCTGCTGAACCCTGACCCGCTCCTTGGCTTCTATCGCCTGGTGCAGGCCGTCCGAGTAGCGCCGACCGTGCATCAGCCGGCCGGTGAACTCGTCAACGATGATAACCTCCCCGTCCTTGACCACATATTCCCGGTCCCGGTGGTATGCCTCCCTGGCGCTGAGGGCGTTTCTCAGGTAGCGGTGCAGGTCGGCGTTGGCCGGGTCATAGAGATTGTCCGCTTTTAGCTGGCCTTCCCGCTGCAGCATCCGTTCCATGTTAGTGATGCCGGAGTCGGTCAGGCTGACGGAGCGCGACTTTTCGTCAACGGTGTAGTCCGCTTCCTTCTTCAGGCTGGGGATGAGGCGGGCGAAAAGCTGGTACCTCTGCCCCGCCTCCACATCGGGGGCGCTGATAATAAGCGGGGTGCGGGCTTCATCAATGAGCAGATAGTCCACCTCGTCGGCGATGGCGTAGTTTAAGGGGTGCTGGACGCACTGGGACAGCTCGGCGACCATGTTGTCCCGCAGGTAGTCAAAGCCGAACTCGGCGCTGGTGCCGTAGGTGATATCGGCCTGATACGCCTCCTGGCGGGGGATGGGGCGGAAGTGGGGCCAGTGGCTGTCCCCGGAATCAAATTCGGGGTCGTAGATGAGGGCGGGGGTATGCTCATCGGGGGACTGCATGGGGTAGATGCTGGACACGCTTAAGCCCAGGGCGTGATAGACAGGCCCCATCCAGTAGGGGTCGCGCCTGGCCAGGTAGTCGTTGACGGTTACCAGGTGGCAGCCTTGGCCGGTGAGGGCGTTTAGATAGAGGGGGAGGGTAGCTACCAGGGTCTTGCCTTCGCCGGTTTTCATCTCGGCGATTTTGCCCTGGTGCAGGACGATGCCCCCTATGAGCTGGACGTCAAAGTGGCGCAGGCCGATGGTACGTTGAGCCGCCTCGCGGACGGCGGCAAAGGCTTCGGGCAGGAGCTCGTCCAGAGAACTGCCGTCAGCCAAGCGCGCCTTGAACTCGCCGGTCTTGGCGCTTAGCTCGTCGTCGCTGAGTTTTTTAAATTCAGGCTCAAGCTGATTTATGGTATCTACCAGAGGCTGTAGCCGCTTGAGCTCCTTTTCGTTGGAGTCAACCAGTCCGCCCAGCCACTTAAACATAGCTCACCCCTGTTCGAACATAGCCCCTATGGATAGTCCGGTATGGATACGGTGGATGGCTTCGCCCAGTAGCGGGGCTATGGGCAAAACGGTAATCTTGTCCAGTTTCTTGTCACCGGCCACCGGCACGGTATCGGTAACCACTACCTCCTTGACCGGGCAGGAGGCTATCCTCTGGATTGCCTTGCCGGAGAATATGGGGTGGGTACAGCAGGTGAATACCTCCTTGACCCCCCGCTTCCCCAGGGCTTCAATGACGCCTATCAGTGAGCCGGCAGTGTCTATTTCGTCGTCTACGGTAAGCGCCACCTTGCCTTCCACCTCGCCGATGACATTAAGCGTTTCTGTCTTGTCATCGTTGCCCAACCGCCTCTTTTCCATGATAGCCAGGGGGGCGTTGAGCCGGGCGGCCACATCGCGCGCCCGCTTGGTAATGCCGATATCGGTGGCAACTACCACCAGGTCTTTAAATTTTCTTTTTTTAAAATAGTCGATGAGCAGGAACTGAGCTGTCAGTTCATCCACCGGTATGTTGAAAAAGCCCTGAATCTGGGCGGCGTGCAGGTCTACCGTCAGCAACCGGCTGGCGCCGGCTACTGTTAGCAGGTCGGCTACCAGGCGGCCGGTTATGGGCACGCGGGGCTGGTCTTTCTTATCGGTACGGCCGTAGCCGTAGTAGGGAACGACGGCGGTGATACGCCCTGCTGATGCCCTTTTAAGGGCATCGAGCATAATCAGCAGCTCGACCAGGCTCCGGTTCACCGGTGAGCATATCGGCTGGATAACGAAGGTGTCCCTCTGGCGCACGTTTTCCAAGATGCGGACAAAGATGTTTTCGTTGCTGAACTCAAAGACCTCGCACTTGCCCAGTGGTATTCTTAGGTATTCGGCTACCTGCTGGGCGAGGAGGGGGTGGGCATTGCCGGTGAACACCTTCAGCTCATCCATAGACCATTACCTCTCTTTGCGTAATATCAGTAAGCTATAAGTTCTTCCGGTCTTATTATAGCATTATTGGCGCCTGATATCAGTCGTCAATGCCGGGTACCGGGAAGCGAGAGCATATCTGGCTGACCTCTTCTCTCGCCTCCTTTTGAATTTTGGTATTATCAATATGGGCCAGGATTTTTATAATCATGGCGGCGATTTGCTTAATTTCTGCCTTGCCGAAGCCCCTTGTGGTTACCGCCGGGGTGCCCAGCCTCATGCCGCCGGTAATGAGGGGCGGCTGCTTGTCAAAGGGAATAGTGTTGCGATTGACCACGATGCCGCTGGCCCCTAAAGCCTCTTCGGCCTGGCGGCCGGTGATGCCGGTTTCGGTGAGGTCAACCAGTACCAGGTGGTTATCGGTGCCGCCTGAAATCAGGCGCAGACCGTTTTGCTGTAGCCCGCTGGCTAAAACCTGGGCGTTCTCCAGCACCGCCCGCTGGTAGTCGGTGAAGCCGGGTTGCATCGCTTCCTGGAAGCAGACCGCTTTTCCGGCGATAGCGTGCATCAGCGGGCCTCCCTGCATTCTGGGGAAGACGCCGTCATCTATTGCCCCAGCCAGCTCTTTTTGGCAGAGAATAAAGCCGCTGCGGGGGCCGCGCAGCGTTTTATGGGTGGTTGAGGTGACGACCTCGGCGTAGGGGATGGGGGTGGGGTGTAAGCCCACCGCCACCATGCCGGCGATGTGAGCCATATCAACCAGTAGCTTAGCTCCCACCATGTCAGCGATGTTGCGGAAGCGTTCGAAATCGATAATCCGGGGGTAGGCGCTGGCGCCGGTCACAATCAGCTTGGGCTTGTGCTCTTTGGCCAGCTTTTCTATCTCCGGGTAGTCCATCCTTTCCGTTTCCCGGTTGACCCCGTAGTGGATGAAGTTATAGGATTTGCCGGAGAAGCTTACCGGAGCCCCGTGGGTGAGGTGGCCGCCGTGAGCCAGGCTCATGCCCATGACCGTATCGCCGTATTCCAGCAGGGCGTAGTATGATGCCATATTTGCCTGGGCACCGCTGTGGGGCTGGACATTGGCGTGCTGAGCTTTGAAGAGCTCCTTTGCCCGCTGGATAGCCAGGTCTTCCACGATATCCACATTCTCGCAGCCGCCGTAGTAGCGTTTGCCGGGGTAGCCTTCGGCGTATTTGTTGGTCAGGAACGAGCCTTCGGCCTGGAGAATTGCCCGGCTGGCGTAGTTCTCCGAGGCGATAAGATTTATTGTTTCCCGCTGGCGTTTTGCCTCCAGTTCCATTGCCTGGCTGATTTCAGGGTCGGTTTGGCTCAAAGAGTCCATTTTCCCTCCTGGCTTAAAGTCTACAACTGCACTTCTCCAGTGTCAAACCCGCTTACTCTTTATAACCATTACTAAAGTGGGTGATTAATTTGTTTTAAAACCTACCAACCCACCCCCTTAATCCCCCTCCCTTACAAGGGAGGGGGATTAAGGGGGTGGGTTAGGGTGGGAAGAGAGAGAACTTTTAAAAAGGGGGTGGGGTTACAGAGTCTTAAAGAGGTGAAACCTTTTTGGGTGGGTGGGTATGGGAAGAGATACTTAAATTGACTTGACATATTGCCCGTGATATCATAATCAAAAGGCTGGTTAATATGACAGCTCTGAGCGAGCTTTACCAAGAAATCGAGCGTTGCCAGCAATGCGAAATAGCTAAATATCGGAACCGGGTGGTGCCGGGTGAAGGGGCGGAGGATGCCGCCATAATGTTTATCGGCGAGGCACCGGGCTGGCACGAAGACCAGCAGGGACGCCCCTTTGTTGGGCCGGCGGGGAAGTTTCTGGACGAATTACTGGCTTCTATCGGACTAACGCGGCAGCAGGTCTATATTGCTAATGTGATTAAGTGCCGCCCTCAGGGAAACCGCGACCCTCTGCCTTCTGAAATCCAAAACTGCCGCCATTGGCTGAAACGCCAGATTGAGATAATTAGCCCCCAGATGATTGTGACCCTGGGGCGTTACTCCATGGCCATGTTCTTCCCTGGCAAGAGTATCAGTAAAATCCACGGTACGGCGCAGAAGCGGGATAACGTTATCTATTACGCCATGTACCACCCGGCGGCGGCGCTGCACCAGGGGAGCTTACGCCAGGCTATAGAGACGGATATGCTTAAGATTCCGACGTTGCTGGCTAAAGCCGAAGGCGTGGAAGAGGCAAAGCAGGAGCCAGAGCAATTAAGTATGTTTTAGGTGAAAGATATAGGTGAAAAATAATGGCTAAACCAAAGTTAAAAATAGTCCCCCTGGGGGGGCTATCCGAAATCGGCAAGAATATGATGGCGATAGAGTACGAGAACGACATCATCGTTATTGACGCCGGGCTGATGTTCCCCGGGGAGGAAATGCTGGGTATTGACCTGGTAATCCCCGACATCAGCTACCTGCTGGAGAATAAAGAGAAGATAAGGGGCATAGTTATCACCCATGGTCATGAAGACCATATCGGCGCTTTGCCTTACCTCCTGCCCCAGCTTGAGGTGCCGGTCTATTCCACCAAGCTGACCAACGGGCTTATCTCGGTGAAGCTCAAGGAGAGAAAGGCGCTGGCCGGTGCCAAGCTCAATGTGGTGCCCTACGGCGGTAAGGTGACCCTGGGCAAGTTCAGGGTGGAGTTTTTCCACGTTTGCCACAGCATACCCGACGCCGCCGGTCTGATTATCCATACCCCGCTGGGCATCATTGTCCACAGCGGGGATTTTAAGCTTGACTATACCCCGGTAGACGGCAAGCCGACTGACCTTTCCCGGCTGGCTCAACTGGGGGCGCAGGGGGTATTGCTGCTGCTATCAGATTCCACCTATTCCGAGCTGCCCGGTTATACCCCGTCGGAGAGGGTGGTAGGCGAGACCCTGGACCGGGTCATGGCCCAGGCGCCGGGCCGGGTGATTGTGACTACATTTTCTTCGCTGGTGTCTCGCATTCAGCAGGTTATTGATGCCGCTGCCAAACACCAGCGCCGGGTGTTTGTTATCGGGCGGAGTATGACTGATATAGTGAAAATGACCCTGGAGTTGGGCTATCTCAAGGCTCCCGACGGCATACTGGCCCGGATAGATGAACTTAAAGCAACGCCCCATAACAAGGTGGTCTTTGTCACCACCGGCAGCCAGGGGGAACCGACCTCGGCCCTGGTCCGCATCGCCAACCAAGACCATCGCCATGTTCATATTTTGCGGGGGGACACGGTGGTGCTGTCAGCCACCGCCGTCCCCGGCAACGAAGCCCTCATCAACCGTACCGTCGACAGCCTGTTCCGGCAGGGGGCTCAGGTGCTCTACGATAAGGTTGCCCAGGTTCATGTCCACGGGCACGGCAGCCAGGAAGAGCTGAAGCTGCTGTTGAATCTGGTTAAGCCCCGCTTCTTTATGCCCGTTCACGGCGAGTTCCGCCACCTCAGTCTCCATGCCAAGTTAGCCCAGTCGGTGGGTATCCCGGAGAAGAATATCTTTCTGCTGGAAGATGGTGATATCCTTGAGCTTGGCCAGTGGTCAGGTAAGATAACCGGCAAGGTTAGCTCGGGTAATGTCTATGTTGACGGCTTAAGCGTGGGCGATGTCGGCACCGTGGTTTTACGCGACCGGAGGATGCTGTCGCGGGACGGCATCGTGATGGTAATTATCACCGTTAACCGCCAGACCGGCAAGCTGGTGGGGCGTCCCGATGTTGTCTCCCGGGGCTTTGTCGATACCCGGGAGGCTAAAGATATGTTAGAGGAGAGCCGTGACGTAGTGGCTCGCTCCCTGGACCACAGCGGTGTCCGCCCGGCTGACTGGGGCTTTATCTACGCTAAGGTCAGGGATATACTGCATAAGTTCTACTACGACCAGACCAAGCGCCGTCCCATGATTCTGCCGGTTATGGTCAAGGTATAGGCTTTATATGGCTAAAAAGAAGTCAGGAGCTAAGCGCCAGCCGAGGGGAGAGTCCAAACCCAGGGGTGAGTCGGGCTGGAAGCGGTTTTTCCGTTTCATCTGGCTGCCGTCGGTGCGCCGCCTGATTTGGGCGGTGATTATCGTGGGGCTGGCGTTCTGGCACTGGACAACGATTACCGCCTGGGCTGCCAGCGTATGGGGTGACGCCCTGGCCCTGTTCGGCTGGGGGCTAGGCTTTCTGGTGCTTGCCCTGGGCACACTGGTGGGGATAGTGTGGGGGGAGAGGGTGCTCTCCTTTATCTATCACTGGAACCAGTGGCTGGGCGGTATCGTCTTTATCCTGGTTGCCTGGGGAATAATGGCCTTCTTCGGGGTGGGGGGCAGCTTCGGGCAGGGCATTATCGGGGCTAACCTTGCTCTGGGTATTCTGCGCCTGCTGGGGATGTTTATTTTAGGCTTTATCCTGGTGGCTCCCGGCGTAAGCTGGCGGCTGGTGGCCAGGTTTTTATCCTGGGTGGGTAGAAAGCTCAAAGAACGCCCTGCTCCCAAGCCGGTGACCTATACCGAAACCCCTACCGTTGAGAAGCCGGAGACGCCTCCGGTAGTGGTATCGCCTTTGGTGACTGCGCCCCCGCCGCCGCTGACCAGGGAGCCGGAAACGCCGACGCCGACGGGAATCCCGACGCTGGCTCCCACTCCGGCGCAGCAGGAACTGCGGCAGGTTGCCCAGGAGGTATGGAAGAAATACGGCGAGTCACCGTCGCTGGTTACGGTTGACGGCTGGCGGCTGCCCCCTATCGATATTCTGGACAGCGTGCCCGATGTCGAGTTCGGGCAGGCGGATAACATGCAGCGAGCCAAGATTATCGAGGAAGCCCTTGCCAGCTACGGCGTTGACGCCAAAGTGGTGCAGATAAATGCCGGTCCCACCGTCACCCAGTTCGGCATCGAGCCGGGCTGGGACCGGAAGATGAAGGAAGTAAAAGAACGGGACCGGGACGGCAATATACAGGTGAGGCTGGAGGAGGTATCCAAGACCAGGGTCAAGGTGGAGAGGATTACCTCCCTGGCCAACGACCTGGCGCTGGCTCTGGCGGCGCCCAGCATCCGGATTGAAGCCCCAGTGCCGGGTAAATCGGTGGTGGGGGTTGAGGTGCCCAATACAATTTACGGCCTGGTCAGCCTGCGGGGGGTACTGGAGTCCAGCCCCTTCCAGAAGATAACCGCCAAGTCCAGGCTGGCGCTGGCGCTGGGCAAGGGTGCCGGTGGGGAGGCGGTGGCCGGTGACCTGTCTAAAATGCCCCACCTGCTTATCGCCGGGGCGACGGGTAGCGGCAAGACGGTCTGCCTCAATTCCAGCATCTGCTGCCTGCTGATGCATGCCCCTCCCAGCGAGGTGCAGTTTATTATGATTGACCCCAAGCGGGTGGAGCTGACCTCGTTTAACAGCATACCTCACCTGGCTGCCCCGGTTATCGTGGATACCCATAAAGCCATGGGCACACTGCGCTGGCTCAACCAGGAGATGGATAAGCGGTACCAGAAGCTGGCTACCGCCGGCGCCCGCAACATCGAGGGTTACAACAAGAATAAAGAGGGAGAGGAGAAGCTCCCCTACCTGGTGCTGGTCATCGACGAGCTTGCCGACCTGATGATGGCCGGCTTTGACGAGGTGGAGCACGTCCTCTGCCGACTGGCTCAGCTCGCCCGGGCCACCGGCATTCACCTCATCGTGGCGACACAGCGCCCGTCGGTGGACGTGGTCACCGGCTTGATTAAAGCCAACTTCCCCACCCGCATCAGCTTTGCCGTCACCTCCCAGGTCGATTCGCGCACCATCCTGGATATGGGCGGGGCGGAGAAACTGCTGGGGCGGGGGGATATGCTCTATATGCCTACCGAGGCAGCCAAGCCCAAGCGCCTGCAGGGTTGCTTTGTTTCCGACGCTGAAGTGGAGAGGCTGGTCTATTTCTGGAACAGCCAGAAGGGTGAAGAGGCGGTTATGCCCAAGATTGAGGAGATTACCACGACTGCGGCTGGGAGGGGAAGCTTCCCCGACGACCCGCTGATGGAAGCCGCCCGACAGCTTGCCCGGGAGCACGACCATATTTCAACTTCTTTTTTGCAGAGAAGGCTGCGCATCGGCTACCCCCGCGCGGCACGCATCATGGAGCAGCTTGAGGAGGAGGAGGGGATAGTGGGGGGAGAAGGGGAAGAGTAGCCCGCCGGGTGCTACTTCTCCTTTTTAGCTTTTAAGGCATCTAAATACACAGCCACCGCCCAGCCAATATATTCGGGTATGCTAGCCACAAAAGCAGCAACTGCCAGCAGGAACCAGGACATTGCAGTCAAGCCAAGGGTGCCGTTCATGGCGTCAGCAATGATTCCTAATATAGCGAATACAACACCAAGAATCCAACAAACGCCACCCCATACCGCATATACACCCCCCATACGCAGTGTCCTTTCAGCTCTCCACTCCATAGATACCACCCCCTTTTCTCTTAAGTTTTTACCGCTTTGATTGTACCACTACTTGTCAACCCCCTCACTTCCCCTATAGCTATTAAGTTCCCAGCAGCACGAAGGGTATAATAAGGGCGACGATGCCGATAAAGAGAACCCCGAACATAAACAGGTTATACCTCGTCCGGTAGTCACTCAGCAGCGACTGGTCGTAGTAATCGGCTACACCCTGGTCTTTGTACATCTTCAAGAGCCCATTCAGCAGCTTTGTCCTCGTTAGCCTGCCCCTTATTAACCCCAGTTCTACAATCAGATTGACCACTATTAAAAGGGCCACCAGCGCGAACATTACGATTGTTGCCGCCGTGTTGGGGTCGCTGGAGGCGATTCCGGAATTAATGGCCAGAACTATCAGGTTGAGGATAATCCCGGTGAGAATAAAAATCGTGTCCGCGCGTGAGTTGGTACCAAGTTCGCTGATAATGTGCTCATGAACTCGCTCAATCATGTTGCCCTCCTTAATGATTCGTAGTTTATAATACTACCTATTATTGCCGGCGGAAGCGAATAAAGATAGTACCTAAAAAATAATAAAAAGTCAACTCCCTCACTTCCCCTTCTTCCTGAACCGCTTCATACTTAACCGCTTCATAATCGCATCCATATAAACCCTGGCTATGTTCTTGCCGTGCTTTGCCATGCGCTCCCGCTTGCGCTGGAGCTTCTTTTCCCGGCGCTCCTGCTTGGTTTCTACCTCGTCATCGGTCATTTTTCCACCTCCACCGGCTCGAACTCTTTCCTGAGCTCGATGATGCGGTCGCGGATTAGTGCCGCCTTTTCGAACTCCAGGTTGCGGGCGGCGGTCTTCATCTGGGCTTCCAGTTCTTTAATCAGCCGGGCGACGTCCTCCCGGGTGAGGGGGGCGGAGGCGTCATAGACGGCGTGGACATCGGCGGCGACCTTGACCCGCGCCGTGATATCCTTTATAGCTTTCCTGATGCCGCGGGGGGTAATGCCGTGCTCTTTGTTATAGACCTGCTGAATGTGGCGGCGGCGCTGGATTTCATCAATGGCGGTCTGCATTGATTTAGTGACGGTATCGGCGTACATGATAACCTTGCCGTCAATGTGGCGGGCGGCGCGTCCCATGGTCTGGATTAAAGCCCACGCCGACCTTAAGAAGCCCTCTTTATCGGCGTCCAGGATTGCCACTAGGCTGACCTCGGGCAGGTCGAGCCCCTCCCTTAGCAGGTTGATGCCCACCACCACGTCGTAGACGCCGAGGCGGAGGTCGCGCAGTATCTCCACCCTCTCTAAAGTGTCAATCTCGGAGTGCAGGTAGTGAGTCTTGACGTCCATCTCAATCAGGTAATCGGCAAGCTCTTCAGCCATGCGCTTGGTCAGGGTGGTGACCAGGCAGCGCTCTTTTTTATCCACCCTTGCCTTAATCTGCTCCAGCAGGTCGTCAATCTGCCCTTTGGTGGGCTTGATTTCAACCGTGGGTTCGAGGAGGCCGGTGGGGCGGACTAACTGCTCCACCACCTGCCGGCTGTGCTTGGACTCGTACTCGGCGGGGGTTGCCGAGGTGTAGATGACTTGGTTGATACGCTGGCCGAACTCGGTGAAGTTTAAGGGGCGGTTGTCCAGCGCCGAGGGCAGGCGGAAGCCGTATTCGACCAGGGTCTCCTTGCGGGAGCGGTCGCCGTGGTACATGCCGCGAATCTGGGGGATAGTCATGTGCGATTCGTCGATGAAGAGGAGAAAGTCGTCGGGGAAGTAGTCGAGCAGGGTGGAGGGGGGGCTGCCGGCGGGGCGCTGTGCCAGGTGGCGTGAGTAGTTCTCTACCGCATGGCAGTAGCCCGCCTCCCGCAGCATCTCCATATCATAGTTGGTGCGGGCTTCCAGCCTTGCCGCCTCTAAAAGCTTGCCCTGAGATTTCAGCTCGGCCAGGCGCTCGGTCAATTCCTGCTTTATGCTCTCTATAGCCAGCATCAGCTTGCCGTGGGAGGTGACGAAGTGCTTGGCGGGGTAGATATCCACCGCATCCAGTTTTCTCAATAGCTCGCCGGTGAGGGGGTCTATCTCCATGATGCGCTCGATATCGTCGCCGAAGAACTCAACCCGCAGGGCTAATTCTTCATAGGAGGGCTGAATCTCCAGGGTATCGCCGCGCACCCGGAACCTGCCGCGGGTGAAGTCGATATCGTTGCGCTGGTACTGCATGTCCACCAGCCGGCGGAGAAGCTCCTGCCGGGGGTAGCTTTCTCCTTTTTTAAGGCTTACCACGAAGCTGCGGTACTCTTCCGGCTCGCCGAGGCCGTAGATGCAGGAGACCGAAGCCACGATGACCACGTCCCGCCGGGTAAAGAGGGAGCGGGTGGCGGCGTGGCGCAGTTTGTCAATCTCCTCGTTGATGTCTATTTCTTTTTCGATGAAGGTGTCGGTGCGGGGGATATATGCCTCCGGCTGGTAGTAGTCGTAGTAGCTGACGAAGTACTCCACGGCGCTGTCGGGGAAGAACTCTTTAAATTCGGTGGAGAGCTGGGCTGCCAGCGTCTTGTTGTGGCAGATGACCAGAGTCGGCCGCTGCGCTTTGGCGATGACATTAGCCATGGTGAAGGTCTTGCCGCTGCCGGTAACGCCCAGCAGTGTCTGGTGCTTGAAACCCTTGTTTAAGCCCTCCACCAGTCCGTCCACGGCCTGAGGCTGGTCGCCGGTCATCTGAAAATCGGAGACTATCTCGAACGGAGGCATACTAATAGTATAGCTTCTGGGGACATCGGTTACAATGTGCTATTGACAATGCGCAGCTTATTTTATAGACTGAAAATACTGCGGCAGTTTCGTAAATACGGGTTTCTGCCGCGTTAGAAGGAGGAGAATATGCCAGACAGCGTGTACAAGGTAATTACACTGGTGGGCACCAGCCCCAAGTCCTGGGAGGAGGCAGCCAAGCTGGTGGTGGAGACCGCCTCCAAGACGCTGCGCGGGCTGCGCATCGCCGAGGTGGAGGAGCTGGATATGCAGCTCGATAAGGGGAAGGTCATCAGCTACCGCGCCAAGGTGAGGGTATCCTTTAAGTATGAGGGTTAGGCAGTAAGCCAAAGCCCAGGCATAACTGAATATTATAGAGCACACGGGGAGGGGCATTACCCCTCCCTAGCTTTTTTGGGTGGAAGAAGCCCCGCCAGGAGGCTATCCCGCAGGCTCAACCCTGTGGCCGAGAGTGAACACATTGAGAGGCCCATTCGGGTTAATATAGGAACTGTATTCTTCGGCGAAGGCCATCATCTCAGGTGTCTGCGCATCTTTAGCAAAATCCTCCAGATTGTTGACCTCGACCCTGGCCATAAACTG
>Ga0315539_1002598_pt1 | contig 12969 bp, 8 predicted proteins | sample SalMarSW160150MG_FD_203097 | JGI IMG/M metagenome (GOLD analysis project Ga0315539, IMG submission 203097) | Salt marsh sediment microbial communities from the Plum Island Ecosystem LTER, Massachusetts, United States - Salt Marsh Sediment SW1601-150 ... | reverse complement strand
AAAAGTAGCACCATAGAAGCTAGCCCAATCCTCGAAAATTGTACACCCAAAGTCAGCTCTGGCCTTAAAGAGGGCATGACTGAATTCTGTCCGACCTTGGAAAGTCGCTTCCATGAAAAGAGCTTTGCCCACAAACGTGGCATCTCTGAAGTCAGCGCCACCTGTAAAGCGGACACCTCCGAAGTCCGCCTCACACTCGCAGGTGACAGAGGTAAAGTCAGCAGCATCCAGAAATCTTGCGCCCCTGAAGTCAACTGTATCCTCGAACCGAGCACCCAGGAAGTCAGCCGTCCGTTCAAAGCCAACATCCTCGAAATCAGCCTCACCGTAGAAAAGAGCGTTGCGGAAAATTACAGACTTGGGGAACTTTAAGGGAAAAGCAACTCCGCCCAAGAAAATGAAATGCGTGAAATCGTAGATTTCTAGCGATTGATTTTTGAATATTTCGTTGAACTTCTCGTGAAACAAGTATTCGTCCTTGTCTTCCTTCTTCGAGTGGAAAATGCAGAACTCATCATCATAAAGCTCCCGACCGCAGGGCTTGCCGTCGTGCATTATTACTTGGCATGTTTTCTTCGTCTCAGGCATCGCTTTGAACCCATGTAGTCTGCATGCACCTTGAGCGCAAGCAGGAGACCGCAGGGCGCATAAGTCCACAGAAGGAGACTCAGAGTTCTTCTTGGTCGGATACTCAGTCTCTGTAGATGGCGATTTTCACCCCGGGCTGTCCATTGTACTCTTTGCAGCCCAGTATGACCAAGACATAGGTCTTGCCTTTGAAGTGAAACCTGGTCTGGTTGCCGATAGAACCTCCTACCTGAATAGGCTGCCCGTGTTCCTTTTCTTCGAAATTCGTCGCATGAAGAGTGGCGTGCGGTCCTGGGCCAGGATATTCGGCTTCTATTGATACCTCTCGGCAAGAGACGGTCACGTATCCGTCAAACAAGGCGATTCCGTCGTTCACGTATATGATTGTATCACCGACAATTACCTTCGATTTCATCCTCTTGCGAAGTCCGGCAATCACATTTTGGATACTGTCAATTTCTGAATCTCTGTCCGTGATCGTTTCAGTGAGCTTCGATATCTGAAGGTCTTTCTCCTTGACGCGTCGGTCGTATTCAGTCTCATCGCCCAAGCCGATCTTGTAACCTTCATCGAACTTGCTTTTTCCATGTTGCAGTAAGATGCCAACGAAGACTACGACTATTCCAAGAAAGGTCAGCCCGGTACCGACCATGAATTTCCAGGCGGGAGAATGCTTGGCATCTTTTTGGGCTTCAGACATAATGCTACAATAAGCGTTTTCGGGAAAAAAGTAAAGGGGAAAATTGGGTTGCTTGCGTGACCTTTTCTTAGTATGTTTTGTTTAGGTTATATCTATGTTGTCTTCTGTTCCATTAGAAAGGAGGGAAAAATGCGCAAGATATGGACCGCGGAATACTACTGCCCGGAGTGCAGACGATCTTTCGTAGGCGAGGTATATAGCGACAACATGCGGGAATTACCAGAGGAAGAAAAGGAGAAGGTAAAAGGCATGTTTCTTCACTATCACAATATGGATCATCACATTTCCTGCTGGAAGTGCAAGAAACAGATTAAGATCGAAGACATCAGACGTATGATTGCTGTTGGCAACGACGCAAAACCGTTATGTGCAAACTGCGCATCGTCTGCGATCGAATTGTGACCCGTAGGCCAATTCACAAATCGCCCCTACATCCGCCCCCTCATCCTGCTTTCTCCCAAGGGAGAGAAGACTGACAGCCGGGTAGCCAAGCCTTCACGGCTTGGCTATCGGAGGGATAAACCCTCCGCTATGCGTTTCGAGGGAGCAAACAATCCTTGCCATCATATCTCCGACCCAACGGCTAAATACCTAGCAAACAAAGTCTTCCGGCCAAGTCACGAGGTGGATATGCTCGTATGAGTGCATACGCACATTCATGCGAACCTGGCAGGCACTTGAATGGTTCGGGGTGAGGGCACCCCGAACCAACATGGGCAGATGTTCCCTCTCACTCCCGACTTTGGCGGGATTTTCAACCTTGCCCTCCCCCCCAGGCGAAAGGGGACTAACCCGACCGGGACAGGGACAAGCCCTGTCCCTACATTTTCCCAACTACGGCTAAAACATAATTCTCGGTATCAAGATATCTTTCTGCGACTTGTTTGACCTGGTCGATGGTTACTTTTCTCAGGCCTTCAATGTATTTATCATCATAGTCGTAACCTGCGCCTCTGAACTCGTTCACGCCCATGAAATAGGCTTGATTTATGCGGGAAAGACGGTAAAATAACATGCTACCCCATATCCCGTTTTTGGCCTTTTCCAGTTCTTCTGAAGTGACGTCTTCCTCCTTAATCTTTTTCATTTCGCCCAGAAATCCATCAAGTGCCTCCTGATAGTTTTGGGGTCTGGTTCCTATGGAGGCTACAAACCAGCCAAAATCTTTGTCGAAGCTAATGGACGAGCCAACCGAGTAAGCTAAACCTTTCACCTCCCTTAAATTCAAGCCCAATCGCGAGGAAAGGATTGAATTCATCAAAGCCAGAGCCGGCGCGTCGGGAGATTGTATTCCCGGCATGGGCTGGCCCAGATAGATGTAGATCTGCTCCTTTTCCATTTCCTCTTGCACCTTCAAGGGAGAAGAAAGAGTATCTGGTGCGGGAATCTCCGGTTGCGGGAAATCGACTCTGTCCATATTACCGAAGGCATTGTTTATCTTATCCATCATCTGATCTGCCGGCATATTCGTGCAAACGGTTACAATCATATTATTGGGAGAGTAAAATCTCTTGTGAAATTCGACCAGATCGTCACGGGTTATGGTGCCTATGGTTCGAGGATCTCCCATGATCGGATTGCCGTATGGGTGATTCTCAAAAAGCGTGGCGTAAAAAAGCTCTCTGCAGGTCTGGCGCGTGCTCCCCTTTCCCCTTCCCAAGATGGACATCATCTCCTTTTGGGTCTTCCCTATTTCTTCTTCAGGGAAATTGGCATTGATGACCAAGTCTGAGAGAATCTCAATGCCCCTGTCAGTATACTCATCAATGGTCTGAAACTTGATGAAGGTGAAAGAATGGGTGGTGTAAACGTCATCGTAAGGTATCCAGGGATTATCCACCAAAGTGATCTCCGCTCCAATGCTGGCGAAATCTTTGGAGATCTGCTCAGCCGGGCGAGTGGTGGTTCCCTTCAGCAGCATTCTGTTGGCGAAATCGGCTATGCCAGTTTTCCCCTCCGGTTCCATGGCGCATCTGTTTTTGCCCAAGACATTTATCCCCAACACCTTTGAGTCGGGATTGCTTTTCACCACGATGGTCAGTCCATTGGAAAGAACTTCCTTTTTGTAAATGCTCGACGAAGTTTCCCTTTTTTCTGCCGGATTCTCCTTTTTCGGTTTTGCCACGGTGGCGACGTACTTGGGATCAGAGAAGTAGGTGGATGCCACTGCCTGGACTTCCCCCGGAGTGACTTTCTCCGATTCCTCTATGTAGGTTTCCAAGAAGTCCCACCCACAGGTGACCAGTGTGGAAGCGATCTCCATCCCGTAGAAAAGAAGTTTCTCCTCCTGATAGTGTCTGTGTGTTTTGCTGGAAACCAAAACCTGGTCTATTTGTTCTTTGTCTGGCTTCTTTTGCCCCAGACTCTTCAGTACGTTAGCTGTGGACTCAAGAATTCTATCTACCTTATCTGGTGAATTGGTTATAGCACCGATATTCAAGGTGGTGAACTCCTTTTGAGTTTCCAAATAAGCTGATACATCCGTGGCCAATGGATCAGGTCCCCCGGTTAGCGCTTTGGTCAAAGGTGAAGTTTCGCCTGAGTTCAGAATCTGCGTTAGAACATCAAAGGCATAGTAATCCAGATCATCATATCTCGGACCGTTGAAGCAGAGATTCACGTAGACATTCTCAGCCTCCACCTCCTTGTACTTCACCTCCGGGCAAGTCGGAGGGCTAAAACGGATTCCAGCCAATTTGGGGAGGGGCTTTGGCGGAATCTCTCCATAGTATTTCTCCAACAAGTCCTTCATGGTTTCGGCCTCGAAATCTCCGATGACCAGACAGATCATGTTGTTCGGCTCATAATAGGTGTGATAGTAATCGATGATATCTTCCTTGTTTATGGTGCTTATGATGTTCTCATAACCCAAAACCGTTCTGGCGTAAGGGGTCTTTTTATACGCTTGAGATGCGAAGAACTTTTCCACCTGATGATCTACGTTATCCTCGTTCATCTTTATCTCTTCGATAACTATCTTTCTTTCCTTGGCCAGCTCGGTATCCGAAAAGATGGAATGGAAGAGCATATCCGACTGAACGTCCAGACCAACTTCGATGAATTCCCTGGGCATCAGAACCATGTAACAGGTGAGCTCCTTGCTGGTAAACGCATTGATGTATCCGCCCTTGCTTTTGATTCCCTCGGTGATGTCCATCCTGGTCTTTGTTTTGGTGCCATCGAACAAAAGATGTTCTAAGAAATGGGTGACGCCGTTGTTGAAATCCGTCTCGTATTTGCTTCCCGCATTTACGTAAACCATGCAGGCGATCATGGGGTTGGCATGCTTTTCTACCAAGATAACCTGCATGCCGTTGGGAAGAAAATACACTGCGGTATTGCTCTTAAGACCTTGCCCGCTTGCCAAAGGAATGAGAAGCACATGTAAGAAGGAAAGACACAAAAGCAGCTTTTTCCGCATGTTTACCTCCGGTGGAAGTTATTGTTTTTTTGTATAATACTCGAACCATTTTGGTTATATTGGGGTCTGGGAAAAAAATGTCAAGGTTATTCTTGACATTCCGAGATTATCTTGTATATTTGCACTTCGTTGATTTCGTCTATGGCACGTAAAATGGGAGTAACGAAAAGATGACCCAAAAAACGCGAAGTTACCTTACCTTATTGATTGTGTTTTTGATTTTGGCTTCCCTGTGGTATCTCTACCCTTCTGTAAAGCTCTGGACCATGCCTCAATCAAAAAAGGAACACCTGAAGAGTACCGAGCCGCAGGATCTGATAGAATTGGAGAAGAAGGCGCTGAGTTTGGGATTGGACTTGAAGGGCGGGATGCATGTGGTCCTGGAAGTGGATCAGTCAAAGCTTAAAGAGGGGGAGAAAAGAGATGCGGTAGATAGAGCCCTGGAGATTATTCGCAACCGGGTAGATCAATTTGGGGTAGCCGAGCCTCTGATTCAAAAGCAGGGCGGGGACAGAATAATCGTGGAGCTTCCCGGACTTGAGGAGGTGGATAGAGCACAAGCCTTGATTGGTCAGACTGCCCAGCTTGAGTTCAAACTGTTGGAATCCGGGGAAAACACCGAAATCGTTCTGAAGAAGATTGACGAGGTTTTGGCCGCGAAAGAAGAGACTCCCTTTGACGAGGAGGAAAAGGAGCCCGTTGCTTCAACAGAGGCCGAAGAGAAAAAGAAGGCCGAGGAGAAGAAGAAGATAGCAAAAGACCTATTTGCCACGGAAGAGCCGGAGAGCGTCTCCGACACAACCGATACCTCCTCTTTTCTGGAAGAGGACGAAGATGAGTATTACACGGAAAGACCCTTTACCTCTCTCCTGGAAAACATGGGAGGGTATTATCTGGGAGTGCCCATAGAGAATAAGGCCAAAGTTGAGCTGTTTTTGAAGGACCCTGACGTACAGGCAGTCATACCGGAGGATGATGAATTTGCCTTTGCCACCCGCACCGAGATCATTCAGAGATTGGAGTATCAAAAACTCTATTTATTGAAAAAAAGGATGGAATTCTCGGGCAAGTATCTGGTGGACGCCAGACCCCTGGCTCGGGACGAATACGGCAAAGCATACGTGAATTTCAAATTGACCAAGGAGGGAGGAAGGAAATTCGCGAGGCTGACCGGTGCAAACATAAAGAAGCCCCTGGCCATCATTCTGGACGGGAGGGTGGAGTCAGCCCCCGAGATCCAATCCAAGATCAGAGATGAGGGTCGCATCACCATGGGTGGAGCGGCCACGTTCGACGAAGCCGTGGACTTGTCCATCGTCCTGCGGGCCGGTGCCCTGCCTGCTCCGGTGAAGATAATCGAAAACAGGGTGATCGGGCCGTCCTTGGGACAAGACTCCATTCGTAAAGGCACCACATCGGCAATTGTCGGATTCTGCGTAGTCTTATTGTTTATGGCCATATATTACAAACTCTCAGGGGTGATCGCCGATTTCGCCGTTCTTCTGAATTTAGTTTTTCTTATGGCGGCCATGGCGGCGCTGGATGCCACCCTGACCTTGCCCGGCATAGCGGGAATTATTCTCACCGTGGGTATGGCAGTGGATGCAAACGTTTTGATCTTTGAGCGCATTCGGGAGGAGGTGCGTACCGGCAAGACCGTCCGGGCGGCCATAGATGCAGGATATAAAAGGGCGCTTTCGGCCATTATAGACGCAAATATAACCACCCTCATAACCGCAGCAGTCCTTTTCCAGTTTGGGACCGGACCGATAAAGGGGTTTGCAGTTGCTTTAAGTTTGGGAGTTGCAATAAGTCTATTTACCGCCGTGGTTATAACCCGGGTAATATTCGAGATCCGAAAAGGATACAGGACCTTGAGCATATAAAAAGGAGCTTTTGGAAATGCTTGAGATATTAAAAAAGACCAAAATAGATTTTATCGGGAAAAGATATTATGCCTTTGCCATCTCCGGCATTCTGGTGATTTTTGGACTTGCCGCATTTATAGCCATATTTCTGGGGAAGGCTGATTTGGGGATCGATTTTGCCGGCGGCACCATGATGCAGGGCTATTTCGAACAAGAAGTGACGATCGGGGAATTAAGAGATGCCATGAGCAGGAATGGCTATGATGACGCCTTCATTCAATCTCTGCACCGGGAAGTGCCTCACTATTTCATGATCAGAGTGAAGACGACCGCGGAGGATGTGACCCAAATAGCTCAAGGCATGTTGGACGTTTTGGAAAAGGAATTCCCCGGCAACAAATTCCATAAGGACTCTGTGGATGGTATCGGGCCGTCGGTGGGAAAAACTCTCCAGAAACAGGCTCGTCTGGCAGTGCTGATTGCGCTGGCGGGAATTCTTTTCTACATTTGGATACGATTCGATTTCCGGTTTGGGGTGGCAGCTACCATCACCACACTTCACGACGTGCTGCTGGTTTTGGGCATCCTGTTCATATTGCAGAGGGAAGTCACTCTGCTCATAGTCACCGCCCTTCTAACCTTGGCAGGGTATTCACTGAATGACACCGTGGTGCTTTTTGACCGGGTCCGAGAGAATTTGAAACTCTTCCGAAAGAAAGGTGATTTCGCCAGCACCATCAACGCAAGCATAAACGAGGTCTTAAGCAGAACCATCATCACCTCACTGACTACCTTTCTGGTGGTCTTCATCCTGTTTTTGGTGGGAGGAGAGGTGGTTCATGATTTTGCTTTAGCGTTGATGCTGGGGATCATCATAGGAAGCTATTCCTCTATCTTTGTGGCTAGCCCGATAATATTGGAGTGGGAAAAGCGATCGCCCAGGAGATTCAAATGAGCCTGTATATTTCTTGAGTCAATGTCTTCGAACCGCCCTGTTACAGGGCGGTTTTTTTATGCTGACCTTTTTGCTGTTTTGAAATTGCTTACTCATTGGCTGAAGCCTAAAACAATAGGGAAACGAGATTGCTTCGGCCCCCGCCTTTGGCGGGGGACTCGCAAAGACATGGGAGGGAGCCCGTCATTGCGAGGGGCGTAAGCGACGAAGCAATCTGCCGGCTGAGGTTGGTGTGATCGGAAGTGGATCGGGAATTCTCCCGCGAAGCGGGATCCCGGTGACAATTCCCGATCCAACTTAACCGGCTTTTGCGAGGCGGTTTTCTATTGACTTTTTGTGCTTTTGAATTAAATTAAGTCATAGAGGTCAGCAAACAATCGGTTATCCTGAATTGTATAATCTATAAGTATGCGAGAGAGAAAATTCATCGTTCTGATCGGCTTTTTGTTAGCTGCGGCTTTGGTTCTTGGGCAACAAGTCTGTCTGGGTGCGAGCAACCCGTCTGCCTTCACCATAGCTCGACTCAAATATGGGGGGGGAGGTGACTGGTATTGGGGAACGTCCGCCATACCCAACATGCTCGGATTTCTAAAAGAAAACACCAACATTCCGGTGAATGAAGAAGAGGTTCGGGTTTCCGTCATGGACGATGATCTTTTTTCCTATCCCTTCCTATTCATGACCGGTCACGGAAACGTGAAGTTTACCGATCAAGAGGTGGAGAGACTAAGGAATTACCTGACTCACGGGGGCTTCCTTTTTGCCAATGATTCCTATGGCCTGAAAAAGGCCTTCTTTCGGGAGATGAAGAGGGTTTTTCCGGATGACGATCTGGTGGAGTTTCCCTTCAGTCACGGGATTTTTCATTGCTATTATGATTTTCCCAATGGTTTGCCGAAAATACATAAACATGATGAGAAACCGCCTCAAGGATTTGGGATATTTCATGAAGGCAGATTGGTGGTATTATTCGTATATGAATCAGACATCGGCGACGGCTGGGAGGATCCGCAGGTGCACAATGATCCTCAGGAAAAGAGGGAAGCTGCGCTGAAGATGGGAGTGAACATAATTACCTGGGCGTTGGAGAACTGAAGGTGTATAAGGCTTTTGTGTCTTCTGGATGATAGTAGGCTCGGCAAGAGTCCAAGGTTTTGCGGAGGCATAAAGCCTCCGCTACGCGCTGTCCCTCTCCCCCAGGGGAGAGGGAAAAGATGGGAGCAAATCAAAGACAAAAAATCATGAATGGAAAGTCCAGTTTGTCAAGTTATAGAACGCTGATCGATAGGCTTAAGGCTTTAAGATCTGTTTACGCCAGGAACAAAGCCGGGTGGGGGATTCTGATTACTCTCTCTTTAGCCTTGGGTTTTGCCTTCTTGGGTCTTTGGCTGAATTCGATTTTCGTTTTCCCGGTGGAAGCCAGGGTGGGTTATCTGGGCTTGGCTTCTTTGGTTCTGGTGATTGCTATCTCTTATTTCTTTTTGAGACCGATTTTCTACAAGCCGAGCCTGGAAAGTCTGGCTTTGAGATTGGAAGAGAAATTTCCTGAGCTTAACAACCGATTGATCGCGGCCCTGCAACTCGCCAAGAATCTTGAGAGCAATCCCGAACACTATTCCACCGACATGATCGAGGCGGTGATCGAACAAGCAGATTCGACTGCCCAGAAGCTGAATCTTCGGGAAATCATCGATAGGAATCCGATCAAAAAAACGGGGAGGGTGGCGGGGAGTTTGGCCGTAGTGTTTCTGATCTTCACCTTCCTCTTCCCTACCGCTTTCAAGAATTCATTATATATCTTCTCTCACCCCTTGACCGAATTTGTATCTCCTCAGAAGTTCTTCTTTGAAGTCTCTCCAGGTAATGCGGAGGCGGTGAAATACTCGGACGTCAGGATTAAAATGAACGTTATGGGTGAAAAGCCTAAGAGAGCCAAGCTCTATTGGAGAAATGAAGGGGCAACATGGAATGAGGAGAAACTGGTGAGAGTGAAGGGTGAAAAAAGACAAGTGGAAACGCCTGATTTTTCGTTCGATTTCAAAGAGGTAAAAAGGAACTTCGATTATTACGCCGAGGCGGAAGGGGTGCAAAGCGATCTTTACAAGATCACCGTGGTGGATAAGCCCAGGGTGATCGGCTTGAGACTGACCTTCAATTATCCCAGATATACCCAGATAAAGACGCAGGTGGTGGACGAAAACGACGGGAACATCAATGCCATCGCAGGAACGAAGGTCAGAATCAAAGCAAGAACCAACAAGGATTTGAGCCAAGCCAGTATCGTTTTCTCAGATGCGTCTAGGTCAGAAATGAAAATAGAAGGTAGTAATGCTAGCGGAGAAATCCTGGTCAAACGCGATGAGTCATACTACATAGAGCTTCAGGACAGGATCGGCAACCAGAACCAGGACCCCATTGAGTATAGGATAGCCAAGACCGATGATCAATATCCCACGGTGGAGATTCTGGAGCCCGGACACGATCAGGATTTAAGCGAAAGCATGAGGGCTTCCCTTTTAATAAGGATCTCCGACGATTACGGCTTTTCTTCGTTGAAGCTTTCCTATCAGATAGTCTCGGAAGGAGAAGAGACCGAAGTGAAGACGATAACCATCGACATCCCCAATAACACCCGGATTGCCGTGGATGTGGAACATCTTTGGAGCCTTTCCCCTCTTCCATTAGTCCCCGGCGATTTGGTGAGATATCAAGCGGTGATTTTCGACAATGATACCTTCAGCGGTCCCAAAAAAGCGGAAAGCAACACCTACTATTTGAGGCTTCCCTCCCTGGACGAAATCGTTGCGGAGGTGGAGAAAGAACAAGAAGGGCAAGTCGAGGATTTGGAGACTCTACTCAAGGGACAAAGAGAGCTCAAAAAAAAGATCGAAGATTTGTCTCGTGAGCTGGACAGACCCACCGGACTTGACATGGATTGGCAGAAAAGACAACAAATGGAAGAGATTCTGGAGAAGCAACAGAAGCTGGCTCAGGATCTGAAGGACGTGGCCAAGAGGATGGACGAGAACATCGAAAAGATAGAGGAGAATAAGCTGGCAGCCCTGGAGACGATCGAGAAGCTCTGGGAGATAAAAAAGCTGATGGAAGAGATCATGACTCCCGAGCTTAGAGAGGCCATGCAAAAACTTGCGGAAGCTCTTAAGAACATGGATCCGGAGCTTCTAAAAGAAGCCGCTGAAAAAATGAAAATCTCCCAGGAAGAACTTCTCAAAAGGTTGGATCGAACCATAGCGCTTCTAAAACGGATGCAAGCAGAACAGAAGCTGGAAGATCTGATAAAAATGGCGGAAAGGATGAGCCAAACCCAGGATGAGATCAATCAGAATGCCGAGGCCTCAGACAAAGAAAAACTTCCCGAGCTTTCCTCTGCGGAGAAAGGGCTGAAGGAAGATTTGGAGAAGTTTGACGAAAAGATGAAGGAATTTGGTGATCTTGCAAAGGAGTTGTCCCTTCTGCCTGCTGAGCAAATCGACGAGCTTCAGAACATGACGGAGGAATCCGGAGTCAAAGCTGACATGGATCAGATGATCTCGCAGCTTTCCGAGATGGACAAATCCGGAGCTTCGAAATCCGGAAAGAGCTGTTCTAAGAAACTGAAACAGATGGCCGAGCGTCTGAAATCGAGCCAACAGGGAATGCAGATGGAAATGAAGAAGGAAATCGTGGAGGCAATCAAAAAATCCCTGTTTGATCTTCTTGAGCTTTCGGAAACCCAGGAAGGTTTATTTGAACAGGTGGGAGAATTAGAGATAGCGGATATGGAGCTGAGAACTCTGGCTCATGACCAGCAGAACCTGAAGGCCGGAGCTACCAGAGTTGCCGAAGATCTGGACACTCTGGCACAGAAAACCATATTCCTTGGCGCGGACGTTCGTAGATATATGGCTCTATCCGTAGCCAGCATGGATAAAGCTACCAGGAATTTGGAGGAGAGACAGGGCGAGATAGCATTAGATGAGCAAAACGAGGCAGTTTATGATCTGAATGTGACGGCGCGAAAACTTATGCAAGCATTGGATGCTGCTAACAAATCCTGCAGCGGATCGGGAATGGAGCAGATGTTCCAGCAAATGCAGAAGATGTGCAACAGCCAGTCATGTGTGAACGAAGGGACCGAGAAATTGGGGATGTGCGGCGGTCCAGGGATGCAGCTCTCCTTGTCACAGCAGGCAGAAATGCAAAGATTGGCGGCGGAACAGGGCGCAGTCAGAAAGAGCTTGGCAGAACTGGAAAAGGAATTCGGCAATAGCTCCGAAATCTTAGGTCGCTTGGATGACCTGGGAAAAGAGATGGGAAAAGTGGTAGGTGATTTCGAGAGATTGCACGTGGATCAATCCACCATAGAGAGACAAAAGAAAATACTATCTCGCCTTCTTGACGCTGAAAAATCCGTACGAAAGAGAGATTTCTCCAAGAAGAGACGAGCTGAAACAGGAGAGGATGTATCAAGGCCAAGCCCTGAAGGACTTCCCCCTGATCTGTGGCAAGCCGATCAGATGGCAAAGGATGATCTGTCCAGATTCCTGGACGAAGCCTACCCCAAGGAATACGAGCAGCTAATCAAAGAATATTTCAAGGCACTATCTGAGGAGAAAATCAAGGAATAAGATCAACTTTCGAATCGGTTGATTCAGTGGATAGCCGAGGTTCTATAACCTCGGCTTTTTTTGCTTTGTCTTTGCTACGAATGTTAGCAGGCAATATATCCTGAGAAGAAGTGAAATCTCCAGTGCCATTATGACGCATGATACGCCATTTCTTCTGTACCGACAGTCAAACTGACAGCTTCTTCTGAATGCCCCCGAATCCGTCTTTTCCGTGAATTCCTTGTACCAGTGTGAGTTAGCCAGATCGCTCAATTTTGGCACACCTGTTGCATAATACTCATCACGAAAAACATATTAGGAGGTGACAGAAATGACTTTGATTGAGTTCTATCCCGCGTTGAAAGTGGGAAGTAATGGATGGGAGCCGGATGTGGGTTTACTTGAGAGGAAGGATGAGTTTGTGATAAGTGCCGAGCTTCCTGGGCTAAAGAAAGATGACCTGTCTTTGACGCTGGAAGATGATATTCTGACGTTGAAAGGAGAGAAGGTAAGACGAGCAGGAGAAGATGACGAGAAATATGACTTGAGCGAAAGAAGATTCGGAAAGTTCTCTCGCAGGTTTGTGATGCCCGATTCGATAAAGCCGGACAAGATAGAAACAAGTTTCAAAGATGGGCTTTTGAGGGTAAGCATTCCGAAATCCGAAGCTGAAAAAAAGAAGGAAATCGAAGTGGAGTTTAGGTAAACGCTGTCCCTGGTAGCTGCAGGGTTCAGCCTGCGGGTCAATAGAATAGCGCAATCTAAAGATTGCGGCTACCAGACGAAAATCGATTTTGTGGACAGTCTGATTTACGGTAGATAAAAGAAAA
>Ga0315539_1002597_pt1 | contig 12971 bp, 11 predicted proteins | sample SalMarSW160150MG_FD_203097 | JGI IMG/M metagenome (GOLD analysis project Ga0315539, IMG submission 203097) | Salt marsh sediment microbial communities from the Plum Island Ecosystem LTER, Massachusetts, United States - Salt Marsh Sediment SW1601-150 ... | reverse complement strand
AACATCAGATTTTGGCGATGGTGTAATATTAGAAAGTCCTGGAGAGGTCCCTTTTATAGTAAAGTATGATACTTCAGGAAAATGTTTATGGGGGTACATAGCTGCTAGTACTTTAGATCAATCAGGATTTTTCCAGGGATTTGGTGAAACATTTGATATATGTGCAACAGATTCAGGAAAACTATATATAACCGGTATGTACGTTGGTGGAATAATATTCAATAATGATACCTTATGGACATTTTACGAAAAAATGGAAGAAATATTTCTTGCAGAATTAGACACTACTGGGAATTACGTACAATCAGTTTCTTTTGGAAGTTTGGGAGATGGTGGGGATTTTGGTTTGGGCATTGGGTTTGGAGGTACTGGTGAAGGTTACATGTTAGGTTTGTATGGAGATACATTAATTATGAACCAGGATACACTAATTGCAATTGAGGATACAACATCCACTTGTGTATCATCAAATGTTTTTATTTCAAGTTTAGATGAAAATTTAAATCCAATGTGGGCTAAATCGGCAGGTCTTCAAGGTGACAGGCAATTTGGTGAAATTGTATTAGGATTTTCAAATGATATTTTTCTTGCTGGTTATAAAACCACTGTCGTATCGAAAAAAGGAGAATCAGTGATTCAGAAAAAAGTATTTGTTGGGATGAAAGGTTCCGGAATAACTACAACTATCCCCCTTTTTTTATGGTCAGATTTCAAACCTCCTCTTTATACTGCTAATATATCCTGCGCTGGCGGTTCTGATGGGGTAATCAATTTTTTCGTAAATGAAGGGACCTATCCCCCCTATAATTATTGGTTTATTGGTCCATCAGAAGATACTATTGCTTCAGGTGTTACCGAGAACAATGTTTTTCCATATGAATTCATCGATTCTTTATCCCAGGGTATTTATGAATTTACAATCAAGGATAGTCAGGGCAATCTTACTTCAAGAATTGTTTATCTGGTTGAACCATTACCCATATTAACCAGTAGTATTTCTGGACCAACAACAGTCATCGAATCAACTACTGAAATGTATACAGTAGATCCATCAGAAGGATCTTATTTTGGATGGAATGTAACAGGTGGAAGTATTATTGAAGGCCAGGGAACAGATTCAATTACAGTTCATTGGGGTACAGTCGGGTCAGGCATGATTTCAGTCATCGAAAACGATCAGTATGGATGTACAGGGGATACAGTCACACTTGCAGTTACCATAGGTGCAACAGGAGTAGCAGATGTATCATCTTCAGCATTTGAAATTTACCCAAATCCATTCACGGATGGATTGATAATTAGATTACCTCTAGGTTATAAGGATTTCGAAGTTCACATTACTGATATAACAGGTAAAGTCATATTTTTTAAAGAATATTCATCTGAACCTAGGGTCAAAATATCAACCAATACTTTTAAACCTGGGATTTATTTTATTAAAGTAATCGGACCTGTAACTCATCAACAATTAATCGTTAAGCAATAAATATATAATTGAAGTCGAATATATTATCTACCAACAATAGCATTTATACACTTGTAGCCAATTCATGGACAAACCGAGTACAAACCTATAAAGGAGATAATATGAAAAAGAACAATACCCTGTTTCTAATCATCGGTCAAATTTCGCTATTTATTGGATTTGTTGGCTTTTTAATCAATTCTCTCCTGTTTAATTCCAATTCCATCATCGCTTTTTTTACAGGAATGTTTCTGGGAATATCTTTCGTTTTGAATTTGGCTTTCTTATTCAGATTGAAAAGAAATAGGTCATAGTACGGTTGCATAATAAACCGGCAACCATGTATAAAAATTAATGCCATCTGGCAGTTATTCCCCAGTTATAGACAATTAATATCAACAGGTAAAAGCATCATGGATAACATCGTTTCTTATTGTGGTTTGATATGTGCAGGATGCCCGATTCTATGGGCTACAAATGAAACCAATGAGCAGCTCAAAGAAAAAATGAAGATCGAAATCGCAAAATTAAGTAACAAGCTATATCAAACGGAATACAGTTCAAAAGACATTACTGATTGTGCCGGATGTCTGAATGAAAATGGAAGTTTGTTCCCCGGATGTAAAAATTGTCAGATAAGAAATTGTGCCAGAGACAAGGAAATTCCCAATTGTGCCCATTGCAGCGAATACATCTGTGAAACGCTTGAAACATTTTTCACCGATAATCCGGAGTCAAAATCCCGTCTGGATTTCATACGATCATTGCTGTAACAGTAATCCACAAATCAAATAAAAAAATCATAAAATGAAATTTGCCATAAAAAAGGGGAAATGTGTTGTTGGTTTTGCTGCAATTATTATATGCTTTCTGTCAGGCAACAATGTATTTGCACAGCAAAAAACAGCACTATCATCGGAGGAAGCAGCGAAAAAAGCGGATGCACTGGTTTCTCCTAAAATCGCTGAACGCAAAATTACCGTTGGAGGAGAAAACGCCGATGTACCCGGGTTTAATAATCAATCCATCCAGTTTGCAGTTGATGCACTGGAAAATACAGGAGGAACCGTTTTTTTGAATCCCGGCTCATATGAAATAATAGCACCCGTGCGCCTGAAATCGAATGTGAGACTTGAAGGTTCCGGTAAAGAAACCGTTCTGAAAAGAGGTAAAGGAGTTCAAACAAAATATATTATCGATGCCGATTATGGTGAATTGAAAATCACCGCAGAGAAACCCGATGGCTTTGAAATTGGTATGAAAGTCCAGGTGACAGATGATGAGAACAACGGGTGCTGGAATGTTTCAACAGCATACATTACCGATATTGCAGATAACGTGATTTATATTGATAAAGGATTAATTCGCGATTATCGGTCAGATTTAAATGGTCTGCTATCCAATGCTTCTTCTGTAATAGAAGTGATTGATGCAGAAAATTCTTCTATTTCTAACTTAGTTGTAGATGGCAACCGTATTGAAAATTTTTTCGCAGATGGTTGTAACAGTGCAGGGGTGCTGATATTCAGATCCAGGAAAATAACGATTGAGAACGTTCAGGTAAAAGATTTTAATGGTGAAGGAATCAGCTGGCAGATTACAGAGAATGTAACTGTAAAAAATTGTGAAATCTCGGGCAATGGAAATACCGGTCTGCACCCGGGGACAGGTTCCCCTTTCTCTGTTATTGAAAACAACGATATACATCATAACGACCGCGATGGATTATTTATCTGCTGGCGGGTTTATCAGAGCAAAGTTACGGGGAATGCATTCCACCATAACGGTCGGTATGGTTTGTGCACAGGGCATAAAGATACCGATGTTATTTTTGAGAACAATCACATTTTTAATAATGCAAGCGATGGAGTTAATTTACGTGGAGAACGCGAAAGTAATGCTCCACACAGAAATACATTTGTCAGGAATATCATTGAAAATAATGGAACTGACGGAGGTGGTTTTGGTTTTTCCGTTAATTCGCCTGCCACAGACCTGGTATTAAAAGAAAACGTTTTTAAGAATTCTTTACAAACACAAAAGGCTGCTATTTTTATCTACAAAGCTGGTTTGATGCCGAAACTGGAGAACAACCAGTTTGATGATCATGAATTGGGTGAAGTGGTTTTCGAGGAAAAGTAATGTTTGATGGATTTGTTATGTCAAGGGTAACCGGGGAGAAAGTGCCGATTTTTCCGATCTTACGATTTCATTTGTTCTTTTGGATTTGAAATACGATTGCAGTAAATTTATTCAGTTGTAATACATCAAAAAACAATACAGTTCCCGGAGACAAGAAGCAAACCACCCATGGAACACCAACAATCCGCTGCTAAACTCACCCTGACCCTCGTCTTGCTCGCTTTAATCTGCTCACACTGCAGTGAGCCTGATCAAAAGGGGCTCAGAGTAAAAGTGTTGGACAATCTCTTCACTGATTTCACTCCTGAATACAACTACACGAACGAAGCGACCGTTTTGCTTGGACATGCTGCCCGGGTGACAATTCCGGGATATGAACCCTGGCAGGCGTACCTGGGAGTCAAGGATAGTATAGGATCCGGTGATATCAACATGAATTCCATGTTTCGGGTCGGCAGTGCAACGAAAATGTTCACAGCCACCATCATTCTGCAGCTGTGGGAAGAGGGACTGATCGTACTGGGCACACCCTTCAACGTATTGGGATTGGTGATCGAGACTGTTACCGGAACCCCATACCATGAAGAGCTACAGGAGAGGATCTGCAACCCATTAGGTCTGGGAAACACCCACCTGCTCGATTACGACATCTCACCCGATGATCCGCAAATCGCCCACGGTTACACCATGACGTTTGACGGTACACATTACCATGGAAGCCAGGCCTGGGCAGCCGGTGGACTGGTTAGTACTGTTCAGGACCTTTCAATCTTCATGCAGGCTCTTGTCAATGAAGAACTATTTGACCAGCAGTCCACCTTCGATCTCATGGTATGGCTTGAGGAGGGTGCACATTACGGACTCGGGATGTTCGTAACGCAAACCCAGGAGGGTCTTGCCTATGGTCATAGTGGAGGGATCTTCGGGTACAATACCCGGCTGGAATATTTCCCGGAATTTGGCACAACCGTGATCTCAACCATGAGCTTCAACGGGTACGATTTTATGGTTACAAACTGGTATGACGATTTCTGTTTTCCGGTTATCAATGAGGTTCGGAGGGCAATGAACTCATCGGATTAACATGGTAAGAAGGGGTTTTAAAGTAAATTTATCCAGGATAAAACAAATCATTTGGATTACTTCATCATTCTTCAAATTTCCATAACAAATCATTGTCACCTCCCCAATCCCCTGAGGTAATTTCTTTATCACCATTGTATATCACAAAAGAATTCGGAGCATCATATAAATAAAGATCCCCAAACTGAAGCATTGCCGCAGCACTCAATCCGGCGTATTGTATGAACAGTCCTTTGGATCTCAATGGATGTTCCGCAATCTGTGCCAGTCCCTGAGAAGGTTTCTTATAATTTATTTCGTTGCAGATAAAGCTGTTTCCATTGAATGCTATCGGAAATATCTCCTCGAAACACTTACTGATTTTATTTGTTTCCGGCCGGCCGAAAAGGACAACACATTCAGCATCTAAATCATTATCGGTTATAGAAGTGTCTGGTGTAATAATTTCAGGGCTCAATCCAAGATATTCATTATTAAATCGTTCGGCAGCTGTTTTGTTGGCTTCTGATTCTGATATTGTTCCATAGACTAACGTTATATCAGGATAGCTATTCCAGATTTGAGACAGTTGCAGAGGCATTCTTTGAAGTTTCAGAAGATCGTGGTTTGGATCTGCATGTAAGACCATAGGCTTGTTCATGGTTAGAAATTCAAAATCAGTTGTCCTTCCACTACACCATATTGTAAAAAACTCCTGATCCTTTTCAGTCTCTACAGAAAATTCAACCGGCATACTAAAAATCGATTTCCCTGACTGACTTAACGATCCTTTTATGCTCCAGCCAATATCAGTTTTCTCAGAAACAACTTCATCGACTTTTAAGTGCGGCAATCCATTTATTTTTTCCCACTGGTTGAAAAACCAATCCAGAGAATCTCCATAGATAGAACCTGCCATCTGAATAAACCGGTTGGTTTGAATCGGGGCTGGCGAGTTTTCCAACAATCCTTCATACTCTGATAAAAGGCGGTTAAACTTCTCAACACCTATTATTTTATTGAGCATATGACAGATGAATGCATCGTAGTTGTATTGAAGGGAGCGTATCCAAATTGGATCATCAAATATCTTTGAAAAATCAACATCCCTGTCTGGTATATTCCTGCTGCAATAGTCTATATTGCATAGGAATTCCCTTCGATTTCTCATCAACGATTCATTATCATCAGCTAAAAGATATCTCTTATAATCCATTAAGGCATCAGCAGGAAATGGATCTGACGTGTGATAGACGTTGCTTCTCGCTTCAGAAATCTGTTTTATATTATACACGGCAGAAAGTAAGCCATCCACCCTTCCATCAACGATAGGTACCCACTGATAACCAAAACCGTTATTATCCCCCAGTGGCACATCAGGGCCTAAAAAGACATCCCGGCCCTTGCTCATAATCACCTTATAATTATGTAAAAGACCAAATGATCCGGCATTGGGATCCACAGGTATCCAGCCTATATCCTGCAGGTAAAACTCAGCCCACATGTGAGGTCCCAAACCATGATGTTGTGCACCTGCAAATCCATCTTCCGTTACAACTGTATCCAAATATGAGAACATCGTAGAGTTTTCTGCATTCAGGTAAGGAGCCCATCCGATTCTCCCATAAACGCATCTGGCCGGAATCCCCTCCGAGCGGCACATGGCTGCAAAAAGAGCAGCATACTCTGTGCAAGCACCTGTAAAATACTCTTTACCGCTCCTTTCATCAACAGCAGGATGAGAAAGCAACCAGTCCAGACTTCTGTCCTGCATACCCTGATAATATCGGATTTTTTCATGAACGAATGAACAGATTTTCTGTGCTTTGCAGTACGGATTTAATTCATTTCCAATGGCTTCCGCAGCCAGTTCTTGCACTTTGGGTGTGATATGAACGGTATGGCCCGATCTGGTATATAATTTATATTCCGCACTAGTTGTATCGTATGGTATTATGCAGGATGGATCAACCAGCGTATTTACCTCGTATGACAACAGGCGAGCTTGAATGTCAATACGATAAGATGGTTTTACGGGATATTTCCCAAAGTCCCAGTAAAGGATCTTATTCCCGTATTCCGGATCAATAAATTGGGAATGAGGTTCCGGCTTAGTCGATATGATCTGAACATTTTTTTGTGAATCCCACTCCCGGGGGACTGGAATCCAGACTTTAAGATCGTGCTCTCTGTCAATTTTTGAAGGATCCGGGTTTATTTCAAAAGATATTGCAACATTATAAATCCTGGGATTCTCATAGATAATTTGAGATGTATCTATTCCGGTGATACAGGAAGTAACGGAAACCGGGCTCTCCTGGGAATGTGCAACCGGAATATTGAATGATAACAAAGCAAAAAGAATAACAGCACTTATTCTTCTCAAAACCCGACCTGGTGTATCATCATGGATAATAATTGTTGTGATCATTATTGATCTCCTTATATACTATTGATTGAACACCGCACCTTTTAATGCACTGCAAAGTTGGAATTTGTCATTCGGAAATTTAGATAAAGTTACAACTTAGCAAATCATTAAAGCACTGATCCATCTATTAAATTCAACAACGGGTTAAGTTACTATGTTTTTATTCCGGCTCCAGATAGGAAGAGATGGTATTTACATACTCCTCAAACTTTCGCTTTCCCTTCTCTGATAGTTTACAAAGGGTTTGGGGATAATTCCCCTTGAACCTCTTTGTAACCTTAATGTACCCGGCATCCTTCAGCTTATTGATCTGTATACTCAGGTTCCCGGAAGTCGCCCCGGTTTCCTCTCTAAGGTAACTGAACTCTGCCGTTTCCACCTGCACCAGGATGGAAACGATCGCCAATCTCAGCTGTGAGTGTAGTAATGGATCCAGATCCTTATACATCATCCCCGTTTTTAATGGTCCGTAACATGTAGCCCGGTATCAGGTACCCCAGGACCATTGCGGCAGAAAAAACCAGTAATTGTTCACTTCCATCCAGGTATATGGCCACTATTGAACCGGCGAGAAAAACTATTGAACCAAACACGAGGGGCCAGTAACGCACCATTAAACCGGATATTGCCGTTGCCATAGCCGTAACTCCCAGAATAAAAGGAGTAGGATAAGAATTGACAGTTAGGGAAAGGAATACCATGAGCCCCATAAGCAAACCTGCGGTAATCCAGATAATTTGAATGTATCTGTCCAGGTGAGTAACCACTTTTTCTTTCTTTTTTGAACGCGAAAGGACAATAAACTGAATAATCAGTGCACCAACTACATATATACCCATGATAAGGGAACACATCAAGTGAATCTTCTCATACTGTTCAATTCTAATATAATGCCGGATGACAAAGTAACAGGTCATGCAAGCCAATATCAATGTCCAGCCCCAGAGTAGGTAGTAGAAACTTCCCTCCCGCATTTTCTTGCGTGAGTTGGATATTGATTTTTGAATTATCTGAAGACTTTCTTCAGGGGTCATTGTCTTTTCCATGGTAATTGATTTTAAAAATAAATATATCACAAATATAAAGTAGTTTATTTTATAAACCAAATATTATTTGTATTTTTTTTTAAAAAAAAAGTTGCTTCTGGGTTTTACACTCATAGACAAATATTCGGAGCTTTAATAGTTGTACCCCGGACTTACTAGGGGTATCGCCTTGCGAGAAGCCGGGGCACGACGAGTGTTACGGCAAGATATCCTCGCAACCCAATTTATATACGGTTTGTGTCAGGTTACGAGTTTCCGATCACCGTTGGATTTGAAGGATTATTGAAGTAACTTTATCTGATCGGCCAACAGTGGTATATAATACTAGAAAAACAAATATAAAAAAATATGAAAAAAATTATTTCATCATTTATTATCGGTGCAGTAATCTTCGCATCCTGCGGATCAATAGCCGAGGAGACCTCTTCTGCTGATAAAATCCGGATCAATCAACTGGGTTTTTACCCGGGTTCTGTAAAACAATTCCTGGTTATTGATACTGAAGCAAGTACATTTCAACTTATCCGTACTGACGGAGGTGTTACTTTCAGCGGAAAACTAACCGATAATGGTACCTGGGAAGCCTCCGGCGAACACGTAATGCTTGGTGATTTCAGTTCCTTTAGTATTCCCGGTAAATACTTCATTCTCGTTGACGGGAAAATGAAGTCTCCACCCTTTGAGATCAAGGAAGGGTTGTATCAGGAGGCTTTGCAGGCAGCGGTTAAAAGTTACTATTTTCAGCGAGCCTCCATGCCGATTGAGGAAACCTGGGGTGGCATGTTCAAAAGAGGTGCCGGACACGCTGATGAACAATGTGTATTCCATCCATCCTCGGGTCATTCGGAAGGGACACTGAACTCACCCGGTGGGTGGTACGACGCAGGAGATTATGGAAAATATACAGTCAATGCTTCCCTGAGCACCGGACAGATGCTCCATTTTATTGAGCAATATCCCGACGCCATTGCAGACGGTTCACTGAATATCCCTGAAAGCGGAAATGGAATGAACGATTTAATGGACGAGCTGAAGTATGAACTGGATTGGATTTTAACCATGCAGGATCAGGATGGCGGTGTGTTCCATAAGGTTACTGCAAAAAATTTCAGCGGTTTTATCATGCCGGCAGACTATGACCTGGAAAGGATGGTCATTGGCAAAGGAACCGCCGCAACCCTGAATTTTACCGCGGTCATGGCTCAGGCATCCCGCCTGTACGAAAATACCAATCCCAAATGGTCAGCTGCAGCATTAACCGCTGCAGAAAAGGCATGGAAATGGGCGGTGGAGAACAATAATATTGCTTTCAAAAATCCCACGGATGTACGTACCGGTGAATATGGGGACGACCTGTTCTCCGATGACTTCTACTGGGCAGCAGCAGAACTTTTTATCTCTACAAAAAAGAAAGAATATCTGGATCATCTTGCATCGAACGAGAAGGAATACACCCTCCAGCTGACGAACAGCTGGAAATTCTTTATCAGGAATAACGGTTTTCACTCACTGTTGGAAAACCGGCACCTGCTGGATCCGGAATTGGCTGCATCTCTGAAAGAAGGACATCTTGCCCTCGCCGATGAAATCCTGGCTAAAATAGCGAATCATCCATACCGAATTGCATTGGACCGGTTTGAATGGGGCTCCAACAGCGATATCCTGAACCAGGCTATGATTCTTTGTATTGCACACCGTTTAACGGATGAAGAGAAGTACCTGGCAGGTGCAGAACAGATCACTGACTACATTTTCGGAAAGAATGCCACCGGGTATTGCTTTTTGACCGGGTTTGGTACGAAAAAAGTGATGTTCCCGCATCACCGACCGAGTGGAGCCGACGGTATTGATGAGCCGGTACCCGGATTCATAGTGGGTGGTCCGAACGGACACAGGCAGGATAGCTATGCCGTAGACTATCCATCGAAGTATCCTGCAAAAAGCTATATGGATGTACAGGAGAGTTATGCCTCAAATGAAGTGTGCATCAACTGGAATGCCCCGGCTGTCTTTGTGCTGGCTTGCCTGCAACAGGTAAGATGAAATCAGGTACCGGCAGATCCAATTTTGAAACTCACAAAAAGAAACTTTAAGTATATTAGCAAAAACAACTATTTTATGAGCTATTTCCAATTCCATTCTGTAAAGGCACTATGGCTCTATGCCAGTCTTCCGTTACTTTTTTTATCATCCTGCCAGAGCGACTCGGGCAAAAAAGAGAATTATCCCGAATTTAAGCCTGATCCCAAAAAAATTGAACAGCGGGATGTCGAAACATTGAGAATTGGTGATCCGGCACCCAATTTCAACCTGCCTGATATCTCAGGAAGGTATTATTCATTGAAGGATTTCAGCAAATCCGATGTTCTGGTGGTGATCTTCACTTGCAATCACTGTCCCACAGCACAGGCCTATGAAGATAGAATCATCATGTTTACCGACGATTACAAAGACAAAGGAGTGGACGTTGTGGCGATCAATCCCACCAGCATGTACGGGCTCCTGCTCGAGGAGTGCGGTTATTCGGATCTGGATGACAGCTACGAAAGCATGCAAATAAGGGCCCGGGATAAAGAATTCAATTTCCCCTATCTGTATGACGGTGATGATCAGGCTGTGTCAATCAAATATGGCCCCACCGCCACACCACACGCCTTTGTTTTTGATCGGGATAGGAGACTGCAGTATGTCGGAAGGATCGATTCATCCGAGAAGCCCGGAACGGCAAATGCAGAAGACCTGAGGGCTGTCGTTGATGCAGTCCTGAACAATGAAACCATTGAGAACCCGGTCACCAAATCGTTTGGCTGCTCCATTAAATGGTCCTGGAAGACCGAATGGACGGACAGGGTCAATAAGGAATGGAACGAGAAAGAGATCGGGATCGAGAACCTGGATGTTTCCGGAATTGAACAACTGAAAGTGAACAGCTCGAACAAACTCCGGCTGATCAATGTCTGGGCTACCTGGTGCGGTCCCTGCATTATCGAATACCCCGAATTGGTTAAGCTGCAGCGCATGTATGGAGCAAGGGCTTTTGAATTCATTTCCCTTTCGGCTGATGACCCGGATAACAGGAACGACGTGCTGGCGTTTCTTAAATCAAAGCATTCCGCCATAACGAATTATATGTTTGCGGGAGGTGATAAATATGCTTTGATCGAGGCGGTTGATCCGGAATGGGACGGTGCCCTCCCCTACACCCTGTTGATTGAACCCGGCGGAAAGATAATCTATTCAAACCCGGGTGTTGTCGACCTGCTCGGACTGAAAAAAACAATCGTTGAACACCCCCTGATGGGGAGGTATTATTAATATAAACGCCATGCATGGTGTCTCCCGGGTTTATACGCCTCCATGGATAAAAAAATACACATGAAAACAACGCACAACCATCTTAGGCCAGCATGCAGTGCCACATGTGACAGAAGGTCATTTATCGCTAAAAGCATCTGTACATCACTTGGAATTGGATTGAGTTCAGGCCTGATTTTCGCTGCTGCACCCCTCTCCTCAACCGGAAAGAAAACTGATGAAGAGATATTCAGCGCTTTGGATGAATTGGTGGACAAATACTTCCCTGTATTTGGTACCTGCTCTCAGACCAGTTTCTATGCATTAAACAAGGTATTCAACCTCAATGCCGATGAATTTGTGAAAGCTCTTGCCTCTATGCCCGGGGTAGCCTTGAGGGGTGAAACCTGCGGCGGTGTATCGGGAAGTCTGTTGGCAATTGCCATGATGTATGAAGAAGAAATCTTTGACGAAGAAAGAAAAAGACTATCCCGGGAACCATCCTATCGGTTTTGCGCAGAGTTTGAAAAGGAATACGGTTCAACACGGTGCCGTGATGTGATTGAGCATGTGACCGGGAAAGAATACAATATTACAAAACCGGAGGATTATCAGCTTCTTGGTCAGGAAGGTGTTTACAACCATTGTCCTGCAATAATTAAGAAAGCGGTACACCTTGCAGCTCAAATCATCCTGGAAAAATCAGAATCAGGATCCTAATACAGGTCAGCATGAGGGTAAACGATCCAATATCCATTGTTCAGGCGTTTAATCAATGTATAAACAATCAGGATATTGATGGACTGTCCGCTTTAATGACAGAAAACCACCGGTTCATTGACCGGGATGGGACATCCCATGGTCCGAAATCATTCATGGTTGATGGCTGGAAAGGTTTTTTTCAAATGTTCCCCAAGTACAGAAATACATTTAATAAAACAGTTGCAATCGATAACCGGGTGTTTGTGCTTGGATTTGCCTACTGGTCAGAAAAGGAACCCTACGATCCTGTTATCTGGACTGCTGTCATTGAACACAACCTGGTAGCTGAATGGCGTGTATATGCAGATACACCGGGAAACAGGAGGAAGTTTAAATTTAAAAAATGAAACAGGTAGTAACTGTTAAGCAGCAACTGGTCCAACTACAAATACAAACACACTAAATCATTACATGGATCTGCTTGCACCAGGCATTGATGCGTTTTATTGAATTTTTATCTATCCGTCAGGTGGCTCTACGCACATATCCCGAAAATCTGGAAATTACAAACTGCTGTGAGCAGACGTGATTTCCATAGATTTTCGAGGACGGAGTTTTTCCCCGTTCCGGGCTTATCATCACCGGGAAGAAGATCACCTTGGATTTACAGGATTATTGAAGTAAATTTATACAATGTACCAACTATGGCACTTTATGTAAATAAAATGCCATAAACCCGTTTCTATTATGAGAAATATTGTATTGGTATCCATTTTTTTAATAATAAATGGGATATCAAACGTTTCTGCACAAAAAGGGAGCATAACAG
>Ga0315539_1002595_pt1 | contig 12978 bp, 11 predicted proteins | sample SalMarSW160150MG_FD_203097 | JGI IMG/M metagenome (GOLD analysis project Ga0315539, IMG submission 203097) | Salt marsh sediment microbial communities from the Plum Island Ecosystem LTER, Massachusetts, United States - Salt Marsh Sediment SW1601-150 ... | reverse complement strand
GGAACTAAAGCCACTTTCTTCGTGCTGGGGTACGTAGCTGAGAAATTCCCTCAGTTGGTGAAAGAGATCGCCCGAAAGGGACACGAAATAGGAAGTCATGGCTATTCGCACCAGTTTGTCTACAGACAATCCCCAAATGAATTCCGAGAGGAAATGGTCAAATCGCTGGAGACGTTGGGAAGACTTTCGGGAGAAAGAATATTGAGTTATCGCGCCCCCTTCTTCTCCGTTACTCAATCATCACTCTGGGCTCTGGACATTCTGAGCGATTTGGGGATACTCTTGGATTCAAGCATTTTTCCGGTGATTAACTACCGGTATGGGATTCCTCAAGCGCCTCGCTTTCCGCACTGGATACCTACAAAGGATGGTTTAAGGATACTAGAATTCCCTATCTCAACTCTCAGGATTTTGGGGAAGAACATCCCGATAGCGGGAGGAGCTTATTTCAGGTTATTCCCTTACCAGTTTATAAAAGCAGGGATTAAAAACCTAAATAGGAACAACCATCCAGCCATATTCTACCTTCACCCTTGGGAGATGGACCCGGGACATCCTAAAATCAAGCTCCCCCGAAGGATCAGCCTAACCCACTACCACAATCTTTCGCGAACCGAGGCAAAATTCAAGAGTCTATTGAAGGAGTTCAAATTCATCCCTTTGAGGAAGGTCTTAGAGAATGCAAGGTGAAGACCAAGTTAAGGCTCATTTCCGAAAACAGGCAGTAAGGTTCGATACCATCTATGAGGACAAGAAAAGGTTATGGCACAAGCTCGTCGATAAGTTCTTTCGCCAGGTGGTGAAAGATAGATTCGATCTAACTTTCCGGGAGATCACGGAACTAGAGGGGAAAAGTATCTTAGACGTAGGGTGTGGTTCCGGCAGATACGCTTTGGAATTCGCTCGACGGGGAGCAGATAAAATCCTAGGGATAGACTATGCTCAGGAAATGATTGAATTAGCCAGAGGTTACGCTGAAAACATGAAGGAGAAAGCAAAATGCAGGTTTGTCTGTGGACATTTTACAGATCACGATTTCAGAGAACAGTTCGATTATACAGTTGCCATGGGCCTTTTTGACTATTTGAAAAACCCTTCGGCTTATCTCGCCAAGATGAGAACTTTGACCCGTTCAAGAGTTATTGCCAGTTTTCCCAAGAAACGGACATTGAGAGGCGTGATTAGAAAAATTCGTCTTTTCTTGGCAGGGTGTCCCGTACATTTTTATTCAAGGAGAGAAATCGAAGGGCTCCTAAGAGAGAATCAGATCTCAGAATACAAAATATTCGACCTCAGCAGGGATTTGATCATAATTGCCCAGATAAGTCAAAGCGACAGGAAAACTAATTGTTGAACGAATAGAATAAAGATGAAGACGTTAATCACCGGGGGGGCTGGGTTCATTGGTTCGCATCTGGCGGAAAAGCTTTTGGCAAGCGGAGACGAGGTTTACGTCATCGATGATTTCTCCACCGGCAGGCTGGACAACATCCAGCATCTTCTTTCTGAATCCAGATTCCATTTGACTGTAGGCACCATACTGAATGAGAGAACCGTAGAGCCTCTGGTGCAGGCATGCGACCGCATTTTTCATCTGGCGGCTGCGGTAGGGGTTCGTCTGATTATCGAAAGGCCAGTGGATACCATTGAAACCAATATATTGGGAACGGAGATCGTCCTAAGATTAGCCAACAAATACAAAAGGAAGGTCTTGATCACCTCCACCTCCGAGGTATATGGAAAGGGAAATCACGTTCCTTTCAAGGAAGAGGATGACAGAATTTATGGTCCCACCGTCAAAAGCCGCTGGAGCTACGCCACCTCCAAGGCGATGGACGAGTTCTTAACCTTGGCCTATTTTCATGAGAAAAAGCTTCCGGTGGTAATAGCCAGGCTCTTCAATACCATAGGTCCAAGGCAGACTGGAAGTTACGGGATGGTGGTTCCTTCCTTCGTTCAGCAAACCTTGTTAAGTCATCCTATTACCGTGTACGGAGATGGAGAGCAAACCCGATGTTTCACCTTCGTAGATGATGCAATCTCCGCTTTGCTGCAACTGATGGAACATCCCCAAGCAGTGGGAGAGGTGTTCAATGTGGGGGACACCGAGGAGATAAGCATAAATTTCTTGGCTTCCTTGGTGAAAAAACTCGTCGGCGGTGACTCAGAGATTATCCATATCCCGTACGATGAGGCATTTGAAAAGGGATTCGAGGACATGCAAAGAAGAGTCCCGGATACAACCAAGATCAAAAACCTCATTGGATTCAGGCCCACGGTTAACTTGGAGGAAAGCATCAAAAAGATTATCGAGTATTACAGGAAGTGAGATGTCCCGCGCACCGGGGGAGATCTTTTGAAAAGCGGTTTTTGAGGATGAATTGTTCTCTTACATTCTCCGTTGTCCGCGCCAGGGAAATTCAATCTGGTTAAAGGTCAAGATTATCCCGGCAACTCAATCTGTGGTTTTCCTAGAAAGAACATAAATAATAGTAACCTGCTAAGCCATGTACTCCTTGGTTTTCATACTCTCTTTCTTGCTGGTTTTTCTGAACACGCCCAAATTCATCCGCCTTGCTCACCGGATTGGCTTCTTGGATTATCCCAGCCCGCAGAAAATTCATGAGAAGCCTACCCCCCTTCTGGGGGGAGTGGCGGTGTACTTAGGCTTCGCCACCTCGCTCTGTTTTGGAATCTTGGTCGTAGGGATTTCGTGGGACGGCAATCTGGTTGGTATCTTTTCAGGAAGCTTGGCGTTAGTCCTTCTCGGATTGTGGGATGACAAGAAAAAACTCTCACCTTCCCATAAACTCTTGGGGCAGATCGTGGCTGCTTTTTTGTTTATCATTTTCAGCCAGAGAGTGGCCATCTTTACTCACAGCTTCTTAGACGCTTTTATCCTCCTGCTCTGGATAGTGGGGCTGATTAATGCCCTAAACTTTTTGGACAATATGGATGGGCTGTGTGGGGGCATCACCTTCATCCATTGCCTGGCCTTTTTTGTGATTGGTGTGCTGAATAGCCAAATGGTAGTGGTGTTAATGAGTCTTTCCTTGGCGGGAGCCGTGCTCGCCTTCCTGAGGTATAATTTCCGACCGGCTAAGATATTCTTGGGCGACGCAGGAAGCATGCTGAATGGTTTTCTTCTGGCGTGTATGGGAGTACTGTTTGTCCAAAAGAACCCCTCTCACTACACCCTTCTCGTACCAGTGCTGATCTTGAGCTATCCCATCTTTGACATCACCTTTGTCACCTTTGCCCGGCTGCGGGAGGGAAGAAAGTTCTACCAGGGGGGAAGGGACCACTCTACCCATCGGATGGTGAAGATGGGCATAAAACAAGAACATACAATCTGGAGCATCTATTCCTTTTGCCTGGCCTTAAGTGCTCTGGGAATTTCAATATACTTCTTTTTCGATTCTCCTGTAAAGATGTTGATCGCCCTATTCGTTTGGCTGTTCATGACTGTCTTTGGGGTTCACCTCCAAAGGAATTTCGTCAACATCAAGGAAAAACTCTCCCTGATTCTGGTCGACACAATCTTGATTAACGGGTGTTTTCTGTTTTTCTTTTGGTTAAAATTCGAATCTGGCCTTTTCCCCACTCAAATGGTCGCATCCCTATCCGAATACGTTGCCCCGGCTATTTGGATTACCATCTATTGGGTGAACCTGTTTGCCGTTCTGGGTCTCTATGAAGTACCGGGCGGCGTCAGATTAAAGGATGAAATCAACGGTATGGCCAAAGCCATAGGGGTGGGGGTCATCATCTTCTTGATCTTCACCTTGAATCCGGTGTATCTTACCATCAGATCCTGGACGCTGCTTTGCATTTACAGCTTCAGCCTGTTAACCTTTTTGGGATTCGGGCGGGGATCGTTCATATTCCTGACCAGAAAGCTTCATACCCGAGGTAGATCTTTACGAAAAGCGATAATTGTGGGAACCGAAGAAAACGCACGAAGACTTTTTGAAGAAATAGCTTCCAATCCTCAGCATGGTTACCGGGTTCTCGGTTTTGTGACCGAGGACGAAAGACATCGGGAACAAAATTCTTCCGGTTTCAGGACCTTGGGAAACACCAGAAGCTTGGCCCTGATCGCCAGAGAGAAAAACATCCAAGATATCCTGATCGCTGTGCAGCCCAATTGGAAAGGATCCTTGCGGGAACTTATGAATGGGGTAAGCAACTTGGAGGTCTGCTTCAAGATCGTGCCCCATCTTACCGATCTGTTCAGGGGGTATCAGACTGCTCCGCTTCAGACCAGCCTTCTTGTGAGGATATTTCCCAGCCAGATGAGAACCTGGGAGTGGGCATTGAAGAGACTTTCGGACGCTATAATATCTTTGGCGGTTTTAACCGTTTTCCTGCCAGTTTGGATTTTGGTCGGAGTGTTGATCAAACTAAATCTCAAAGGTTCTTCTCTGGTTAAACGAGCATCCCTAGGGAAGGCAGGAGGAATTATCTGGATTTACAAATTCAGGGTGTCAAAGGATGAAATCCGATGGGAAAACTCCAGCTTCACGTCGAGAATCCCGCAAGGCGTATTGGGAAAGTTCTTGAGAAACTCTGGGTTGGAGAGGATCCCCATATTCTTGAACATATTAAGAGGTGAGATGAGTCTGGTTGGGCCTGAGCCCTTGTGTCAGGAGACTTTCGACAAATTATTAGAAAATCTTCCCCTCCTTGCGAAAAGATCATATGTCAAGCCTGGTCTTTTCAGTCTGGCCAAGATCAAGGGGGAATTCAAGGACTATATGGATGGAGCAGGGGAGCATTTGTTATATGATCTGCGCTATTTGGAAAACATGTCTATTTACCTTGACACCAAGATATTTCTGGGCGGACTAGCGCTGTTTATCAGAAAACGGTTCACCTAAAGCATGTCCGAGGGCTGGAACCACCGGGAAGCCCAAAATCGAAATCCACAGGAGATGAGGAATGCTCGATCTGAAATTTATTAGAGAAAACGTGGATCAAGTTAAAGAAGCAGTCAAGAACAAGAACGAAAAGACTAATGTGGATTTGATATTAGGTTTGGACGAAAAGAGAAGATCGTTTCTTTCCGAGGCAGACAAGCTAAAACATGAGAGAAATGTGACCTCTGAGAAGATCGCTCAAATGAAAAAAGAAAAGCAGGATGCTAAGGAAGAAATCGAGAGGATGCGAAAGGTCTCCGCCCAGGTGGATTCCCTGAATATAGAGTTAAGGGGGGTGGAGGAAAAAATAGACAGCCTTCTTTTAACTGTCCCCAATCTTCCCCACACCTCGGTTCCGATTGGTTTCGATGAGGACTCGAACCTGGTGGTGAGGAGTTGGGGAAACCTGCCGGAATTCGACTTCGAACCCCGACCTCATTGGGAACTGGGACAGATTTTGGGGATTTTGGACCTGCCCAAAGCGGCCAAGGTCACGGGCACGGGGTTCTTGGTTCTGACCGGGCAAGGGGCAAGACTGCAAAGGGCTCTGACAAACTTCATGCTGGATCTGCACACCAAAAAGCACGGTTATAAAGAGGTGTTACCCCCCTTTGTGGCCAATCGTTCCAGCATGACCGCCACCGGGCAACTGCCTAAACTAGAAGATGACATGTATCTTTGTGAAAGGGACGATCTGTTCTTGATTCCCACCGCTGAGGTTCCAGTAACAAATTTGCACCGGGACGAAATTCTCAAAGCCGACCAACTTCCGATTTATTACTCGGCCTACACCCCCTGTTTCAGAAGAGAAGCAGGAGCACATGGAAAGGATACCCGGGGGATGATCCGGGTCCATCAATTCGACAAGGTGGAATTGGTGAAATTCGTAAAACCGGAAACTTCTTATGATGAACTGGAAAGCCTGGTTGTGGATGCGGAAGAGGTGTTGCAGCTTTTGGGATTGCCGTATCAGGTGAGAGTCCTGTGCACCGGCGATCTGAGCTTCGCAGCCGCCAAGTGCTATGACATCGAAGCCTGGGCATCAGGGGTGGGAAAATACCTGGAGGTCTCCTCCTGCTCCAACTACGAGGATTTTCAAGCCAGAAGAATGGGAACGAAATTCCGTCCCCAGGAAGGAGGCAAGCTCCAATACGTTCATACACTGAATGGTTCTGGAGTTGCTCTGCCCCGAACCATGATCGCTTTGTTGGAGAATTACCAGACTAAAAAAGGGTCTATTGTAATCCCAGAAGCCTTAAGACCCTATATGGATGGGCTGGAAGAGATAGGATAGTCAGCAGGTTGGAAGGTTAGAAAGTCGGAATGTTTTTGTTTGGAGCGGCGACGCTGGTGTCGAGCCAAAAAAGTCCACGAGCATGGACTCGGCCGGAACGCGATAACCGAAAAGACAAGCTTTTGAAACTCTGGCTTTGGTTGCGTATATGTGTTGGTGAAGTGTCTCAATCTTCCGCTTCCCGTTGACGTTCCTCACCAACGGGATAGGAGCGGCGGGTGAAAGGCATTCGCCCTAAGCTGACTGGTTTTTGGAGTGCTCACCTTTAGGGGAGCCGAACTAAGAATCGGCGATTTCCTGGGATCGATTGTCGGCAAGACAAAACCGTGGTCAAGGTGAAGGTGCTGTCGAAAAAGTGTTTTCGTAGTGCGAAAGCTTGCTTTCATGTTTTTTTGAGATACAGATGTTCTTATTTAGCAAATACTCAACCTACGAGAAAGATCGCCCAAATGCGCACTCCGGTTCGGCTTTTTCAGCACGTCCTGAAGCTTGACACTCCAGAGAATCAACCAGAGGTTTTAATTCATGCCCAAGAGAAATGAGAAATATCCAGGTCGGGGGGCGGAATACCCTCTATTTTTCAGAGGTTTTTTGATATTCGGCATCGTTTTGATTGCGGCTGTGTTTTTCTACTACACCCAGACTCTCATTTCACAGATAAAGGAAAACTCTCGAAGGGTCATGAACACTTACGCCAGGCTCTGGCAGCTGGCCGCGTCTGCGCCCGCCACAGGGGCTGAGATCGATGTGATCTTCGAGGAGATCATTCAAAAAAGTGATTTCCCCATAGTGGTTACTGACGGAGATGGAGAGTTCCAGGCCTGGCGAGGAGTAGGAGTAGATTGGGACGACACCACCTATATGAGCAGAGAGAAGCTCAAAGGAATGGTAGTCACGATGGATAAACACAAAAAACCCATTCCCATTTATTTCGGCACCAGACAGGAGGTGATCAACTATTTGCACTACGGCGATCCTGTGCTCATCTCTCAATTGAGAATGATGAGTATGGTGGAGCTGGGACTCTTGGCCCTATTTGTGTTGATCGGATTCATCACTTTTAGGAATATCAAGATGGCGGAGCAGCGCACCATATGGGTGGGGATGGCAAAGGAGACCGCTCATCAACTGGGAACCCCGCTTTCGTCGCTGCTGGGATGGCTGGAACTGCTGAGGATAGAATGCGAATCCGCCCCAACACCAAAGTCTTCAGGGGCGAACCAGGCCAAATACGAAACAGGCGAGACTGAGGAGGGTAAGCCTGAATTGCATGAGATGATAGAAGGGATGGAGAGGGACGTCAAAAGACTTAAAAAGATCGCCACCCGCTTTGGACAGATAGGGTCCACGCCCGAACTCAAATCGAGCGACTTGAATGCCGTCGTGTCCGAGACCGTAGCATATTTCAAGCAGAGACTTCCTGGTGCAGGATCGGGCGTGGTGATCAAGGAGCATCTGGGCGATTTGGTGCCGGTCAAGGTTAATGCAGAGCTTCTGAGTTGGGTCATAGAGAACCTCTTGAAGAACTCGTTAGAAGCTGTGGTTCCAGGCCAGGGTATCATTCAGATTTCTACCGGATTCAATCAAGATAAGAAGAAGATAACCGTAGAGGTTTCAGACAACGGGAAAGGAATCCCTTCCCGCGAACAGAAGAAGATTTTCAGACCAGGATATACCACAAAAAAGAGAGGATGGGGATTGGGCCTTTCTCTGGCCAAAAGGATAGTGGAAGAGTATCATCTGGGAAGGATATTTCTGAAGGAATCTATCCCCAATGAGAGGACCATTTTGCTGATGGTGATTCCTGTCGAATAAACAGTTGGCAGACGCATAGCACCTATTAAGAAGCGCGAGACACGACTGCTGCTCCCAGGAGCACAGACTTGCGGAGGTTGAAGGAGCAGAGTTCGCGCCTCTGCCGGGCTCTGTATTACACATTTGCTTAAGAAAGGTCATAGAAAGACAGGGCGATGAAGATGAAACAGGAGACCAAAAATATTCTTTGGGTAGATGATGAGATCGATCAGTTAAGATCGCAGATCATCTTTTTGGAAAGCAGAGGCTATAAGGTGACCCAGGCCTCCAACGGCGATGACGCCGTGGCTTTGGTGGGCAGACAGAATTTTGATTTGGTTTTACTCGACGAGATGATGCCGGGAAAAGACGGTCTTACCACTTTGGAGGAGATTAAGGAGAGAAAACCCCACCTGCCGATCATTATGGTGACCAAATCCGAAGAGGAAGATCTGATGGATCAAGCTATAGGCAAGAAAATCGATGACTATCTGACCAAGCCGGTCAATCCCAGCCAGATATTTTCTGCCGCTAAAAAAATTCTAGAAAGCAAAAAGATAAGAACCCAGAGAATGGCAAAAGACTACGCGCAAGCATCCGCTAAAATCAGATCTTCCTTATATGCGCCTTTGCCCTGGCAGGATTGGGTCGAGATTCACCGCACCCTGTCCGAATGGAATTTAGAGATAGACAATTTCGGCAATTCGGATTTAGAACAGACGCACCTGGGTCAAAAGAGTGAATGCAACATCGAGTTCGGCAAATATGTTGAGACTTTTTATCAGAAATGGTTGTCCGGAGTCGATCCACCTCCGCTTTCAGTGGATGTGGTGACAAAATATCTGATTCCTCTTCTGTCTCAGAAAATCCAGGTTTTCTTCATAGTAATGGATTGTATGAGATTGGATCAGTGGCTTACCATCGAACCGGTCTTGGACGAATTCTTCAACATAAATAGAGAGTACCACTATTCCATCTTACCTTCGGCCACTCCTTATTCCCGCAACGCTATATTCTCGGGCCTTTTCCCTTCGGAACTGGCTCGAAGATATCCCAAATTTTGGAAAGCAGGAACGCGGGATGACTCCAGCCGTAACCGCTATGAGCATCAGCTTCTGGATGATCAGCTCAAAAAATTGGGTCTTTCTTTTAAATCCGAACCCAAATACGTGAAGGTGCTGGACGCGGCCGAAGGTGAGTATTTGGCCAAAAAAATCTCCTCCTACAGAGATACACCCTTGCTTTCAGTGGTATTCAATTTTCTGGATATCTTAGCACACGGAAGATCGCAGTCTGAGATATTGAAGGAGATGACCCCGGATGAAGGTGCCTACCGGTCATTAACCAGACCTTGGTTCTTGCATTCTTCTTTGTTCAGAGTCCTAAGGTATCTATCCACTCAGGACTGCGTCGTGGTTATAACCTCAGATCACGGGAGCGTTTTGGGAACCAGAGGGACCATTGCTCTGGGCAAAAAAGATACCTCCACCAATTTAAGATACAAGTATGGAGATAATCTTAACTGCAACCCCAAAGAGGCTCTTCTAATAAAAGATCCCAAGGAGTATAAGCTTCCCAATTATACCATGTGTACCACCTACATCATCGCCAAGGAGGATTACTACCTCGTCTACCCCACCAAATACAGTGAGTACGAAAGAGAGTATAGGAACAGTTTTCAACATGGAGGGATCTCTCTGGAGGAGATGATCCTGCCGGTAATAACCTTAACACCGAGAAAATAAGAGAAAAGGAACGAGGTTTGAGGTGCGAAGGATTGGGACAAGAGTCCCCTTTTTCCCTCCAACCTGTCTCCTTCCCCAGGACCTACGATGGAGAAGATAACTTCTGATCCAGAGGAAACTAAGGAACTTGGTCGTGCTTTGGCAGAAGGGCTTGAGCCTGGCTCCGTGGTGGCTCTGAGTGGTCCTTTGGGCAGTGGAAAAACCGTTCTGGCCCAGGGAATCTGTTCTGGCCTGGGCGTGACGGAATTTGTGACCAGTCCCAGCTTTGTTATCATAAATGAATATCCGGGAAGAATCAAGGTGTATCATCTTGATTTATATCGCTTGGAGAACACAGAAGAATTTGTTAAATTGGGATATGAAGAATACTTTTACGGCAACGGCATCACCCTCATTGAGTGGGCAGAGAAGATCAAGACCTTTCTGCCCCAGGAGAGGATGGAAATAGACTTAGAGATTCTGTCGGAAAACGAAAGAAAGATACGGGTTAGAAGGTTTAGAGGTTAGAAAAACCGAAGGTTGACCGGGGTGGCGAGGTATCTGCGAGATAAGGATGGCCGCAGAGCGAACTCTGTTACTCCAGACTCTGTTCTATCGAAACGCGATGAAAGTCCTGGGTGTTGACACCTCCACCATGACCGCGGGCGTGGGCATTGTGGAGGAGGATGAAATTCTGGTCGAGGTGAAATTCAGCGTGAAGATCACCTATTCTGAAGCACTCCTATCCTGCATAGATCAAGCTTTGAAGAATGTTGATCAGAAGATAGACGACATGGATGGGTTCGCTATTTCCATCGGGCCGGGTTCTTTCACCGGTTTAAGAATCGGATTATCCACGCTCAAAGGCTTAAGCTTTGCCACGGGAAAACCATTGACGTCTGTCCCCAGCTTGGATGCCTTAGCCTATCTGTCATTATACTGTGAACATCCTGTTGTGGCCATGCTGGATGCTAGAAAACATCAGGTATATGCGGCCATATATGAAACCCAATATGGAGATCTGAAAAGACAAAGTGACTATCTGGTGATCGACGTTGAGGATTTGGTCAAAAGAGTCTCGCAGAAGACTCTTTTTGTGGGACCCGGTGCTAGACTCTATCAAAAGGAATTGATCGAGCTGTTGAAAGACAAAGCTCGTTTTCCGTTGGCTGAACAGTCTTTGCCCAGCGGAGCAACGGTGGCCCTCTTGGGCTCAAAGAAACTGCTCTTAGGTGAGTTTGAGGACCTCGTCGATTTGGAACCGATGTACCTGCGAAGGTCTGAGGCGGAGCTGAAATTCAGAAATGCGCCAATCTCCGGAAACAGAACTCATGGAAGTCGACAGAATCGTCATCCAAAGAATGAACAAAGAAGACATTGACCAGGTGGCCAGATTGGAAAAAACCTGTTTTTTAGATCCCTGGAGCCAGGAGGCGTTTACCGAAGAGTTGCAGCTTGAACTTGCCATTCCTTTGGTGGCCAGGTTGGGGAACAAGGTGGTGGGGTATACCTGTCTGTGGCGTCTGGTGGATCGGCTCGAGGTGGCCAATTTCGCGGTATCTCCAGACCACCGAAGTGAAGGAATCGGAGAGAAACTGATGAAGAGAATACTGTTGGAGGCAAAGCAAAGATGCTGCAAAAGGATCGCCTTGAGCGTCAGAAAATCCAACCAGGCTGCAATAAGACTATACCTCAAGTTTGGATTTGTGGAGGTGGGGCGAACAAAAAAGTACTATCGGTTGCCCACCGAAGACGCCTTGACCATGCTTAAGATTCTCTAAAGCTCTTTTGTGCCTGCTGTCCAGATTGTTCGGCAGCCGTTCGTACAGATGCGGTGTGACTAAGATGAGAGAATGACGATGGAGTGGTTCAGAAAAGTAAAAGAGGGTTTGGTCCCCCAGAGAAAGAAAGAAATCCCTGATGGGATATGGACCAAATGCGACAGCTGTGGAGAGATCATATACGTGAGGGAGTTGGAGAAGAATCTCTGGGTTTGTTCCAAATGCGACTACCATTTCCGGATAAAAAGCAAAGAGTACACCAATCTTCTCTTGGATGAAGGAAAACTGGAGGAATATGACAGGAATCTGATTGCCTCTGATCCCCTGCAATTCAAGGATTCAAAGAGATACCCGGATAGAACCAGGGATTCGCGGAGGAAAACCAATCTGAATGACGCTATCGTCACGGGAATCGGCAGAATTGACGGGAAAGAGATCAGCTTTGGGGTGATGGATTTTGGCTTTATCGGAGGGAGCATGGGTTCGGTGGTTGGCGAGAAGGTGGCCCGGTCAATCGAAAGATCCATAGAAAGGAAAATCCCACTGGTAATCGTCTCGTGCTCCGGAGGAGCCAGAATGCAGGAGGGAATTCTGTCCCTGATGCAGATGGCAAAGACCTCCGCCCTTTTGGCAAGGCTATATGAGATGAACATCCCCTACATTTCCGTTCTCACCAATCCCACCACTGCTGGCGTGATGGCCAGCTACGCTTCCTTAGGGGATGTGATCGTCGCCGAACCGAAAGCTCTCTTGGGCTTTGCCGGTCCCCGGGTCATCCAGCAGACCATCAAACAGGAACTCCCTCCCGGCTTTCAGAGCTCCGAGTTTTTCTTAGAACACGGTTTTTTGGACATCATCGCCCACCGCCGGGATTTGAAAAAGACCATTTCTTTGATTTTAAGATACCTTAGCTGATTTGGTATTATACTACGACGGAAGGAGCCAACTCACAAAAGGGTTGCCTCAAAGCCCCTCCCTCAGCTTGACGATTGGCTTTGGGGGTTCTGCAGCAGATGGTTGATAGTCTGTTGTGACTTTTACCTTTTAACACTACCATTTTATCATCCCAAAATCTTCGCCTGTATACAAAGTTCCCGCAAGCCTGTTTTGCGAAATTGTCTTTTCCCTATGTTCGTTGCGGCGGGGGACATTCAACCGCACAATGAAGTCAAAAACCAACATCTGATCTATGGTACGGTAAGAGACACAGTTGAGCACCATCGAATACATGTTCACGGGTATTTGTGAAAAAGTAAAGTCGGGTAAGGATGTGCCGATAAAGCAAACGGGATAAAACCCAACTAATTCTTTCAGTTCCGGACAGAGCGGTCTTTGCGGAAGATCGCTCTGTTTTAATTTGTGGCATGCAAGAGAATTCTGCGCTTTGCGGGCTTAGGAAGAAGAATGGATTGAGTTAATTCCTTGCCCAAGTGAATGTGGAATAGAGTTGGCATTGGGGGAAAGAT
>Ga0315539_1002593_pt1 | contig 12980 bp, 16 predicted proteins | sample SalMarSW160150MG_FD_203097 | JGI IMG/M metagenome (GOLD analysis project Ga0315539, IMG submission 203097) | Salt marsh sediment microbial communities from the Plum Island Ecosystem LTER, Massachusetts, United States - Salt Marsh Sediment SW1601-150 ... | reverse complement strand
AGAGAAGAAGATGAAGATTCAGAAGATTCAAGATTTTTGGCTGGACTTCGGCAATCCAGCAGATATAATTCAAGTTTCTTGTTTTTTAAGGTCTTTTAAAAAGTTTAAAAAACTTTTTTGGAAAAACAGAAGATTTCATATTATTCCTGCTGGTTCAAAAGATGCAGTTAATAAGGCAATTGAATCTTTAGAAAGGGGCCAGGTTGTGGTTTGTCCGACTGATACTGTTTATGGCTTGCTGGCTGATGCCACAAATGATAAAGCAGTAGAAAGAGTTTTCCAGATTAAGAAAAGAGACAAGAAAAAAGCTATTTCTATTTTTGTCAAAGATATAGAAATGGCTGCCAAGTACGTTTTAATGGATAAAGATATGGAAAACTTTCTTGATGAGATTTGGCCAGGCAAAATAACAGTAGCTCTAAAGAAAAAAAAGAGGTCCGGGCTTTCAAAAAAGCTTTCTAGGAATAAAAAAACCATTGGTTTGCGCATTCCAGAATACAAACTAATTTATGAAATAATTAAAAAGTTTAAAAAGCCCTTGACTGGAACTTCAGCCAATATATCAGGCAAGCCTTCAACTGTTAAAATTGAGGAGATTTATAAATATTTTGAAGATGAGCAAATCAGGCCGGATTTAATTTTAAGCGCAGGCAAGCTGCCATATAACATTCCTTCAACTGTTGTTGATTTTAGCAATGACAAGCCAAAAATAATCCGCCGCGGAAGATAAAAGGAGCTAAGTTCCTTGATTTTTAAATTTAAATCTATTAAAATTAAATTGTATTGTATGGAAAACAAAGATCAAAATTTAGAGCCAATTGATTTGACTCAAGAATTAAAAGCCTACGAGAATCAATGGGTGGCTTTATCTCGGGACCATAAAAGAGTTTTAGGGGCAGGGAAGACCCTCAAGGAGGTTAAAGAAAAAGCTGATAAAACTGGTGAAAAATATTTATTTTTAAGAGTTCTTCCTTTTGATCTCTCTTATGTTCCTGCTAGTTAATGAAATTTAGATATCTAAAATTTCCAAGTGCTGATCCTACGAAGAAATGGGTTAGTAGACCTTTAATTCCCATTCAAATTCAAGGTCCAAAAGGAAAATGGGAAGGTTATGCTTTAATTGATTCAGGAGCTGATCGCTCCCTGTTTAATTTTGAGATTGCTAAAATAATAGGATTAGATATTTTTAATAAACAAATAGAATATTTCGGAGGAATTGGTGGTACCCGCATTCCAGCTTATCTACATCCAATAAGGCTTCAAATTTTAGGATTTTCAGAAGTAATAGAAACTAGAGCTGGTTTTGCTGATAGCCCAGGCATAGGAGCCATTTTAGGACAAGAAGGATTTTTTGATGCTTACCGAATAAAATTTGAAAGAGACCGCGGAGTTATCGAAATTAACCCCGCAACCTATTGACAAATCTGTCAACCTATGATACAATGTAAGTGTTATAACGGAAGTGAATATTTTAAGAAAAATAGAAAGGAGATGTCTAATGGTAGTGAATAATACCCCTGGTGAACCCGGTCAGATTAGTAAAGAAATTGAAGATCATTCCAAAAAATGTAAATGTCAGTTGTTCAATGCTCGTACCTACAGGGAGTTTCGAGAAGCGGGATTTCAACCTTACGAGATTGGCTTCAAAGGATGCAAGGTTTTCACCGCCAGGCCTAATTAGCGGTTGAGGATTATATGTCTTGCATTTAAGTCCTTTGCAGAATACATTTCTGCTTTGGACTTTTTTTTATTGTTTTGACGGGGAGGGGGAAATGGGATAGAATGAAAATAATGGATTTGAATAAATTAAAAAAACAAGACTCTCAAATTGCAAAATTGATTGAAAAGGAAATAGAAAGGCAGAAAACATCTCTGGAAATGATTCCTTCGGAAAACCATACTTCTTTGGCAGTGCGACAGGCTTTGGGTTCTGTTTTAACTGATAAATATGCTGAAGGGTATCCTGGAAAAAGATATTATGCTGGGTTGGAATATTATGACCAGATTGAAGATATTTGCAGGGAAAGAGCTAAGAAATTATTTAAAGTTGTTCATGTTAATGTTCAACCTTATTCTGGTTCTCCAGCAAATCTTGCAGTCTATTTCGTTGTTTTAAATCCAGGAGACACAGTGATGGGCATGTCTCTTCCTCATGGAGGTCATTTGACCCACGGATGGAAAGTTAACTTTTCTGCCAAGTATTATAATTCAATACAATACGGAGTTGATCAGGAAACAAATTTATTGGATTATAATAAAATAGAAGAATTAGTTAAAAAAACAAGGCCAAAACTTATCTGGGTTGGAGCTACTGCTTACCCTCGTATTTTTGATTGGGAAAGATTTAGCCAGATCGCAGATTCAAGCGGAGCTTATCTTGCTGCAGATATTGCTCATATTGCTGGCTTGATTGTTGCTGGCGTGCATCCCAGTCCTGTTCCTTATGTTCATATTATTACTACAACAACTCATAAAACCTTAAGGGGTCCAAGAGGAGGAATGATAATGATTACTAAAAAGGGGATAGATAAAGATCCTGATTTAGCAAAGAAAATTGATAAGGCAATTTTTCCTGGTCTTCAGGGTGGGCCTCATGAGAATAATATTGCTGCTATTGCTGTTTGTTTAAAAGAAGCGTCATTGCCAGATTTTAAAGAATATGGAAAACAGATAGTAAAGAATTGCAAGGTATTAGCTTCAGAACTTATAAATCACAAGTTTGATTTAATTACTAAAGGTTCAGACAACCATTTAATTTTAATTGATTTGAGAAATAAAGGAATTTTAGGACCAGAGGCTCAAGACAGATTAGAAAAAGCAGGCATTACTGTAAATAAAAACAGCATTCCTTTTGATCCGAATCCTCCGTTCAAACCTTCTGGGTTTCGCTTGGGAACTCCGGCCATTACCACCAGAGGAATGAAAGAAAAAGAAATGAAATTGATTGCTTTTTGGATTAATGAAGTGATTTCTAACCCAAAATCTTGTTCAAAAATCAGAGAACAAGTTAAAAAATTTTGTAAAAAATTTCCTCTTCCATGAAAATTTTAGACGGGAAAAAAATATCTGAGAAGATTTTGAATAATCTTAAAAAAGAAATAGAAAAGAAACGATTGAAATTAAAGTTATCAATTGTTTTAGTTGGGGAGGATTCAAATTCAAAGATATTTATCAGACAGAAGAAGAAAGCCTGCGAAAAAGTAGGGATTGATTTCGAGCTATTTAAGTTTTCTTCAAAAATTAGCAATTCAGAATTGAAAAAAGAGATTAAGAAAATTATTCAGAACCTTGATGTTAAAAACATTGTAGTTCAGCTTCCTTTGCCAAAAGGTTTAAATACTGAAGAAATTTTAAATCTTATTCCTAAAGAAAAAAATGCTGAAATTATTTCACCAGTGGTTTGCGCAGTGGATCGTATTTTAAAGGAGTATAAAATATCTCTGAAAAATAAAAATATTGTTTTAATTGGAAAAGGGAGATTAGTTGGTCAGCCTGTAGCTGATTGGATAAGAAAGCAAAAAATGGAATTTTCAAATATTGATAAAATTAAAAACGCTGATATTGTAATTTCTGGAGCTGGCAAACCAAACCTTATAAAAGGAAAAATGATTAAGAAAGGAGTAATTGTAATTGATATTGGGAAAGATGTTGATTTCAAAACCGTTTCTAAAAAAGCAAGCTATATTACTCCAGTTCCTGGCGGAGTCGGTCCAGTGACTGTTGCCTGCTTGCTTCAGAATTTAATTTAATGGATGCATCTATTTTTAATTTAATAAATCAATTTGCTTTAACATGGTTTTGGCTGGATGTTTTAGCCATATTTTTGGCTGAATATTTTGGATATGTTTTGCTTTTTTCTTTATTACTCTTTCTGGCACACAAATTTAGAAAATATTTTAAAATGATTATTGAAGCAATTATTTCTGCTATTTTAGCAAGATTTGTTATTGTTGAATTAATTCGTTGGATTTGGCAAAGACCGAGACCGTTTGTAGAAAACAATGTTAATTTGCTTTTGACTCACAATGCTTCTGCTTTTCCTTCTGGTCACGCTGCATTATTTTTTGCTATATCCACAATTGTTTATATTTACAATAAAAAAGCTGGAATTTTCTTCTTTATAGCCAGTTTTCTAATCTGTTTAGCCAGGGTTTTTTCAGGTATCCATTGGCCCGCAGACATTCTTGCCGGTGTCGCAGTGGGTATCTTATCCGCCTGGTTAGTCCATAAAATAACAAAAAAATGCCTCAAATGAGGCGTTTTGTTTGTGCCGAGGGTGGGGCTCGAACCCACACGAGATTTCTCTCATACGGTTTTGAACCGTACGCGTAAACCAATTCCGCCACCTCGGCATATATATTATTCTACCATATTTTTCTTGAATTGGCAATTTTCATTGGAGCACTTGATTTGCTTCCTTTTTGTTTCAACTAAAAGCGAGCCGCATTTTGGGCAAGTTTCGTTTATAGGTTTGTCCCATAAAGCAAAATCGCATTTTGGGAATTGATTACAGCCATAAAATATCTTTTTTCTTTTAGTTCTTTTTTCGCTTAATTCTCCTTTGCTGCACTTGGGACACTTTATGTTTAATTTATTTTCTTTTAGAGATTCTGTATATTTGCATTTTGGGAAAGCAGAACAGGCATAGAATTTTCCAAACCTGCCCAAGCGGATTAGTAGATCAGATTTGCATTTAGGACATTTTTTATTAGTAGGTTTTTCAGTAATATCCTTTTTATCAACTTCCTTGTATTTTTTCTGAAGATTTTCATTAAACCCTGTGTAAAAATCTTTACAAATATTAACCCATTTTTCTTTCTTTTCAGCAATTTCATCTAAATCATCTTCCATTTTAGCTGTAAATTCAATATCAACAATTTTTGGGAAATGTTTTACTAAAATGTTATTAACCACTGTTCCAATTTCAGTTGGTTGAAATCTTTTTTGCTCATTTTTTTCAATATAATTTCTATTTTGAATTGTTGATAAAATTGGAGCATAGGTTGAAGGACGGCCAATTCCGTTTTGCTCCAAAGCTTTAATCAGGCTGGCTTCGGTATATCTGGCTGGCGGTTGGGTAAAGTGTTGAGAGGGGATGAGTTTTATTAATTCTAAAAGTTCGTTTTTCTCTAACTTTGGCAAATCATTTTCTTCAAACTTCATTAGATAAACTTTCAAGAATCCGTCAAATCTCAGAATTTGGCCGGAGACCCGAAATGTATATTTATTTGCTTTAATATCTATAGAAGTAGAATCAAAAACTGCTGAAGCCATTTGGCAAGCAATAAATCTTCTTCGAATAAGGTCATAAAGCTGTGCTTGATTTTCATCAAGCTTAGGTATTCTGTCTAAATGGGTTGGTCTTATTGCCTCGTGAGCTTCTTGAGCTCTGCCTTTTGCTTTATATTTTCTAAATATATGATATTCTTTTCCATAATTAGATTCAATAAATTTTTTTGCTAAAGACAAAGATAATTGAGAAAGATTTACAGAATCAGTTCTATGATAAGTAATATGTCCTTTTTCATAAAGTTGTTGAGCCAGACGCATTGTGAATTTTGCTGGGAATCTGAATCTTTTCCAGGATTCTTGTTGTAGGGTGCTGGTGGTAAAAGGCGGCAAAGGATTTCTTTTTGTTTCTTTCTTATCAATCTTTTCAATTCTGTATTCAGCTCCCTTTAAATCTTTAAGAATTTCATCTGTTTCTTTTTTTGTTTTAATATCTTTTTTAATAAGCAGGGCTTTAAATTCTTCTTCTTTTTTTAGCAACGCTTCAATTGTCCAATATTCTTGGGGCTTGAAATCTTCAATTTCTTTTTCTCTTACAGCTACTAATTTTACTGCTACTGATTGGACTCTTCCAGCAGACAATCCTCTGGCTACTTTTTTCCATAAGAAAGGGGAAAGCTTGTATCCAACGATTCTGTCTAAAATTCTTCTTGCTTGCTGAGCATCAACTAAATTCATATCAATTTGTCTGGGGTTTTTCAGGGCTTGCTCAATAGCTGATTTAGTAATTTCATGGAAAACAATTCTTTGAGGTTTTTTTAAATCAAGAGCTTGGGAAAGATGCCAGGCAATTGCTTCTCCTTCTCTGTCTTCGTCAGTTGCTAGGATAATTGTTTTTGCTTTTTGAACCTCTTTTTTTAAAGCTGAAATGATTTTCTTTGATTTTGAAGGCACAACATATTTTGGTTTGAAATTGTTTTCAGTATCTACCCCAAGTTCATCTACTGGCAAATCTCGGATATGACCGAAAGAAGACCTAACTATATAATCAGGCCCTAAAAAGGTTTGAAGTGTTTTTGATTTTGTAGGACTCTCAACAATAACTAATTTCATATCGTCTCGCTTAACTTAGTTCTAATTTCTTGAATAACTTGTTTTATTATTTTTTCTTCTTCCTTGTCAAATTTTTGAAGAACATATTTCTCTATATTTTTTGCTTTGCCCGCCGAAGCCTTGGCGGAGGCGGGGGTAATTCCAATTCTGAATCTTGTAAAATCTTTAGTTCCGATTTCTCTAATTATAGATTCCACTCCTTTATGTCCTGCTGAACCTCTATTTTTAGAAATTCTAATTTTTCCTAAAGGCAAGTCAATGTCATCGTGAATAACAATTGAATTTTGAATTTTGAATTTTGAATTTTGAATTATTTTTTTTATTGCAAGACCTGAATTGTTCATGAAAGTTTGAGGTTTTACTAAGACAATATTTTCTTTTTCTGAAATTAAAGAATTATATTTTTTTGACAATCTAAATTCAGGAAAATTATTTTCCCTGGCAAATTCATCTATTGCTTGAAAGCCAACATTATGCCTTGTATTTTTATATTTTTTCCCAGGATTTCCTAACCCTACAATAATAATCATTTTTTTATTATACTGTGGAAAGAGACATCTTGGCAAGGTTTTTTTTGATAGGATTTTTGAGGCTTGCAGAAATAATAAAATTTGCTATAATAGAGAATACTATGAAAAAGTTTTTCACATTTGTTTGGGAAATGGCAAAAATAATTATCATTGCCGCTGTAATAGTAATTCCAATTAGATACTTTCTATTCCAGCCGTTTTTTGTTAGAGGCCAGTCAATGGACCCGAACTTTGAAAACGGTGATTATTTGATTATTGATGAGATTACTTATCGCTTTAAAGCTCCTCAAAGGGGAGAGGTAATAGTTTTTAAATCACCTCAAGATCCTTCGCAGCGTTTTATCAAAAGAATTATTGGCCTGCCCGGAGAAACAGTAGAAATTAAAGACGGCAAGGTAATAATTTATACTAAAGACGGGCCTCAAGTTTTAGATGAATCAAATTACCTTTCCGATTTATTAACCGCAGGGAACATTCGGATTGCTTTGGCTGAAGATGAATACTTTGTTTTAGGCGACAATAGACCGTTTTCTTTTGACTCAAGAAGATTCGGAGTTTTGTCAGAAGAGAATATAATTGGCCGAGTGATTTTCAGAGCCTGGCCATTCGTTGATGCCACCAGATTTGAAGCGCCAACATATTAATTCCATGGCTAAGAAACCAAAATTTCAAAGACCAACAGGAATGCATGATATTTTGCCAGAAGAGCAGAAATATTATAAAAGAATTTATGATGTAGTTTCAAATATAGCTGATTTTTATGGATTTGGGAAAATTGACACTCCTGTTGTTGAAGAAATAGAACTTTTTTCAAAAGGCATTGGACTGGCTACAGATATTGTAAAAAAGGAAATGTACAGCTTAAAAACCAAGGGAGGCGACTTTTTAGCTTTAAGGCCCGAATGGACTGCGCCTGTAGTTAGAGCATATATTGAAAATGGAATGCAAAATTTGCCTCAGCCATTAAAGCTTTGGTATTTTGGGCCTTGTTATCGTTATGAAAGGCCTCAATCAGATAGATTTCGTCAGTTTTGGCAGTTTGGTTTTGAAGTTTTTGGAGAGCAAAGTTCAGTAATAGACGCTCAGATTATCCAGATTTTTTATAATATTCTGCGAGACCTAAAGCTAAAGAACTTAATTATTGAAGTAAATAGTATTGGAGACAGCAATTGCCGTCCTTATTATAAGAAGCTTTTGGCAAATTATTTTAGAAGCAGAGAATCTTCGTTGTGTACTAACTGCAAGAGACGATTAAAAGAAAATGTTCTGAGAATCTTGGATTGTAAAGAGGAAAAATGCCAGCCAATAAAAGCTGAAGCTCCACAGATACTTGACCATCTCTGCGATGAATGTCATTCTCTTTTTAAAGAAGTTTTAGAATTTTTAGATGAAATTGAAATACCATACAATCTTAATCCTTATTTAGTTAGAGGTCTTGATTATTACACTAAGACCGTATTTGAGATTTTTGCTGAAGAAAACAATGCCCTGGCAGGCGGGGGGAGATACGATAAATTAGTTAAAGTTTTAGGCGGTAAAGAGACACCGGCTTGCGGTGCAGCAGCTGGGATAGAGAGAATTATATCTTTGATGAAGTCCCAGGAAGTAAAGTTTCTTAAGGAACCGGAAACTCAGATATTTTTAGCTCAGCTTGGCAGTTTGGCAAAAAGAAAGAGCTTGAAGCTTTTAGGAGATTTTAGAAAAGAAAAAATAAGAGTTGTTGAGTCCCTGGGCAGAGATTCTTTAAAAGCTCAGCTGAATAGAGCTGATAAAATTAAAGCAAGATATGCTTTAATTCTTGGTCAAAAAGAAGCATTGGAAGGCGTCATTATAATTAGGGATATGAGTAATGGGAAGCAGGAAATAGTGAAATTAGATAAAGTAATAGGAGAGATGAGGAAGAAACTTAAAAGATAATATGGATTGTATTTTTTGTAAAATTATAAATAAGGAGAAACCATCTGATTTTGTTTATGAAAACGATAAGCTTATTGTTATTAAAGATGTTAATCCCAAAGCGCCTATTCATCTTCTGATAATTCCTAAAAAACATATTCATTCAGTGAATCATTTTGAAGAAGACGATAAAGAGTTAATTGGCGAAATGATTTTATGCGCTAAGAAAATTGCTAAAGAGAAAAACTTAGCAGGATATAAATTATTGATTAATGTTGGTCGGAAAGCAGGTCAGATAGTTGACCATATTCATATACATTTAATGGCTAGTGAATAGTTTGTAGTGGGTAGTTTGTAATTATTAAAGAAATTTTTTCTATCCATTATTCACTATTAACTATAAACTATAAACTACAAACTAAACAATGGCTTTAGAAATTAAAAAAGAAGGAAGAGAAACATCGCAGAATTTAGTTAGACGCTTTTCAAAAAGAATGAAGCAAAGCGGGCTTTTACTTCGGGCCAGAAAGAGCCGTTTTAGAAAAAAGGCAAAAAGTCCTCAGATGAAGAAGAGGTCGGCCTTAAGGAGAGAAGAACTTAAAAAAGAATACGAAAAAATGGAGAAAATGGGGAAAACTAATGCTAAAAGAAGAAATTAAAAGCGATCTTAATAAGGCTTTGAAGGAAGGCGATGAAATAAAGCGTTCCACACTGCGTATGCTTTTAGCTGCTGTTTTAAACAAAGAAAAAGAAAAAAAGTATAAAGAAAAACTTGAAGAAGAGGTTGAATTAACAGATGAAGAAATAATAGACGTTATTTTTTCTGAAGCTAAAAAAAGAAAAGAATCTATTATAGAGTATGAAAAAGGGGAAAGGCAGGGCTTGGCTGAAAAAGAGAAAAAAGAGCTTGAGATTTTACAGAAGTATTTGCCAGAACAGCTTTCAGAAGAAGAAATTAAAAAAACAACTAAAGAAGTTATTGAAAAAATTGGAGCTACGGAAATAAAAGATATGGGAAAAGTAATGGCAGAATTAATGCCAAAATTCAAAGGCAGAGCAGATGGAGGATTAGTGAGCAAAATTGTCAAAGAATTATTACAATGATTGAGATTAATAATTTAACTACTAGTAAAGTTGATAAGGAATTTCTGAAAAGGGTTGCCAAAAAAGTTTTAAAGAGTGAGAATAAAAAAGAGATTGATTTATCTATTGTTTTTGTTGGAGAAGCAGGGATGAGAAAGCTTAATAAGAAATATCGGGGCAAGAACAAAGTAACAGATGTTTTATCTTTTGGCGATGAATTAAACGAAATTGTTATTTGCCTTAGAGAGGTTAAGAATAATGCTAAAATATATAATTCAACATTTAAAAAAGAATTAGCTCGGGTTTTGATTCATGGTATAAAAAATATATGCCAAAGCAATACATAATTAGTGCTTTAGATATTGGTTCAGGTTCTATAAAACTGCTTTCTGTTTCCAGAAAATCTGGGGAAAGAGATTTTGAAATTTTAAGCCAGAATCAGGAATTTTCTTTAGGAGTTAGAAAAGGAGTAGTGGTTGATGTTTCAAGGACAGCGGCAACTATAACTTCTTTAGTAAAGAAAAATGAACAAGATTGTGGTCAAAAAATAGAGAGCGTTTATGCCAATATTGGAGGCGGACATATATCTTGTATTTCTTCCCGGGGATTAGTTTCTGTTTCTCGAGCTGATCAGAAAATCTCTGAAGAAGATATTAAAAGAGTTTTGCAGGCTGCTCAGGCGATTTCTCTTCCTTCAAAAAATGGAGAAATTATTGAGGTTTTTCCTAAAGAGTTTATTGTTGATGGAGAAGGGGGGCTTAAACAGGTGCTGGGATTGCAAGGAGTGAGATTAGAAGCAGAAGCATTGATTCTTTGCGGCTTTTCTCCTTATTTGAAAAACTCCAGCCAGACAATTTTAGATTCTGGTCTTCAGATTAGCGAGTTAATTGCCGATCCTTTAGCCAGTGCTCGAGCTGTTTTAACTCTTAGAGAAAAAGAACTAGGAGTTTGTGTTTTAGATATTGGAGCCGGGACTATTGGGATGGCTGTATTTGAAGAGGGAAGTTTAATTCATGCGGCTGTTTTTCCTTTTGGGTCAGGTCATATTACCAGTGATATTGCTATTTGCCTTAAAACAGATATTGATACTGCTGAGAAGATAAAATTGGAATTTGGGACTTGTAAAATCCCTTGCTCTAAAAAGGAAAATAAAACAGAAAAGAAGATAAAAATTGACGGAGAAGAACCCATTGTTTTTTCAAGAAAAGAACTAACAGATATTATTGAAGCCAGAGTTTTAGAAGTTTTTGATTTAGTTAATAAAGAATTAAAGAAAATTTCTCGTCAAACTAGACTTCCAGCTGGAATTGTTTTAACTGGAGGCGGAGCAAGGATGCCCGGGATTAAAGAAATAGCTAAGAAAGAACTAAAATTACCTTGTCGGATTGGAGTTGTTCAAGGGTTTCCCAATTTCCAAGCAGAGCCCAGTTTGTCTACTTTATATGGTTTGATTCTGGAAGGGCTTGATTTAGAGGAGGATCATCCCAAACCCAGAAATATATTGAGAAAAATATTAAAAGTTTTCATACCATAGACCATGGCTTCAGATACTAGAATTAAAGTAATTGGAGTTGGAGGTTCAGGAGGGAATGGACTTTCTCGGATGATGAAAAGCAAAATTAAAGGAGTTGAGCTTATTGCTGTGAATGCTGATGCCCAGGACATTCAGAGAACCAGGGCGCATAAAAAGATTAGAATTGGCAGAAATTTGACAAAAGGATTAGGAACAGGAATGAATCCTGAAATAGGCAAAGAAGCAGCTGAAGAGCAGAGAGATGAAATCCAAGAGGCCGTCAGAGGCGCGAATATGGTTTTTGTAACGTGCGGACTTGGCGGTGGCTGCGGTTCAGGCGCTTCTCCAGTTGTAGCTGAGATTGCCAAGAAATCAGGCGCTTTAACTTTGGCTGTAGTTACCAAGCCTTTTTCTTTTGAAGGAATTCAACGCATGGAAATTGCTCAAAACAGCTTGAGAATGCTTAAAGGGAAAGTTGACACTTTAATTAGTATTTCCAATGATAAACTACTTTCAATTTTAGAAGCAAAGACCACGGTTTTAAATGCGTTTTGGCTTTGTGATGAAATTTTAAGGCAGGCAGTTCAGGGAATTTCTGATTTGATTGTTTTGCCAGGAATAATCAATATTGATTTCGCTGATGTTAAAGCAATTATGAAAGATTCTGGTTCAGCTCTCTTTGGCATTGGAAAAGCAAGGGGCGTGGAGCGGGCCAAAGAAGCAGCTAAGAAGGCCCTTAATTCTCCTCTTTTGGATATTTCCTGCAAAGGAGCAAAAGGAGTTTTATTTAATGTTTCTGGAGGCAAAGATATTAGTTTAACAGAAATAGATGAAGCAGCTAAGATTATTACCCAGGAGGTTTCTCCAGAAGCAAAAGTAATTTTCGGCGCAATTCAGGATGAGAAATTGAAGAAAGGCGAGATAAAAGTCACGGTAATTGCTACTGGCTTCTAAAAATAGAAAAGTTAGGGACTTATCCACAATTTGGCGGGCTTGACCCGTTTTTCTTATTAGGTAAAATGAAATAACGTTTCTTAATTTTTTTATGGCTAAAAATATAATCACCAAAGTTCATCTTCCAATTCCAAAATTTTCCAAAAAGAAAATTACGAAGGTAAAAAAACGTGACGGGACAATAGTAGATTTTGAGCCGTCTAAAATTACCGATGCTATCTTTAAAGCTATAACTGCAACTGGCCAGGGTGATGGCAAAAGATCAAAAAAGCTTTCAGACAGGGTAAATAAGATTTTGAATCGTCGTTTTAAAGAAGATGAAATTCCTCAAGTAGAACAAATTCAAGATATAGTTGAGGAGGTTTTAATTTTAGAAGGTCTGGTAGATACTGCCCGCGCTTATATTTTATACCGTGAGCAAAGAAGAAGAATACGAGAAGCAGTAACAGTTGTAGATGAGTCAAGTGAAAGGATTGATAAATATCTGAAAGAACTTGACTGGCAGGTCTACGAGAACGCTAATATGACTTTTTCTTTACAAGGTTTGAATCAATATGCAATTGCCAATATTTCTAAAAAATATTGGTTGAATAAAATTTATCCTAAAGAAATAAGAGAAGCAGCAGCAAACGAGGATTTTCATATTCATAACTTGGAGACAA
>Ga0315539_1002591_pt1 | contig 12991 bp, 14 predicted proteins | sample SalMarSW160150MG_FD_203097 | JGI IMG/M metagenome (GOLD analysis project Ga0315539, IMG submission 203097) | Salt marsh sediment microbial communities from the Plum Island Ecosystem LTER, Massachusetts, United States - Salt Marsh Sediment SW1601-150 ... | reverse complement strand
TGTACCAAACGCGTACCCTGCCTTCACTCCACCAGACGAACAAACTGTAATGATCAAAGAAAGTTCTGCTCTCGCAAGAGCCGTAGGTCATCATGAAGTCATCATAGAATCGCCATGTCACGATGAACATCCTGGAGCAGCGCGAGTGTCCCAGCTTGTTCATGTGATAAACGCGTATCTTGATCGCCTAACCGACCTTTCTGGCAAGGGCTACGTAAAGCATGTTGCAATCTTTAGGAACCACGGGCGCGAAGCAGGAGCATCCCTCTCACACGCTCACACCCAGCTGATTGCAACTCCCTTTATTCCAAGGATTCTGGAAGAGGAATTGGAGGCAAGCAAAAGTTTCTGGACAAAAAACCATGCGTGCCTGCTTTGTGATGTTTTAGCGAAAGAACAGGAAGGTCCACGTTTCATTTGGGAGAACAGCAGTTTTGTGGTTTTTGCTCCTTGGGCAAGTGTTAACCCCTTAGAGTTTTGGGTTCTGCCTAAACGGCACCAGTCAAACATGTTGAGTATGGTTCGGAGCGAGGTTGAAGATTTGGCTGAAACCATGCGGGTTTGTTTAGGTGGATTACGGTCTTTGCTGAATGATCCTCCCTACAATTTCGGTTTCCACACTTTATTAAAGGAGGATGCACGGGACTGCTATCATTGGCATCTGGAAGTCTACCCGCGGTTGGCGGTATGGGCTGGGTTCGAAAAGAGCACAGGGATGTTCATTAATGTGATTTCGCCTGAAGACGCTGCCGCGGAACTCAAGAAAGCTGTTAAAGCAGAGAAGAATGGGTTGCAGTAGCCTGTTAGTATGTTAGCTGTATAGGCTCAGCACTTTTCTGATGCCGTCGATTGTAAGATGGTATTTGTCGGTTTCTTCTGAACGAAATGACTGCGCGTAACCCCGTTCAATTAGTTTTTGTAGGTGAATCTGCAGTTCCGGAGCGTCCATTCGGGTCCACTCTGAAATCTGTTGAATAGTCAACGATTTGGATGATTCAGTTGCCCCTATATTGTGGAGCATAATCAGAAGGCGCAATTGATTGGGCTGCTCATCGGGGTATGAACGGAAAGAATGATTCTCGCCCAAAATTATTCCACCACCTTTCTGTAAACCTCAACAGTCTTCATAGCAACCGCTTCCCAACTATAAGCCTTGCGGAGTTCTTCTTTTGCGTTCTCAGTTAACCATTTAGCATGACCGGGATCAGACAAAACTTGATCAACCCCCCACGCAATAGATTCAGGGCTCCTCGGATACACGAAAACTCCTGTTCGGTCATGTTCTATCACCTCAGCTAAGCCATCCACTTTGCTGGCTACCACAGGAACGCCAGTAGCCATGCCCTCTAGGGCAACTATGCCGAAAGGCTCGTAGACGGAGGGGACAACTAAGGCGTCTGCGCTGGTCATGAGGTTGATAACTTCTTGGTCAGATGCAAAACCTGTGAACTGAATCTTTCTGCCTTGTCCACTGGATCGGGCTTCGGCTTCTAGAATGTCTCGTGACCATCCTTCTCCGACGATAATGAATTTTGCTTCGGGGTAACGTTTGGCTATGATGGGTATTGCTCGGATGAAGTATTCTATTCCCTTTTGTGGAACTAGACGTCCTACGCAGAGAATCAGTTTTTCGCCGTAGCCCACTCCGTAACGTTGTCTAACTGATCCGCGGTCAACAGAAGTTTGATATTTTGTTGCATCTATTGCGTTCGGAATCACGTCAACCTTGTCCAATGGTAGATTGAAATGACCGCATATTTCGTTTTTCATGGATTGGCTGCAAACGATGACTCTGTCCGCTTCGTATGTTGCCCACCATTCTATCCCGTTAATGGAGAATGAGTCGGGGCTGTGGAGACCCTGCGCTCTTCCAACTTCGGTGCTGTGCACTGTGAGAGCCATCGGCTTTTTCAGGTAATGCTTGAACGAGATTCCTGAGAAAGCGGCTAACCAGTCATGAACGTGTATAACGTCAAAATCAACAGACTGACTCACATCCGCCATTCTCTTTGCTAGAAAGTGATTGAACAGTAGAACCCATGTGAGAAAGTTGGGGTGCCCCAGTTCTGTTGAGGCGCGGTATACTTTGACTCCGTCCATTTCTTCGTAGTTCGGTGAGCCGGGAAAGTCCAGTGTGAAAAGGTGGACTTCGTGGTTTTGCTGAACTAGGGCTTTGGCTAAGCCTTCGCAGTGGCGGGCTATTCCACCCACGACTCTTGGCGGGAACTCCCAAGTTAGTGTACCCACTTTCATTCTGTCTCACCAGCCTTATGTTATGGTAAATTGAATTAATATGTTGCTCAGTTGATTTTGTGAATTGAAGGTACTATTTAGTTTGTTGAATCTGTAATATGGTCACCGGATATAAGTTTCTTTGTACGTCACAAATCTTAAAGGAGGTCTATGAAGTTAATGCGCGTACAGGGTTATGGGGCTTCGTTGACTCCTGTCCCGCCAGTAAAACAGTAGAGTCGAAGGTTGGCAAATTTATATTTAATTAAAAAGATTAGATAACCTAAAACACTTTCAGAAGAGGGGAGAATATTGTCTGAAGAGGAAGAAGAGTTTGATGTAATTATAGTGGGTGGCGGTCCTGCAGGACTCAATGCAGCAATTATGTGTGACACGAGGCATCTGAAGGTTCTTCTCTTGGAAAAGGACAAACTGGGCGGTCTCCTTGCAAGCTTGTATCCCACTAAGACGATTCCGAACTATCCGGGTTTTCCAAAGATACCTGCCATAGAGTTGGTGAGAAATTGGCTGGCAAACTTGAGGTTCAGCGGCGTTACTGTAAAGAAAGAAACGGCTCTTAGCATGACTGATGATCTAGTGTTGACTACAAACCGAAAAGCGTATAGGACGAAAGTTGTGGTCATTGCCACGGGGGCTAAACCTCGGCGGCTGGGATTAGCGAACGAGGAAAGGTTCAGCATAAATGGTAAAGGTGTATACTATTTTCCGTCTCATAAGGAAGCGTTTTTGGGAAAGAGAGTTGTGGTAGCCGGTGGGGGAGACACTGCTATTGACGCCACACTTGAAATGCTGAATCTGGCTAAAGAGATCACTTTGGTTCATAGGAAAGCGGGGTTCCGTGCCTTTGACATGAACGTGGATACAGTGAAGAGAAGCGGGTTGGTTGATTTTGTTATGAAGGGCGAGGTAAAGGCGATAGAGGGAAAAGACAGGGTTGAAGGCGTTGTTATTCAACAGCAACGGAAAGTGTTCAGAAAAGATGTTGACGCGGTTATAATTTCGATAGGTCTTGTACCTGAGGACTCATTTTTCAAGAACCTCGAAATAAAAAGGGATAAAAACGGTTTCATTTTGACAGACAGCGCCCAGAGAACCAGTATTGAAGGAGTCTTTGCGGTAGGCGATATTGTCCAAGGAGGGCTTCGATTAATCACTGTTGCGGCAGCACACGGAGCCATAGCCAGCCACTACATCTATTCATATGTGAAGCGCCCATACTGGACAAGAGAGAAGTGGCCTCAGATATAGTCGAGTACATCCAACAATTGTTTATATCATGCAGCAAGACGAGCAGAAAAGTTGTGTTTATTAGGCAGTATATAATTTGAGGTTCTAAACTTGGAATAGGTGCCTTTCAGTGAAGGTGTTGTTTGTCTGTACAGGGAATGCTTGCCGAAGTCCGTTGGCGGATGCGCTGTTGAAGAAGCTTAGGCCAGACGTTGATGCTGATTCTGCCGGAACCTATCCATATTACAAGGTTGTGGACTTGACGAGGAGATATGCAGAAAAAGAGGGAGCCAGCGAATTCTTAAAGACTGTTCCTGACGGGTTAGAATCGAAGAATCTCTGCGATTACGATCTGATAGTAGCCATGGAAACTGAACATGAGTCAACTATTCTTAGGCAGTCGCCAGAGTGCGCTGACAAAGTTGAGGTATGGCACATCAACGACCCATACAACCAGCCATACAAACAAGCCCAACAAACATTCGAGAAAATAAAAAGCAAAGTAGCACACCTAGCAAAAACACTATAAACGGTACTTCAGTGGAAAAGCACGCGTTTTTGGGAGCCAAAATTTAACCCCAAACCCAAACTAGCTTTTCCTTCAATTTGTAACAGCTTTCAATTTAATGGCTGCGCGCGCGAAATATTTCAGGGTTTTTGCCGTTTAAGATAGGAAACAGTAAATAGCATACCAGTTTCTAGGCGAATATTCTGAACACTTACTAATTCCCATCCTTCCTCCCCTAAAGCGTTTAATTCCTTTTGGATTTTGTCTATTGTTGGATTTTTTTCTCTTTCATGCCTGCTTAAATGAACTTTTGTCTTAAGTGGAATGACCATATACTCCCATTTTACCAATAGTGTCACACCTCCAATGTTAACAATCTTACATGAAAACATAAATGCCTATGCCTAAAAACGTTATATCTGTGCGATTTCAACTACCGCTCATGCTTACCCGTCTGTGCGGGTTTTACCTTTGTTTTTTTAAATATTCAAATTGTCATATGATGCTATAGTATAAGAGGAGCAAAAGTTCATGGTTACTGTTTTGGACAATCCGGAAAGGGTTAAGGAAGTTGACAGGAGCGACATGCTCGGCGATTTGGTTAAGACTCCAGATTATTGTAGAGATGCCATAAAGAGGGCAAAGCAGGCGAGTGTGCCTGAAGGGGTGAATCCTAAGAATATTGTAGTGGTTGGTATGGGAGGGTCAGCCATAGGCGGAGAAATCCTACATGACTGGCTACGAGACACGCTACCCATTCCAATACAAGTCTGCAGAGACTACACTCTCCCAGCATACGTAAACAAGGGCACCCTTGTATTCGTTAACAGTTACTCGGGAAACACGGAAGAAACCCTAACAGCATTTCTCACAGCAATCCACAGAAAATGCACTGTAATGACAGTAACTTCGGGCGGACAACTCGGGTTATTCTGCAAGAAACTGCAGGTACCCCACGTGATAATACCGAAAGGTCTGCAGCCTCGCGTCGCCATTCCCTACATGTTCTTTCCTCTTCCGGTTCTCATGGAAAAAATGGGAATAATCTCGAACATAGACGATGAACTGGAGGAAGCAATAGCTGTTCTAGAAAGGGTAGCCAAAGCAAACGCTCCAGACGTACCCACAAATAACAACAGGGCAAAACAGCTTGCCACAGAACTAATGGAAACCATCCCCGTAATCTACGGCTTCAGGCAATACAGTTCCATAGCCCAGCGACTGAAGGCACAATTCAACGAAAACAGCAAAGTCCCAAGCAAATGCGACGTCTTCCCAGAACTGAACCACAACGAAACCGTGGGATACGAAGCCCCAGAAACGCTAAACAAAAAACAGTCAATCATCCTCATCCGAGACCCCCAAGAGCCCCCAGAAATCAGAAACAGAATAGAAACAACAACAAACCTAGTCTTCAGCAGAGCCAACAAAGTACTCGAAATCACGGCGGAAGGAAAAGGAAAACTGGCAAAAATGTTCTCAGTCATGTGCACAGGCGACTTCGCAAGCGTCTACTTGGCGATTCTACAGAACAAGGACCCAACACCAGTGAACATTATTGTCAGAGTTAAAAGCGAGTTGGCGAAGAAAAGCGGCATGAAAGAGAAGTTTGAGGCTGAACTGGCAAAACTGAAATGAACATTGTGTTTTTATGGATGTAATACTCTAGAACTGTAGAATCTCACTAATAGATGCGGAGCGATAAGCCGTGAAACCAAAAGACAAGTACGAAATCATAAGCGAAATGGCGAAGCGCAGAGGCTACTTCTGGCCCTCCTACGAAATATACGGAGGCGTCAGCGGCTTCCTAACTTTCGGTCCCCTCGGCTCATTACTAAAAAAAAGGCTGGAAGACAAGTTCAGAAGCTTCTACATTCGACCCTTAGGCATCCTCGAAATCGAAACCTCAGTGATCATGCCCGGCAACGTTCTGGAAGCCTCCGGACACGTAGAAAACTTCAAGGAACCCACAGTTGAATGCGTCAAATGCCAGCGCAAGTTCCGAGCTGACCATCTACTGCAAGAGTTCGGGGAGATGACCGACACAGAAACCGAGAAACTCGCTCTCCAAGCAGTTATGGATGAAATCAAAAAACGTGACATCCGTTGCCCAGAATGCGGCGGAAACTTCAGCAAGGCGGAACAGTTCATGACCATGTTCACAACCACAATTGGACCATACTCCGACTCTATCGGTTACGGGCGCCCCGAAGCCGCACAGGGCATCTTTGTGGAGTTCAAGCGCATCTTCGAAAGTGCACGGGAACGTCTTCCATTGGGAGTTGTTCAGATAGGTCATGCTCTCAGAAACGAGATTTCTCCAAGGCAAGGTCCAGTGAGGCTGAGAGAATTCACCATCATCGACATCGAATTCTTCTTGGACCCAGAGAACACAAAATGTGACAGGCTACACGAAGTGGAAAATGACAAGTTGCGATTGATAACAGCGGAAAACAAGCTGAAAGACGTGACCGAACCAATAACAGTCACAGTAAAAGAAGCCCTAACCAAGGGCATCATCAAAGAGGAGTGGCAAGCCTACTTCATGGCTTTAGCCAAAAAATTTCTGGTGGAGCTGGGAGTCCCAGAAGAACAGCAGCGTTTCATCGAAAAACTCGAATGGGAACGAGCACACTACTCAGTGCAGGGCTTTGACCAAGAGGTATATCTGGAAAGGTGGGGCTGGACAGAAGTTTCAGGACATAACTACCGGACAGACTACGACCTGAGTCGCCACATGAAAGCCAGCGGCGTAGACCTAACCGCATTCAAGGAATCCGAGAATGGGGGAAGAAGATTTATTCCCCACGTTATAGAACCCAGTTTCGGGTTAGACAGGCTGGTTTACGTTGCTTTAGAGTATGCGTACACGAAAAAGAAGAAACGAACCCTCCTGAGTCTATCCCGCGACATTGCCCCCATACAAGCCAGCGTTTTTCCTTTGGTGAGCAAAGATGACTTACCAGAGAAGGCAAAGAAAGTTTACCAGATGCTGATCAAGGAGGGCTTCACGGTGGAATGGGACGAGTCAGGGTCCATCGGAAGACGATATGCGCGAGCCGATGAAGCAGGAACACCTTTAGGCATTACCATCGACTATCAAACCCTTGAAGATGGCACCGTGACATTACGTGACCGTGACACTTGGAGGCAGGTAAGAAGCGAGATCAACAATCTTTCGGAGCTGCTCCACGCCTACTTTTGCCACAAACTAGACTTCGAGGGTCTGGGAAAACTGATAAAACGCTGAAGAAATGATGAACAAGGAATCAAGTTAAGCTAACACTTTTTAAGAGACTCCAGTCTACTTTATTCTGGTTATAACTAGGATATTCATGGGGCAACGATATGGTGTTTCCTGTAGAGACCGAAGAACGCGTGAAACGGAAAGCTCTCGACGTTTCAAGAGACCATCTTAGAGAAGTGGTAGATATTTCTCGCAAAATTTCGCAGCTGGTAACCGTTTTCGTGAATGGAGACAAAAATTTGGCTCAAGAGTTGTTCGCTGACATCAAAAAGGCTCAAAATGACGTGGATGCTGCACGACGCAATGTTTCACGGGAACTCGCCGAAATAGGAGCCATATTGATGAGCCGCGAAGACTTCCTCCGTTTCACTAACCTGACGAGCGAAATAGCTGACTATTGTGAAGGAATAGCCTTTCGACTGCTCCAGATTATGGAAAGAGGATGGAAAGTTCCGAAAGAAATAAAGGAAGACCTGATTAAGCTTTCGGACGCTGTGTTTGACACCATCTCCAAGCTTAGAGAAACAGTTATGACACTAAATTACGGCACTGCCAAAGCTCTGGAAAAAACCAGAGAAGTTGAAGCTGCAGAACGGGTAGTGGACGAAATTTACCGACAACTGGAAGTAAAAATCATAGACAGCAAAATGGAGTTTCCGCCCATGTTTCTCTTGTGGACCGTAGTTCAGCATCTTGAGGACGCAGCTGACAAGGCTAAAGACGCCTCGGACGCCGCCCGCATACTGGCGCTCACAATCTAAAGTGAAGTTGTATGCCCGAGAAGATTGAAACCGAACTCTTAGACAATTTTCTTGTAGTTTGGAACCCTGAACAAGGATCGGGACTCTATAAACTGGGATATTACGGTAAGCCTATAGGTATTCCTAAGCCAAAAATCCCTGAATTTGATGTTCCCCTGATTCTTGACCTCATGGAAGGGCTTTATCTGGTGGAGACCGGAGAAATCAGCGTTTATGGTGGACCGGAAAGGAAAGGGGTCAGCTTTTCGAAGTTGCGGAGAATGGCAAGGCGGTTGTATGAAGATTTCGATGCAAAGTATGCGGTTTATCATGACCTGCGGGGTCAGAAGCTTATTGTCACTCCGGGCATAAAGTATGGGTGTGATTTTGCGGTGTATAAGCATGGACCGGGTTTGGATCATGCGCCTTACATGGTTTCGGTTAGGAAGGCTAAGGATGAGGTTACGGCCACGGATGTTGTGAAGGCGGGAAGGCTGGCTACAACCGTACGTAAACGGTTCATTATAGCCATACCTGACCTAGAAGCCGAAGAGATACGTTACCTCATCTTCAAATGGTTCAAAGCTTAACATTTCTAAGAATTATCTTTGAAGTTTTTCTCGAATTTCTGGCAGAGTTTCTTCTTGGAACCGTTTGATTCCCAGCGTCGTTACTTGATAGTTGCCTTCCTCAGTTTTTGTTGCTAATCCTTCTCGGCATAGTTCACCCAGTCGGGTGCTTGTTATCTTTGTGTTTTTTCCGAGTGCAGCTTGCAGCTCTTCTTTGGTGACAAAGTCTTTTGATTGTCCCAGCTTGTTGCCGATATACGTGGCTAGAAGATGCAATGTTAAGGTTTCGCTGGCTGTGAGCTTTTGCCGAGAAACTAAGAGAACCGGACCTTCAGGGGCAACGGCAATTATGTTTTTGCAGTCTTCGATAAGGTTTTCAAGGTCTACTGTGAGGAGAGCCTTCTTTACAATCTGGAGCGCGGGAATCATTTCGCTGAAAAATCGGTTCACGCTTACCCAGACGTGATTCACATCGCCCGTGAAGGATTGTTCCGTTTCCTGATATTTGATGTGCACGGTAACTGTTTCTTTGTTCAACCCGTTGCGCCTCGAAGTTTAGCCAGCACTTCTTCAATCCATCTTTCGCCCTGAGTGGTTAACTTGAACTCGGGTCTTGCCGGGTCTGGTTTGAACACTATTCCCCGTTTCGTCATTTCATTTAGCCGAGCCGGCACCATGGACCTGATTCCGCTTGAAGCCAGCAGCCGCTTGATCTGGGTGGCTGTGCTAGAGTTTTTGTCAGAGGCAAACAATACTAGTCCGATGGCTTCGTAGTGGGTGAGTTTCTCTCTGGTGGTTATGATGGGACCCTCGGTTGTGAGTTCAATTATTCCGTCTAACTGCGTCTTTATTGAGGGAGCCAGATTTGAGGAGATTAAGCTGCTTACATCATTCACGAATTGGGGCGGCATCGTCTTCAGTGTTGTGATAATTTCTTGAGCGCTGTCTCCTTCTACAACAATCTCTCCGAAGGGAGCCTTAACTCGCACCCGAACTTTAGCCATTCTCGCGTTTTCCTCCAGCTAAAACATACACATAGCCCTTATCAGTCTTCCACCTCTTTATCTTATTTTTCCTAACCAACCAAGCCAGCACCCCAGAAACGGTTGTGGACGGATAATAGACAGCGTTAGCCTTCAAAGCCTCTCCCAGTTCAGTTAAGCCTCTGGGTTGCCTGCCCCAATCAGACGCGAGAAGCTGCAGAACGGCTTCGCTGCAACTCGAGGAGGAGATGGAAGGAAAAACAGAACTAACCGGCTGCATAGTTTCTTCTCTGTTTTTGGTTAACTCAAAGGCTTTCGAAACCGTTTCCATCAACTGTGGAAGCTCCTCGATGGTTTTCATGACCTCTTCTCGGGTTCCAGAAATTTCAATCTCCCTTTGTCCCATCTTCACGCGAAAAGAAAAAGGCATCTCCATCAGATACTCCACAACCAAATATGATGCAACAGCTTTTAGAATTTGCTTACACCGCTAAATCATATCAACAGCAATTCAGGCGAGATAGTTATTTCAGTTTTGTCTTTGACAAAAGGAATAGCGATGAAATATCTGAATTTATGGTGATAACATTGCCTGATATCTTTGTAAATTTTTCTTGACTAAGAAAAGCGTGTTTTGGTCAATGTTTCTTGACAAAAAAGCTTTTCAGCTATACTACTATGGTTGTAGTTAGGTACTAATAATGCGAGAGCAAAGAACAGCTCTCATTCTAATTCTGATATTCTGTTTTACTGCTGTTCCAATTTCAGAAATCGGGGCAGTGAAAGCAGAAAGCATAACCTCCATTTACATTAGAGCCGATGGCTCGGTTGAAGAAACAACTAACATTCAACGAGATGGCAACATTTACACGTTTACTGGTAACATAATTGGAGCAATAATTTTGGAAAAAGGCGGTATAGTAATCGATGGGAATGGTTACACGCTTATAGGTGATAGTAACAATCACGGATTTTACCTATCCCATGTTAACGATACAATAATAAAAAATGTCAGAATAGAAAGTTGCAATAATGGATTTTATCTCCGATTATCCTTTAACAACACCATAACTGGAAATACAGTCACAGGCAATAATCTTGGTATTCACGTTTTGTATTCTAAGAATACACTAATAACTGAAAATAATGTGCTAAATAATGACCAAGTAGGAATCGATTGTTTTCGCTCTGAAAATGACATCATTACCAACAACATGGTAACAAACAATGGAGGTAATGGAATCGAATTAGCATCTTCTACAAAGAGTTGCTATGTGTCAGAGAATGAAATTCTGAACAGTGGATTGAATGGTATCATGATGGGTTGGGCTTCTAATACCACAATAACGGGAAATGAAATTCAAAATAGCGTTGAGAATGGAATCAGAGTTTATGAATCTAGAAACAACACTATCTCTAAGAACAATATTAACGACAATAAAGCTAATGGAATTTACCTACAAACCTATTCCTTTGATAATCTAATTTTCTTAAACAACATAACTTCAAACAGTGAATATGGAATAAATAATAATCAATATTCTTCAAACAATCTAATTCATCATAACAATTTCATTGATAATGGCAATCAAGCAACAAACTATCCTGGAGAAACCAACACGTGGGGATGGGATAACGGGTTTCCTTCAGGAGGGAATTATTGGAGCGACTATAATGGACAAGACAATAATGGAGACGGAATAGGAGACACACCCTACATCATAAACGAGAACAATCAAGACAACAACCCGTTAATGAATCCATTTGATATTAACACAAGTCAAGAGTTTAGCACAATTCCAGAGTTTCCATCATGGACAATTCTGCCAATACTTGCTGTCTCAACTTTGGTTATGCTTGGTATTAGAAATAAAATCAGTAAGAAATGGTTAAAATGAAAAAATTTGGTTTAGTTTTGCCAATAATTCTTTTTGTTTTGTTAAGTTTTTCTTTAATATGTTCAGTTGCAGCATCCTCGGATATATGGAGTCAGACTTATGGAGGAGGAGCTAGAGATTCCGCAGAGGAAATTGTTCAGACAAGTGATGGAGGGTACGCAGTAGCAGGCTGGACAGTATCCTTAGTGGACAACGTTGATTGTTTGTTAATTAAAACTGATGCATTTGGAAATATGGTTTGGAATCAGACATATGGAGAAGAAGGAATGGTTTATGCTTCTTCGTTGGTTATGACCTCTGATGGAGGGTTTGCTCTAGCAGGTGAAACATTTTCCGAAGATGGACTATTTGATTTTAGTCTGGTTAAAACAGACGAAGATGGGGATTTAGAGTGGACTAAAACATATGGGGGAGAAAAATGGGATCGGGCTTCTTCGTTGGTTTCGACCTCTGATAGTGGATTTGCCCTAGCAGGTGAAACAAAATCTTTTGGCGTTGGAGAATATGATTTTTGGTTGGTTAGAATTGATGGGACTGGTAATATAGTGTGGAACCAAACATATGGAGGAACAGAAAATGATCGGGCTAATGCGTTGGTTGAGACGTCTGATGGAGGATTCGCCCTAGCAGGAAGAACAAAATCTTTTGGTGCTGGAGAATATGATTTTTGGTTGGTCAAAACCGACGAATTCGGCAATATTCCCGAGTTTTCCTCATGGATTATCTTGCCCTTGCTTCTTACTGTAACTTTGCTGATCATATTTTGCAAGCGGAGATTAGCTAAGACAACAAACAACTAACAATAGAAGACATTCATATTAGGAGACTAATAAAAGAAGATTGTTGAAAACAGTACTTTTTCAGAAAAACCAAGAGAACTAAAAGAAAAGTTGCTACTTGACTATATTCCTAGGACTGCCAGCCATATGTTTAGGTAGATTATTGCGCCGAGCGAGGAGATTAGAGTTAGAGAGGCTATTGTTTCTTTGTAGAAGCTGTATCGTTCGCTGAGGACTGACAAAGAAACGGCAACAGGCATCCCATGCATAAGCACCAGCACTGAATGCTCCATAGTTGGCAGATTGAACAGCAGCAGAGTTATGAGCACTAATGTGGGTAAGAAAATTATTCGCAGGAGACTTAACCCAAAAGCCTTAGTCCAGTTGGCGTATTTTTTTCCGTACAGAAAAGCTCCTAACATAAAAACGGCTACCGCAGATGTGGTGCCGCCCAGCATATGCAAAAAGGTGGCTACTGGAGAAGGAACCTCCACTCCAACAACTGAAATCAAGATGCCTGCCACGATTGAAATGATCAAAGGGTTTCTTGAAAGTCTTTTAGCAACATGTTTCAGTCCCTCCATCTTCGCTGATTCTCCAAGCCTATACAACTCAAGAACCGTGATGGAGACTGCGATTGCTGCGATGCCGATGGTAGCCGCTGCTAAGGTGGCTAGATGTTCAATCTGTTCTGAGGGAAAAGCAAAGGTTACGAATGGTATGCCAAAGAAGGCGAGGCTGCCGAAGACCGTGCTTAACATGAGCAGATATAATGTATTCTTGGAGA
>Ga0315539_1002589_pt1 | contig 12995 bp, 8 predicted proteins | sample SalMarSW160150MG_FD_203097 | JGI IMG/M metagenome (GOLD analysis project Ga0315539, IMG submission 203097) | Salt marsh sediment microbial communities from the Plum Island Ecosystem LTER, Massachusetts, United States - Salt Marsh Sediment SW1601-150 ... | reverse complement strand
TGATAACCTGGGGATGTTTGCCAGGCGTTTATATCCTGGCATTGAGTAATAAACTTTCATAGCATAGCCATTATAACGTCCTTTCATGACCCATGTATGTGTCACCCATCTATCTGAACTAGATCAGTCCCAACTAGTCGGGATCGGCAAGGAGATTAGACCAGGATCCTTAAAAATGTGATGACTTGGATTAAATTCAGTCCCTTATGGCTGCGTAAAGGGCGTTCACCTGCATGGAAGCTGCTCGGTGTCAACCCGAAGGCAAAGTGCCAACTCATGATGCCTTCACCCACCTGCTGCAAAGAAAGCAGCCAGACACGGAGGGGTTGTGGCAAGAGGTAATACGGACTTATCCAGGTTATCCTGCCCATAATCTGGTCCCGATCTACGTAAGTCCTGGAAATATCCATCGCCCAGACCATCAAATCCCCCCGAACTTTAACATTTGTTTGCTAAAAGTGGAGTATCTCAATACTAGATTTTTAAGGTGGGCCGAAAAATAACCAACTTCTGAACGCAACCATCATTATACTTGGCTGGTTTGTGGAATAACAGATGAAGTATAATCAACAGGGCCGAGCAAGTAAAATCGCAGAAACGAAGGAGGAGATATAACAGCATCTTATAAAAGATTTGCCGGTTGAGGGTTGAGAAACTGTTGAATTTTAAAAAGGAGGTCGTTCATGACAAAGAAAGAACTGGAAGCTAGGGTTGCGGAACTGGAAACCAAGGTCAGACATTCCGAGGATGTCCTTGAGATAATGAACCTGCAGTCACTTTATAACTACTATCTGGAGTTGAATTATTGTGAACGGGTGCCGGATCTTTTTGCACAAAAGTACCCTGATGTGCGATGTGAGATATGTGATGGTGGCGTATATGAGGGTCTTGAGTCAATTAAGCGCCTATGGAAGATGATGGGTGAGGGTCAGACAAGAACGCGCGGTTTCCTGGGAACTATTATGATATCAACGCCCCATATTCAAGTAAGCAAAGATGGGGAAAAGGCAAAGGCTATGTGGCATGCGTTTGGCCCCAACAGTGTTCCTGCCACAGTCTTCCCTGCAGACCACAACCATCAGGACCAGCTAACCGCAATCTGGTTTCTGGGGAAGTATAACAACGAATATGTGAAAGAGGATGGAAAATGGAAGTTCTGCTCACTGCAGGTCGTGGTCTTTCTCCGAACCCCCCATGAGCATGGCTGGCTTAAGCAACCAGAAGCCCGTCAGTTTGCACTTCCGACAGCCGTCTGCAAACCTGACAGACCTTCGACAATCTATAAGCCATACCACCCACATGGATTCAATGTATTGTTGCCGGAGCCACCCGAACCAATGGATTGAAACTATAGTCTTAACTGATTACTCAAAGGGGTGAATAATCTACTTAAAAGAGGTGCAATTAAAGAGGTGCAATTTTAGAATTTGCCGAACTGAAGTATCTCTTTCCGGCTGCTCGTTTACTGTAGTAGTTGCTGCACAGCCAAAATCTCGAGCCTGCCAGATTTGATTCGTCTCTCCCCAACTACTATTATCCCAACCGGAACCTGGGGTTTAGCACCATAATATGCTCCCTTCAGCTGGATTCAACGCTTCTATCATCTCCCGCAATTCAAATACGTACAAAAGTCAGCCGCCGAGCTGGACGTTCAGCCTGTATCGCTCAAACGTATCCCTTATATTGCTGAGGTGCTCCTCAGTAAGCGGTTGAACATTTAATCTACCTTCTCTGCCAAGTTGTCCGTATTTTACCCTGCCGTATTCATGATATGGCAGGAGGTCAACTCGTTCCACAGACTTTAGTCCGGACAAGAACTCAGCGGTGGATCTGATGTTTTGTGTTGAATCTGTGTATCCCGGCACCAGAGGCACCCTTATTATTATCGCCTTCCCCATGTCGTCAAGCCGCCTAAGATTTGATAAGATTAGATCGTTTGATACGCCCGTATTTCTTAGATGCTCCTCAGCATCCATACCTTTTACATCAAAAAGCAAAAGATCTGCCTTTTCAAGAATCGCGAGTCCCTCACTGCTAGCTGTGTACCCGCATGTATCTACCGCAACATGTATGTAATTTTCCTGGCATTTTCTCAGCAATGCATTAGTAAAACCTGCTTGGAAAGTCGGTTCTCCACCACCTAGAGTAACCCCGCCTCCCGATGCACGGTAAAATTGCTCATCCCTTTTGATTATATTAAACACTTCATCTACAGTGTAGTATTTGCCAAAGCGGTCCAAAGCTCCCGTGTAGCATACTTCAATGCACTTCCCACAATTTGTGCATAATTCTCTATCAATCCTAATTCTATCATCAGCTGATTTGGGCCCGAGCTGTATAGCATTAGTGGGGCAAATCGGTACACACCTTTCACATCCATCACATAGAGAAGGAGTAAGCTTAATCTCTGGATGACCCAGCTGACCTTCGGGATTACAGCACCAGATACATCTCAGAGGGCATCCCTTAAGGAATACCGTAGTCCTTATCCCATAACCATCAACGAACGAACCGTGGATAATATGAAATAAGAGCCCTTTTTCGTTATCCATTCTACTTCGACCGGGCTACTTAGTTCAGCCTGCCTCTTTGATTTTAGACTTCCTGAAACTCCGTTCTGGCTATAAGGTCATCCTGAAGTTCTGGAGGCAAATCAACAAAGTAGGCACTGTATGTCGCCACCCTTACCAGCAGGTCACGATATTTCTCTGGATGTTTTTGGGCGTCTCTTAACATATCACTACTGACGATGTTAAATTGAACAAGGTAGCCTCCAGTTTCACAGAACGTCCTGATGAGGGAAGCAAATTTTCCAATTTTAGAATCATCTTTTAATACATCTGAATTGAACCTCATGTTCAGCACAGAACCGCCAGTTAATTTAAGTTTGTCCAGTTTTGCCACAGACATCATAGTCGCTGTTGGCCCGCTTACGTTTCTACCCTGATACGGGGATATACCACCTTCTGATAAAGGCTCAGCGGCTTTTCTTCCGTCTGGCAGGGCCCCGACCATGTATCCCAGCGGCAAGTTTGCGGTAACTGTTCCGGCAGCCAGATTGGACTTTGCCCCGGCAACGCTCGTGTACTTAGCTGCCTCGTCACTAGCATTAGTTAACACCGCACTTACTATCGAATCAACGTAGTCATCATCATTTCCGAACTTCGGAGCACTCTTTAATATATGCAGTATTTCATCTTCACCTTCGAAGTTCTTATCCAGTGCGTCTATCAGTCGAGACATCGTAATTTTTTTGTCTTCGAACACTACTTTGTTGATTGCCGCCAGTGAATCACCAACATTGGGTGCTCCGCTTACCCATATTGCGTATGTATTATATGGAGCCGTTCCCCTATTGGCAAAATCAAGACCCTTTTCGACGCAGCCATCATAAAGAGAGGAGAGAAAGGGGTATTGGCAAAATTCAGCGAAGACTTTGGCATAGGCTATTCTGGCAGGGATTAGATGAAGAATCTGGGTTTCCACCTGTTTCTTGTAGGCTTCCCAGACTTCATCATAGGACTTGAATTTTCTTGGGTCTCCTGTCTTAGGGCCGAGCTGCTCTCCCGTTAACCGGGAGGCACCGTTATTTAGTGCCAATTCGAGTATTATGGGGAGATTTAAGAAATCCCCAGCGTAATCGTGAGAGCGGGCAGGAATAACCGGGAGAAAACAACCGGTTACAGCATAGTCACGTGCATATTCTATCGGTTTTCCATCACTGAGAAGTTGCTGAATAGTAGACTCGTCACTGATGAATTTGAGTTTCCCCCTCAACAGTTTTGCCACTTCGCATGTCTTCATCAGGAAGGCTTCGGGTGTATTCTTGTGAACTCTGACGACAATCTCCTCAATCGATAATCTAACGTCTTTTTCCGCGTCAAGAAATAGGTAGGATAGCTCGTTTACGGCATCCTTACCCTCTTTGTTGACACCACCTAAGGTGATATTTGATAGCATTGCGAATCCAGGCTGGCTTCTCACATATGCGTCACTGAAAGGTGTCGTTAACCCATTCAATTTTATAAGAAATAATGCCAGCAGCTCACGGGCTTCTTCTCTGGTAATTAATCCCTCTTCTATATCCTTTCTATAGAAGGGATACAGGTACTGGTCAAGTCTCCCAAAACCCATACCTGGCCCCCATCCCTCAATCATAACCACGATATATGTCAACCATATTGACTGTAAGGCTTCGTAAAAGCCTCGCGCCGGGTTAGCTGGCACCCACTCGCAAATTGTGGCTATTCTTGTTAACTCGGCTTTTCTTCGAGCATCAGACTCGTTCTCAGCCATAATTCTGGCTAGCTCGGCGTATCTCCTAGCAAAGCCAATCGCAGCTTCGAGAGCAATGTTCACAGCCTTGAAAAACTGGAACTTACTAAAATCTTCCATTTCGGAAAGGTTCAACTTGCTCAATTGTTCGTCGACTTGTTTTCTAATACCGTTTAACCCTTTGGTTAATACCTTCTCATAACCGGGGCAGGTATGAGCAAGGTGCATATTACTGATGGGAGAAGAGGTTGGCAGGTAGGTCTTAAACTGTAATCTCAGAGCACTCTCCGGTACAATGGCACACCATTTCTCGTACAGCGATTTCCCTTTCCAGTAAGGAAGGAATTCCTTCATTTTCGTCTTTTCTTCTTCTGTAAGCGGGGCAAATCTATCCCATTCTCTGGTCGATATTGTCTCCATTTCCTCCAGATACCAGCCCCAATGCACTTCGGGCGTCAGTGTACCACCACGCCGCTTGCTTGTGGCTGTAGCGACAATCAATTCGCCATCTTCAATGTGAATGCTCATTTCTGCTAATATCTTGGCCAGCGCCTTGGCCCGTCTGATTATGAATGGTTCGCTCTCGGTTTCTTTATATGATTCTGTTTGTAGATAACCTCTCTCAGTGCACAGTTCGGGGGTACAGAGCATTTCTTCTCTTAGCCTGCTTACCCTACCGTTGCTTTCTATTTCAGCCTTCTGTACCGTGCCTCTTGCCAACTTTCCCTTCATTCAAACGTGATTATAGAGCTTGCTTTAGAGCCAGTCAAATTGAGTGCCGTTCGAGTTATTATCCTCATGATACCCCTTGTTGTGCACTTCTTTCGACAAGCAATACAGTGAGAAGTGATGACTGAACAGGCCAAGCTAGAGTAAGAAGATTCTGATGCTCGATGAATACCAATTGTAGCAATTTGCAGAGAGAATTGCAGCAAGATGTCCTGGCTGGGTCTACACTTTTTAGCGTGATAGTCTTTAAAGGATGTAGGAAGGGAGGTGATGGATTATTGAAAGGCACCTGGTATGTCCTGTAGCCTCAGTGCATGTTTACTGTACTCATGCTATTATAATATTACTAGTATATGCTGAGGTCGTTAAGACGAAGGGAGCGGTTTACAGGTTGTACTGCAGAGGTCACCGTATGCTTTGGGCAAAGGCATATGTCGTGAACGAGGCTAAATGGAAAATCTAAGCAATGAAATATAAGTTATAGAATCCGTCTGTTTTCCATGTCATTCCAATTGTGGCGCGTTGGTTCACGTCCAGGATGGCCAAGTGTCTAAGGTTAAGTCAGACCACGACCAGTCTGAGAACGAAGGGATGATGTGTCAAAGAGGGCTCGCATTTACTTAGCTGCCCTTCCATCCAGACCGAATAAAATACCCGATGAAAAGTATTGGGGAAAAGGGTGAGGGAAAATGGCAGAGGATTTCACCGGAGGAGGCACTGGACACAATTGCCTTGAAAATTAGACGGGCTAAACTAAAGAAGAATATGGACCGGAGTCTATTGCCTTCATCCACTGTGATGGACCGAGAGGGAATTTCGAGCCAGCATGTGCTCTTACGAATGCTCTGGGTAATCGGATGATTTGTGGGAGGGATGCTCACTATTGCTTTCGCCCCGAAGGCGTAGCTTGCATGGCGACATTTGGCAGGGGGAACTTCTTTGCCGAACATGATGGTTTTGATTCCGCAAATAGTAAATGCATCTTCACGTAGGGAGCAAACCATTTCGAAAGTCAGCTTTCGCAAGGGAAAAATATCATCAAAGCGATGAAGAACAGGGTAAAGCTTATCGTTGTCGACCCAAAGTTTACTAATCTAACAGCCAAGGCTGACCTCTGCCGACAGGTGAGACCAGCGACAGATGGTGCTTCAGCCTTGGGTATGCTCAACTACATCATTGAAAAGGAACTCTGTGACAAGGAATTTGTTGACAAGTTTTGCTTTGGGTTTGACCGACTGAAGCAAAGAGTCAAGGAATATCCACTCAGAAAAGTTACCGAGATTACCCGGGTTCCAGAAGAGGATATTCTTCATGCGGCGACCATGTATGCCACACTGAAGCCAGCGTCGCTTGCTCTATATATGGGCCTTTCTGTGAATACCAATGCCATGCAAGCCATGCGTGCAGTACACTTGCTCATCGCTTTGACTGGGAATGTCGATTTCAAGGGTGGGAACCTAATCTTTGGTTGCACACACCTACCCATCATGGGACCGACCCACCCTAAGATTTATCCGGGGCTACCTGAGGATGAGATGGCAAAAGCCCCAACGGTGAAGGATAGGCCTATATATTATGGTAGGAATGCTCTTCTTTTCGCCCATTCTCATCCATCCGCTTTTTCCGATATGTTCTGTACTGGGGAACCGTACAAGATTAAGCTTCTTCTTTCTGTCACTGACCCGGCAATGGGGATGCAGAGCAGTAGGAAGACACTAGAGGCATTGAAGAAGGTGGATTTCTTTGTTGATATTTATTTCTTCATATCACCTACAGCTAGTGTCGCCGACATCCTGCTTCCTGCGGCTACCTATCTGGAGAGAGACAAGTCGTGGTACGAGTTCTATCATGATTTTTTCTGTGCTGCAGGGATAGATATAGGGATTGTCGGAGAATGCCGTGACGAGGTAGAGGTCTTCATTGGGCTTGCTAAGAGACTTGGTGTTGAGCCCGCAATTCCTATGAGCAGTGTCAGGGAACTAAATGATTGGTACCTTACATCAGCGCGGATGACATTCGATGGACTGAAAAGGAAACGAATAGTACAGGTATCCTTCGAGCATAATAAATATGAAGAGGAAAGATATAGTTTTCCTGCAGATACGGGAAAGATTGAACTCTACTCAAAACACTTTGAAAAGTATGGATATGACCCACTGCCTTGCTACCGGGAACCACCACAAAGTCCTTATAGCACGCCAGATTTGTTTGAAAAATACCCGCCTATTCTCATTTTTGGGAAAAACTAAATTATCAAAATAAGGAGGTAAATAGAGGTGATTGAAATCAATTATTTTCAAGTGCCAGTAAATGTCGAGAGTTACGATGTAAGGGCGATGAGAGCTGTGAGGCGGCAAATCAACGAGAGGCTTCAAGTTAAGTCAGGCGAGCATGTCCTTATAGTTGCTGATTTCCATACTGAAAGGGAAATGATTGAAGCTTTTGCTTCTGCTGTAGTTGGTGCTGGAGCTGTACCCACAATACTGCTAATGCCTAATAGCGGGTGGGATCCTTGGCCATTGCGATTGACGCGAATAGCACAGAACACTATATTAAAAGGGGAGGCGGATGCTGTGATATTCTGCGAGCGCTCATTTCAGTCTACGTGGGGATTGCCTACTAAATCGAGTACAGCGCTTATGACAGAAGGGGAAAACACAAAAGAGAAAACATCTAGGTGGTTACATGGTTCGGAGCAGACCTGGAAGTATCATGGTGTTTTTGATATTGATCGAGAGGAGATGGAGAAATATTATGATATTGCCAAGAGAATAGGCACATTAATAGGAGCTGGTAAAAGAGTTAGAATCACTGGCAAGGGGGGGACGGATATAACAGCAGAAATCTATGGTGGGGGATGTGAGACCTGGATGTATCTTCAATCGCTAGTAAATCCAAGAATTAAACCACTGGCGTGGATGTGGGAAGGCGGTGCTGTTAATGGATGCGAAGTGGATATAGCAGTGGCAGCTGGAACTGCCGAGGGAATTGTAGTATGGGACGGCCCTGTAGCATTTGTTCGCGGCCATGGCGAGCCCATCAGGCTAACCTTTGAGAAGGGTAAAATAGTCGCAGTAGAAGGTGTAAAGGACGCCCTCATATTTGAGAGGCTTCTTGCACGCATCGAGAATCTAAATCAAATAGTTGAAATGGCAGCCGGCTTAACGCCTGGGTGGATGCCAGATGGCGCTGTACATGCCGAGAAGAGAGGTCTAGGAAACTGTCATGTGGCATGTGGTGGCTGGTATCCTCACCTTTTGTCCGCGGCTCACGTGCAACCTACGCCTTACATGCACATCGACGGCACGATATACTGTGGAACAATGGAAATAGATGGCAAAAAGGTCATAGAACAGGGGAGGGTACTTGTATAGCATACTAGAAGCAAAGAATGCGAAAGAACCTTGAATCACTACGAAAGCGTTGGGCTTCAGTGGAGTTTGGACAGATGTGATTAGCGGTCTTGTCAAATTATTTAGGCACCTGACTGAACAGGAGGGGTAGTGTAATTATTCGTGCTAGGCTAAGTTGCAACACTGCCCAATGCTTGCATCAGCGTTGCTACACTGTGTCGAGGAAAGCTTCTCTAAACCTTCAATTTGTCCATAAATCCAAGACTAAAATTGTGCCATTTCGCCCAAGAATTCACACCTCTGACCTAGGGCTCAACCATAACCTTTATCGACTCGTGGGGGTTCAGCGCAGTCTCAAAAGCTTCCGTAATCTTGTCTAGAGGGAAAACATGGGTGACATGCTTATCGGCTGTTATCCTCCCGGTTTTAATAAGCTCAATCGCCTCCAGCCAACGTGGCATCTTGTTCCCCAAGGTTCCCCAGGCGGTCTGCAGAGTCATCATACCGGGGTCAAACGTCAGGGGTAACTCAGAATAGCCAGCGTCGGGCCCTACCCACCGTGTACCACTGTGAATACCAGGTAGCGCAGAGGGATTGAACAAGAGAGGTGCACTATAGATCACTGCTAACCACACCTGCCCCAAGCGCCGCACCATACTGATGGCTTGTAATAAGGCAACTGGTCTATCGTCTGCCTGTATCACAACATGGGCGCCCTCACCCGACGTCTCCCTCATAACGACTTGGACGATGTCCTCATTGATAGTATCGACAACTATATCAGCACCAACCTCCCTAGATGCCTCAAGGTGTTTCTGTGATATATCGCCGGCAATGACTTTAGCAATACCCATCTTTTTTAGTTCGGCTACCGTACCTAATCCCATCAACTCCTGTCCTAGGACAACTACCACATCACCGGCTTTCGCCTTTCTGGCTAAAGCTACGCTCAGAGATAGGGGTTCTACTAAAGCCAAGTCACGAAAACTCAGCGTCTCCGGAAGCTTGATAAAGCTCTTATCGGCTACAAATGGGATAAAAAGATACTCAGCAAAGGCGCCATGTATCGCTCTTCCTGCTTCACCCTCCATCCAGTTGACACATCGCCAGTAGTCTTTTACTTGACACGACCCGCAAGTATAGCAGGGTCGATAAACGGGTTCCGTAAATATCCTATCTCCCACCTTTACCTCTGTTACTTCGGAGCCAACCTCAACTACTTCCCCACTCCACTCATGGCCCCGGGCAATTCCAGTTATGGGATTCGTCCTTCTTTTCCAAGCATCAGCATCCAGAATAGTACATACTCCGCACACCTCGACTTTCAATACTACTCCCTCTATTCCAGCCTTGGGACGTTCTATCTCCTCAATCCTCATATCACCTGGCCCGTAATAGACAGCTGCTTTCATCTTCTTTTTCAACTCCTTCCTTGAATATTATCCGTCAATAAGGGTATTTTTACATACTCTTAATTCGCCCATTCCCCTCTAGAGCTGGCGAGTTCACCTAGTCCCGTGGTTTCTTTCGTTTATAATTCCTTAAACTCTGTTCTGGCAATAATATCGTCCTGGAGAGTTGGGCTCAATTCTACGAAGTAGGCACTATATGTTGCCACCCTTATCAGCAGGTCTCGATATTTGTCAGGGTGTTTCTGGGCGTCTCTTAAAATATCGCCACTGACGATATTGAACTGGACAAGATACCCTCCGGCTTCACAGAACGTCCTGATGAGGGAAATAAATTTTCTCATTTTGGGCTCATCCTTGACTTCACTCGGATTCACCTTTATATTCAGCACAGAACCGCCAGTCAGCTTCAAATGATTCAATTTTGCCACAGACATCATGGTCGCCGTTACCCCGCTCACGTTTCTTCCCTGATGCGGAGATATACCCCCCTCTGATAAAGGCTCACCGGCTTTTCTTCCGTCCGGCAAAGCCCCAACCACGCTGCCTAGAGCCAAATGCCCGGTACCCGCAGCAGCAGCCGTAACGTGTTTTGTACCGCCAATACCTTTATACTTTGACAACTCAGTACTGGCATGAGCCAGTACCTCATTCACTATCGAATCAACATAATCATCACCGTTACCAAATTTCGGGGCACTGTTTAGGATATGCAGTATTTTCTCTTCACCTTCGAAGTTCTTATCCAGTGCGTCGAGCAGCTGAGCCATCGTAATTTTCTTATCATCGAACACCGCTCTTTTAATGGCTGCTAGCGAGTCTCCAACGTTCGGTGCTCCAACGACCCCGTGTCCTTCAGTTGCATACGGAGCCATTCCGCCATTAGTAATATCAACGCCTCTTTCCATACAACCATGATGAAGAGCAGATTGAAACGGGCAGGGAGCAAAATCGGCGTAGATTTGGCGGTCAGTATTTCTCAGAAGAATGCCAATGGGAAATATGGTTTCCACCTGTTTTTTGTAGGCATTCCATACTTCTTCATAAGATTTGAATTCTCTCGGTTCTCCTGTTTTGGGGCCGAGCTGTTCGCCAGTTAGCCGGGAGGCGCCATTATTTAATGCCAGCTCTAGCATCAGCGGCAGATTGACCATTGTCGCACTCGTACTATAGGAGTAGACAGGAACAGAAGGGGTAAAACAGCCGACGACAACATAGTCTCGCGCATTCGGTTTTCCGTCAACCATCATTTGTTGGATAGCAGTATCATCACTAAGGAACTTAAATTTTCCTATCAGCGCCTTATTAACTTCGCATGCTCTCATTAAAAAAGCATCAGGGTTATTTTTGTTAACTCTAATTACAATTTCCTCTATAGTTAATCCTACCTCCTTCTCGGCGTCAAGGAACAGGTAGGAAAGCTCGTTTACAGCGTCTTTCCCCTCTTTGGTTACACCTCCCAATATAACATTCGCCATTGTAGGAAAACCGGCAAGCTGCTCGGCAAACACGCTGCTCATCAGGACTACTGCATCGTTTACTTTTATAAGTAGTAATTCGAGTAACTCAAGCGCTTCTTCCCTGGTAATCCTCCCCTCTTCTATATATTTCTTATAAAAGGGATAAAGGTACTGATCGGGCCTCCCGAGACCGATGCCGGGTCCTAATCCCTCAATCCTAAGAATGATATAAGTTAACCATAATGACTGTAACGCTTCATAGAAGTTGCGTGCTGGATTAGCTGGTACCCAATCACACGTGTCGGCGATTCTCTCTAATTCGGCTTTTCTCTGACTATCGGTCTCTTTCTCAGCCATATAAATGGCTAGCTCGGCGTATCTTTTAGCAAAGCCAATCGCAGCCTCGATAGTGATATTCACAGCCCTGTAAAATTGTAGCTTCTCAAAATCTTCTGCATCAGCGAGGTTCAATTCTGCTACTTTGTCGTCAACTTCCCGCTTAATACCGTCTAATCCTTTAGTAAGCACTTTCTCGTAATCAACAGCAGGGTGAGCAAGGTGCACGCCACTAACACAACCTGTATTTGTTATGTAGAGATTGGCAGAATGGACTCTTAATGCATTTTCTGGTACCGTGGCATGCCACTTATCGTATAGCGATTTTCCCTTCCAGTAAGGAAGGAATTCCCTCATTTTTACCTTTTCCTCTTCGGTTAAAGGTGAACATCTGTCCCATGCTCTTGTTGGAAAGATGTCCATTTCTTCCAAATACCATTCCCATTGAACTTCGGGAATCAGGAGACCGCCACGTGGTTTACTTGTCGTCCTGCCAACAATCAGCTCTCCGTCTTCGATACCCAAGGTCATCTCTTTCAATACCTTTGACAGAGCCTTGGCCCTTCTGATTAAGGGTGGTTCACTCTCGGTCTCTTTATATGACTCCGTCATCAAGTAGCCTCTCTCTATGCATATTTCGGGTAAGCGGAGCATTTTTTCTCTTAGCTTGCTTACCCTTCCATTGACTTCTGTTTTAGTCCTCTGTATCGTGCCTTCTGCCAACTTTACCTCCGTTCAAACCTCATTATAGAGCCCACTTTCAAGCCAGTCAAATTGAGTGCCGTTCGTGTTATTATCCTCGTGATATCCCTTCTTGTGCACTTCTTTCGACGAGCAATACAGTGAGAGGTGATGCCAGAACAGGCCAAGCTAGGGGAGAAGATCCTGATACTCGATAAATAGCAATTGTGGTAATTTGGAGTAACAATCACAACAAGATGTGCTGGCTGACCACATAGTTAACAGTTGGCTACGTATTTTGGCGAATCCCTTTTCAATATACTCTACGGGGGCGAGATAGCAAAGAGATCGGTGTGGACAATCGGAATTATGCTCAGTAGCGTTAGGATGATCAGCTTGCACATTCTGACGTTTTGTTATGCGCGTGGTCAAAGCCAAGTCCCTTCTGAAGAGGAAACCAAAGCTCTTCTCTCACCATTTTTCCGGCTGGCTATCAATTGTATACATCCGCTTTATTGAAGCGAGGTCTAGGGAAAGCAAATACTCGAGGGTCACCGGTCTATAATTTATTGCTTCCACGCTCACGTTTATCCTCTTCCTTTCGCCGTCGATGAAAGGTGCCCTATGGTGAACGTGGCCATGAATAATCCAATCGTGCCATTTGAGCCATTCGATTTTCTTGTCTCTTGGATTGTGTATGAGTAAGAAGCTATACCCGCTGACGTGCAGCACTCTGCTTGTCTCAAAATTAA